>RCUU01000253.1_pt1 | contig 30709 bp, 28 predicted proteins | sample 2166211 | NCBI WGS metagenome assembly RCUU01 (sample SAMN09932620, study PRJNA488358) | compost metagenome | feature: garden; material: soil; isolation source: compost soil in phenylacetic acid-enriched culture | place: Germany: Experimental Botanical Garden Goettingen | collected 2016-01-27
CAGCCGCCCGCCTGTGGCGTCAACCAAGGCTTGAACGGTTCCTTCTCCGCCGTCAGCCATCGGAACATGAACATAACGCGCGTCCGGAAACGCCTTGCGCAGCCCTTCTTCCATCGCCAGACATACTTCCTTGGCCGTCATGCTCTCCTTAAAAGAATCCGGCGCCAACACGAACGTGGGTTGCCGTGCCATGCTTATCGGGGCCTCCCGCCTATTCCGCCATCAACTTCGCGGCCGCTTCCATCGCTCCGACAACCCGATCGCTCCAAGCATCGAATTCCGGATCCGCCACCTGAAGCTCAGGATGCGCCAGGATATGCTCCACCGTCCGTCGGATGCCTTGATCCACACGAACCGTCGCCGTAAAGCCAGGTACCAGCCGCTTCAGCTTGGCATTGTCGAAGACGACCGTATTCGCCTTATCGCCCAGCAGCCCGCCGCGGAAATCGTAAGGCCCGTTGTCCGCAAGAAAGTCAGAAGCGACATGCACCGTACGCAGCTTCACGCCCAGGGCATCCGCAATGATTTCATGAATTTGGTTCCAAGTTACGCTTTCGTCCGACGTGATATGGACCGATTCGCCGATGGCATGAAGGTTGCCCATCAACCCGATAAAGCCTTTGGCAAAATCGCTGTTATGCGTTAACGTCCACAACGACGAACCGTCGCCATGAATCAAGACCGGTTTGTTCTCCAGCATGCGCTGGGCCACTTGCCAAGAACCCTTGTTGCCGTGAACGCCCAGCGGGATCGAACGCTCATCATAGGTATGGCTCGGCCGCACGATGGTGATCGGGAATCCCTGCTCGCGATACTGCTGCATCAAATATTCCTCGCAAGCGATTTTGTTGCGGGAGTAGGCCCAATAAGGATTGGACAGCGGTGTCCCTTCGGTGATTCTGTAATCCGACAAAGGGGTTTGATACGCCGAAGCCGAGCTGATAAACATAAACTGCTTTGTTTTCCCAGCGAATAATCGAAAATCCCGCTCCAACTGTGCCGGTTCAAAGGCGATGAAGTCCGCCACCACATCGAAAGTATGACCCTCGAGCTTTGCAGCCACCTCAGCTTCCTGATGGATATCGGCCTCAATGACATGTACGCCGGGCGGCAACTCTTTACTGCGGTTCCCCCGATTCAACAGGTACAACTCCCAGGAGCTGTCCTCCGCCAACTGTCTCGTAATCGCGGAACTGATCGTCCCGGTGCCTCCAATAAATAGCGCTTTCAAAACAATCCCCTCCCAAATCAAATTCGCCCAATCCCCTCCATGGTAACACCTGCCACCGCATTTTCCAAATCGCATGCCCTGCAGCTGCCGCCCCGTCAGAAGATGCGTAATCGCATTGACATCGTTCTTCCGATAATGGTATCTTCAACCCTACCCGGTCAAGAAAGCCGGGGTTGCTGTGTTGCTTTAGCCTTGTGACGAAATGTCCGATAATAGGGGTAAACTGTTTTCTAACTATATAGAAAAGAAAGTGATGTCTATTGAAGCCCATTTTCGCGCGTCTACAAAATAACGCCTTCCTGGAAAAGCATCTGTCCGGCGAGTCCATGGACTACCGGCAGATCTTCGCTCTGTTTCTGCCGATTCTGATCGATCAGGCATTTATCATCGGCCTCAACTTAGTCAATACCGCCATGATCAGCTCGTCCGGCGTCGCCGCCGTCAGCGCGGTCAACATCGTCGACTCGCTGAATATCTTCTTGATCAGCGTGTTTGTCGCCGTCGCGACCGGGGGTACGGTGGTGGTCGCTCAATACAAAGGCAGCCGCAACGACCGTAATGTCTCCCGCGCTTCAGCGGCAACGGTCACTTCGGTGTCCCTGCTTGCCGTCGGGATCGCCCTGCTCCTGATCGGATTTCATAATCCGATTCTGAAGCTTCTGTTCGGCGCCGCGTCCGCGGATGTATTGGACAATGCCCGCGTCTATTTGATCGGCAGCAGTATCTCCTACACGGGATTAGCTGTGGTCCAGGCCGTCTGCTCCGCCTTGAGGGGCATCGGCAAAACTCGGGCTTCTTTAACCCTGTCGTTGATCATGAACCTGCTCTACGTGCTGCTGAACATCCTGCTGATTACCCTTCTGGATATGGGCGTCTTCGGCATGACGCTGGCGATCAATATCGCCCGGTTCGCAGGCGCGATCTGCGCGCTGTATTATCTGTTCAAAATGGAAGCCTCCTTGCACCTGCAACTACGCGACCTATTCCACTTCCCGCTCGAAATGCTGCGCAAAATCATGTTCATCGGGATTCCGTTCGCGGCCGAGCAACTGTTCTTTAATGGCGGTAAACTGCTAACTCAGGTATTTATCGTTAGTCTAGGCACCTACGCCATTGCGACAAATGCCATCGGCGGTTCCCTCGCTGGGGTGTTCCAAATTCCCGCCAGCGCCCTGTCGCTTACGATCGTAACCGTGGTTGGCCAATGCATTGGCAGCGGAAGCGTAGGCGACGCGCGGAAGTTCATCAAGTCCTTCCTCTGGCTCGGCTCGGGGTCGCTGGCTATCATCAGCTTGATTCTACTGCCATTGTTCCGACCGCTCGTAAGCATCTTCGCTCCGCCAACCGAAATTGTAGGCGACATCTTCCTCGTGCTCCTGGTGAGCTCCATCGCCCAGATCCCTCTCTGGCCGATCAGCTTCATCTTGCCATCCGCACTGCGGGCAGCGGGCGACTCACGTTTCACTTCAATCACCTCGATGTTGACGATGTGGCTGTTCCGGGTCATTCTCGGCTACATTCTCGGCATCGTGCTTGGCCTTGGCATCTTGGGTGTCTGGCTGGCGATGTGCAGCGAATGGGGCGTGCGCGGGGCCCTCTTCCTCTGGCGGTTCCGCGGGAAGAAATGGTACGCGCATAAGCTGATCTAACTCAACGGTAAGTCGTAGTCCAAACAATCAACTTCGGGATCACGAAGCGTATTCGGGGGCGATTATCCGGCGTCGAATCTTGCATCCAGCCGGGCCCTCCGCTGCTCACGTAACCTCCAAGTGCCAAGTAATAATCTCTAATAATCTCACTCCGCAAAGGCTACTCCCGCGCTAACGGACCTCAGAGACGCTAATTGTTGGGTATAGACACTTGCTCGAATCTAACGGACCCAGGTGACCTTATTTCGTACTAAAGTAGCTGAATTGACGTCGAACCGACTATTTAAGGCCTATGGAGTCCGTTACAGCGGGAAATAACCAGAAAATGAACAAATAAGGTCATTTCGGTCCGTTACACGTGACTGCAACTAGTTCTCTCCAGAGATTCGCAGAATCCATACTATTTGCGCCCCAAGCTCCTCCACGATCGACCACAACACATTTAGTTACTTGCTTTCCTGCCACTTCGAGCCCCTTAGGACATGCCTCCCCACCAACTAACTTTATTTCGCCTCAGGTACAACAACAGCAACTTCAACCTACTTAGCCTCTAACGCTTGTCACACATCTTATATCAGCCAAAATCGCCGTTTTCCAATTCTAACGCGGATCACAGAGCTAGTTTGCCGTTTTCGGGGCTCAAATCGGAGGTTTTCCTCGAAATAGCGTGGCTCAGCGTCGTTAGAATTTCTAGAACGCCGAATTTGCCCCAATAGCGTTCCTGATCAGCGTTAGCGCCGGCGTGGTCTGTTTAGATCCAGTTACCTGATCACTAATTTGGCTTACCCGCCACTTCGAGCTTCCGCTTAAGGTTGATTAAAGGTTATCCTGATATAATGGCTACATTAGAGTAGCCCTAGATTTGTGAATAACCTGTAGAGGAAGGCATCCCAGATGAGAATATTAATTGCTGAAGATGAGGTTCATTTGGCCGAAGCCCTATCTCAGATCTTAAAAAAACACCACTATTCCGTGGATGTGGTTCACGACGGCGAGGCGGGGTTGGATAACGCACAGAGCGGCATCTATGATTTGTTGCTGCTGGACGTGATGATGCCGAAGATGGACGGATTCACTGTGCTGAAGACGCTCCGCGCTGAGGGCATCTCCACCCCCGTAATCCTGCTGACCGCTAAAGGGGAGATTGAGGATAAGGTGTCCGGACTCGATTATGGGGCCGACGATTACATCGCCAAGCCGTTTTCAACGGAAGAGCTGATGGCCCGCATCCGGGCCGCGCTCCGGCGGAAAGGCGAGGTCATCCCGGAGGATGCCCTGAAATTCGGCGACATCGAACTCAATACGACGAACCTAAAGCTCTCCTCCCAAGGGAAGGAAATCAAGCTGAACCTGAAGGAATGCGAACTGCTGGAGCTGTTAATCAACCGCAAGCAGGCCGTAACCTCCAAGGAACAGATCATCGAAAAGCTATGGGGATTTGATTCCGAGGTGGAGCATAACAACGTCGAAGTGTATATTTCTTTTTTGCGTAAAAAATTTACGTTCCTCCATTCCGCCGTCCGGATCGGCACGATCCGGGGCGTCGGGTACGTTCTAGAGGTGACCCCCTAATGTTCACGAAACTCAGGAACCGGTTTCTGATCGTCAACCTGCTGACGATTTCCATTATGATGCTGGTGGCATTCGCAGCCATTTATATCATCACTTACCGCAACGTACAGACCGATATCGACATGGATTTGCGCCAAGTCATGGAATCTTATGAAAAATCACCCGGCCATAACGAGATGCGGATGGGCGCAGGTCTCAATGATCGAGGCATGGGGGGCGGCATGAGCGGGGACATGGATGATAGTTCACCTCGCGGCAGCGGGCCGCTGAATCGATCCGGAGAAGCCCCGATGGATCGCTCCGTTTCGTTTATGCTGCTGGCAGACCCCGATTTTGGGCTCGTCTCCTATATGTCCAAGTTCGAGATGGATGAGGCGTTCTACCAACAGGCGCTGAAGGAAGCGGCGGCCGAGCAACGCGAATCCGGGCAATTCAGCTTGGACGGCAGCCGCTGGATCTTTAACGTGCGGCCCATCGGCAACGGGTATATGCTGGTCTTCCTGGACGTGACGGCCCGGAAGGAGATCCTGACCAATCTGATCTATACCTTCTCCGCCGTGGGGGTGGGGATGCTGATCGCCTTGTATTTTGCCAGCCGATATTTTGCCAATCGGGCGATCGCGCCGGTCAAGGAAGCCTTTGATAAACAAAAGCAATTTATCGCCGACGCTTCGCACGAATTAAAGACACCGCTGGCCATCATCAACACCAACGCGGACGTGCTGCTGACCAATCCAGAGGAGACGATCTCCCGGCAGGCCAAGTGGCTGCACTATATCAAGTCGGAAACCGAGCGAATGTCCAAGTTAACCCGCGACTTGCTGTATTTGACCGAAATGGACGATGCCAAAGCGACCGTCCTGTTCTCCCGATTTGATCTGAGCGAGGCAGTGGAAAGCGTGCTGCTGACGATGGAAGCGGTTATTTTCGAGAAAGAATTGGTCCTGAACTACGACATCGAACCTGAACTCACCGCCTACGGTAACCAGGAACAAATCAAGCAGGTCGTCATGATTCTGCTAGATAACGCAGTCAAATATGCCAATCCTAACGGGGAGATCACCCTGTCGCTCAAGAAGACGCATAACGAAATGATCCTGGCAGTCACCAACACCGGGGAAGGGATTCCACCCGAGCATCTGCCGCGGATCTTCGACCGCTTCTACCGGACGGACGCCTCGCGGGCGCGCAAACAAGGCGGTTATGGACTGGGGCTGGCGATCGCCAAGTCGATCGTCGAGCAGCATAAAGGCCGAATTTATGCCAAAAGCACCTTAGGCCAGTCCACCACGTTCTACGTCCATCTCTCCTAACAAAAAGAAGGCGTCCCCCGTGCCAAATCTCTTGGCGGGGACGCCTTCACCCTTTTAGCTGATATAACCCTTTTCTTTCATTGCTTCATACGCGGCTTTTTCGTTCTCATCCTTGACTTGATATTCCAACGTACCTTCTACGATTTTGGCGCAGCGTCCGCCAAACGGTTTAAGGGATTCCTTGATTTCCTTGAGATCTGCATTCCCCTTCAAGGGATAATTGACTTTCATGCGTCATCCACCTCCTAAGCTACAATTAGCAAAAGCGGCAGCCTCGTCGATATGACAAACCTCACATCAATGGCACCCCTCCGGCCTTCATGCAAAAACCCCTGCGCCATTAAATAGAGGCACAGGGGTGATATAGAAGATCGGGACGGATCTTAACGCAGCGTTTTTAGAGCGCCGCTCCAAGCCAACACTTGGTCCAGCATGTCGTTCAAGTTCGTTTGATGCAGATCAGCCGGCTTGAAGACACTATAGTTTTCGAAGTCGGTGAACAGGGACAGCGCTACGTGCACACGCACGTCGGCAACCATCAACTCACCCAGGATCCCGCGCAGATGCTCAGCGGCACGAGCGCCGCCCACGGAACCGTAGCTGACGATCCCGGCTGCTTTGTTGTTCCAAGCTTCACGCGCATAGTCAAGCGCGTTCTTCAAAGCGCCGGTAATGCTGTGGTTGTATTCTTGTACGATGAAGACGAAGCCGTCCAGGCCGTTCAGCTTGTTATTCCAAGCAGCGGCTTGCTCGCTTGCGTCTGCTTCCCCGAGCAGCGGCAGTTTGAAATCAGCGATGTCGATAATTTCATAGTTTGCGTCGCCCCGAGCGTCCGCATGTTTCTTCACCCATTCGCCTACTTGCGGGCTTACGCGACCTTCGCGCGTGCTTCCCAAGATAATTCCAATATTCAACTTAGACATCATTTTTTCCTCCTCGATTGGTTGAGATGTTCTACCTAATAATTTACCCCAAAAACTCATATGTCACACCACCAAGTATCATTCCCGAACTTCTCCAATGTCTTAAATTCGGATTATTCGAACTAGAGATAATGATATCCGTCTAGGTTCCTTTTGTCAAGTAGCTTACAAAAAGTTTGTGAGAATGTCCTCCGCCTAAACGATCTAAAGGCTGCCGATTCCGGCAGCCCCCCCCCTACGCTATCACTCTAATATTCAACCTTCTCCTGTCCGCACCACGGCATGCGAATCTCGCGCCGCGGAAAACACAATGTACATGAAATAACCGAGCAATGCTCCTCCTGTATTTAAGAGCAGATCGTCCACGTCAAACCGGCCGATCGCCAGCAACAGTTGGGCACATTCCAGGCTCAGACTGACCACGAATGCGTAAAGGATCGTCTCCACGCCGTTAATGCCTTTTTCCCGGAACATGATCCCCAGCAGAAACCCAAACGGGATGAAGATCATCACATTGCCGAAGACGTTAACCAAGTCATGCGGCGTCATGACCTCCAGGCTTCGGGTGATTTCCTTCAATGGAACGAGATTGCCTTCCTGCAATCTCCGGAAGACCATTCTCGGGTAGTGCAAGCTAACCTGCAATTGTTCCCAGAGGAAACCCAGTTCGATATCGTGAAACTTGAACAGGATGATTTTCACCAAGAGACTTAGATATAAGGCAAACAGCACCCGAGCGCTTGCGTATTTCAGCCAACTTTCCGTTTGCATTCTTTCCCCTCACTTTCATGATGTCTTTTTTGCCGCCTGTCTAATCCCGTACGGTTACAATAATCCCATCCATGTTGTTGCCGGATATTTCGTATTTTCCCTGTGCTGGCACCCGGATCGTCTGATCCTTTGAAACCGGATAATAGAATACCTGATAGTTATGGCCTTGCACGGTTAGACTCACCGCCTTTTGCTCTCTCAAATAATCCATGTATTGCTCCAGCACGAGCCCATTTTCGTGAATGATCGCGCTATGCGGCAGGCCAACATACCGGAAATGCCAAGGTTCAAATTGAATGCCCGTAATCGCCGTTTTGTCGTCCGGATACCGCAAAATAAATCCATACTTCCACGCATTCTCCTTCAACCACTGGCCTTCGGGAGCAAGGTTCATCTCTGCTTGAGAAGATCCGATGTCCAGCGACAGGCCGAGGTTATGCTCGCTGTATCCGGCGGGCAGAGCCAGTTTTGAGCCCATTTGGCGGTATAGCTCGTCCTGCTTCTGCTCATCCCGGTACCCGCTGCTGATCAGGAAATGATTGATCCCTTCCTCCCCGGCAGCCTGAACCATCGTTGCAAACCGGTCTGCCATCCGCGGCGACAACAACACTTTATTATCCAACACCCCGAACCCGTTGATCAGCTCGGCGTTCCGAATCAGACTAACCGCCTCCGATTCGGGATTCAGCTCTTTCGGGACGGGATGGTCTTTGTTCACCAGCAGCAAATCGCCTTGATAAACCATCTCTTTGGTGACGTCGATCGATAATCCCTCTACCACCGAGGAAGATTCCGGAACGTTATAGGATTTATCGACCTGTAACGGCGACGTCGTATCTTGCGGCGTCCGGGCCATATTCGCTTTAAATTTCGTAACCCCAAATCCCAGCAGTACCAGGACCATGAGGCATATCATCCATTTTTTCACTTGGGTACCTCCTAGCTTTTCTTCCTCTTTAGCATAGGTCACATTGTTTAAGAAGATTGGGGGTAAAAAATAAAGTTTTTCTTAAATCGCATACTCGTATCCCGTGCACACGAACTTTGCTTGTGGAATAACATCTCCTAGCTTAGAATAGGGGGTAAATTCCAAGAGGAGAGGCGAAATCATGGAAGGCCATCTACTAATGATTGAAGACGATCCAGCCATCAGCGCGATGGTCAAGGATTACCTGTCCAAAGAGGGCTATAAGATCACCTTGGCTCAGGATGGCGAGGAAGCGCTCCGTCAATTCGCATCCGCGAGCTATGATCTGGTTTTACTGGATCTGATGTTGCCTAAACGGAGCGGTCTCGACATCCTAGAGCATATTCGAAAAGAGAGCAGTATCCCCATTCTGGTCTTGTCCGCGAAGGACAACGAAGTCGAGAAGGCACTGGGCCTGCGGCTAGGTGCCGATGATTATATCGCTAAACCTTTCTCGCTCATCGAGTTGGCTGCCCGCGTGCAAGCCTCCATCCGACGGGCAACATTATATTCGAACCCGGATGAATCCGGGCAGGCGTCAGACCTCAAGTTATTGTCCGTCGGCGACTTGACGGTCGACCCTGGCAATTTTACGGTCACCAAGCGAGGCAAGGAGATCTTACTGACGTCAAAAGAGTTTCATATACTGAAGCTGTTCCTTCAGCATCCGACACGGGTATACACCAAGGCCATGCTCTATCAACTGGTTTGGAACGAGGAATATTTCAATGATGATAACGTCATTAACGTACATATGAGAAGGCTGCGAGAGAAGATCGAAGACGATCCGTCAAATCCCCGGTATATTCGAACGCTTTGGGGAATTGGGTACCGACTGGGGGAAGGGTGAATGACGGATTACGGGTGGTTGCTGTTCATCCCCATCGCCGTGCTGGCGATATTATACCTCAATCAACATAGGACAAACCTTGCGCTTCGAAAGGAGATTACTTACATCAACCGCAAGCTCATGCCCTTCATCGATCCCCGGCATCCCATAACGCAGGAACGAATTCTTACCCTAACTCCCCTTCCCGAACTGCGGGAATTGTTGCAAACGATCAATGGCCTGCTTGACCGAGCAGGTCAATCGGCCACGGATTATGCCGGCATGGAGCGGGCGATGCGCATGATGTTATCCAACGTCTCGCATGATTTAAAGACGCCGCTGACCGTCATCATGGGTTATGCCGAAATGCTCTCTCAGCAGACGGACCTGCCGGAGGAAGAACGCCGGAGGATGCTTGGGGAGGTCCATAAGAAAACGGCTCAGGTCCATGAGCTCATCAACACTTTCTTCGATTTGGCCAGGCTGGAATCGGGCGATTTGGATCTCCCCCTGTCGGTGATCGATGCAGGAGAGATCAGTCGTCAGCGAATCCTAGCTTATTTCGACCTTCTCTCTGAGCAAGGATTTCAGGTCGATATCGATTTGCCTGAGAGCCCCGTATGGGTGTATGCCAATGAAGAAGCGTTATCCCGTATACTGGACAACTTGCTGTCTAACGCGATGCGATACGGAGCGGAGGGACGCTATTTAGGGTTATCGCTTCGATCTTCGGAGAACCACGTCACCCTCCAAGTGATCGATCGAGGGCGTGGCATCTCAAGAACCGAACAAGCTCGGGTGTTCGAGCGGATGTATACCATGGAAGACTCGCGCAACCGGAAGATGCAAGGCAGCGGGCTCGGCCTGACCATCGCCAAGCGGCTTGCCGAGCGATTGAAGGGTACCCTCGAGCTGGAGAGCACGCCGGGTGTACGTACCTGCTTTACCGTCACCCTCCCTCGATCGAAGCGGGCTTGAGGGATGAACGATTGTTCCGAAGTAAGAAATAAGTAAGATCTATGACATAGAAAAGAGAGTTTCCCCGATTACGCTAAAGGTAAGGGTAAAGAAACAAGGGGAGTGAGACCATGAATGAAATCGTAAGAACGCACCAACTTATCAAAAGCTACGGAACGACGGAAGTGGTTTCCGGCGTAAATATGACCCTGCGCCGGGGCGAGATCTACGGATTTCTCGGACCAAACGGGGCCGGCAAATCAACCGTCATGAAGATGTTACTGGGGTTAGTCAGACCCACCGGCGGCGAAATTGAGCTTTTCGGGGAGAAGCTCCTACCTGGGGCAACAGAGCATCTGAAGCGCATCGGCCATTTGATTGAAACGCCGGTGTTCTACGAGAAGCTGACGGCAGAGCAAAATTTGGAGCTGCATGCCGAGTATATGGGTTACTACAAGAAAGACGCCATTCGCGAGGCACTGGAGATGGTGCAGTTGATCGGCACCCAGGATAAGCCGGTCAAACAGTTCTCTCTCGGAATGAAGCAGCGGCTCGGGATCGCGCGGGCCATCTCTACCCGGCCGGAGCTGCTGCTCCTGGATGAACCGATCAATGGTCTAGATCCTGAAGGCATTCAGCTGATGCGCCAATTATTTCGTCGGCTGCGTGACGATTGGGGAATCGCGTTACTCATTTCCAGCCATTTGCTTGGGGAAATCGAACAAGTGGCGGACACCATCGGCGTCATCGACGGGGGGAGATTGCTTCGCGAAGTCTCTATGGAATCCGTGCATGCTTCCACGACCGAATACGTGGAAATCGTGACCTCGAACGTGAATCTGGCCGCCTTTGTTCTCGTGGATACGTTGGGGGTTGAGAATTTCAAGCAAATCGGAGACAACCTCATCCGCATCTATGATCCGAAGCTGTCCCAAGAGGCGTTGACCAAAGGGCTTATTGCCAACGATGTGCCGATTCAATCGATCAACCGTAAGCATCACAGCCTGGAGGAGTATTTCTTCGAGATGCTCAAAGGAGGGGAAAGCCATGCTTCAACTGATTAAACTGGAACTCAAAAAGGGCCGCCTAACCAGCTACCTTTGGGGGGCGCTCATCGCCTACCTGTGCATTGCCGGATCCGTGGCGGTCATTTATTTTGCTGACCCCATGAATGTCGAAGATCCTTCGTTTCGGAGTCAAGCCGAATTGCTGTCCATGATTGATCTGCTCGTTCGGGCCACCTTCATCGTTTACGCCTCCGTGCTCTTATCGAAGCTCATGATCAGTGAATTCAAAGACAAGACGATTGCTCTGTTGTTTGCCTATCCCGTTAACCGCAAAAAGTTGATTTTCGCTAAGCTGGCGATGGTGTTTGTTTGGACCTTTGCCAATGTGATGATAGCGAATCTTCTGGTTGACGCTATCTTTATCGGGATTAATTCAATCACAGGTTATTTGTCTGATCCGCTGCAAACGGATATGCTCCTCAACCATGGCCTCAACGTGCTGATGCAAGCCTTCGGGGCTGCCGGTATGTGCTTATTGCCGCTGGTCATCGGCCTGAGAAACAAGTCCGTTCCCGCCACGATTGTATCGTCGATTGTCATCGTCCTGATCGTATGCTCCGGCAATCTCGGCTTCAGTCTCAGTTCCATCATTGCGATTCCGCTGTCTCTGTCGGTGTTGGGGATTCTCATCACTTACCTCAGCTTCCGCAATATTGACCAGATAGATGTGGCTTAGCCGCATCTAACATTTCGGAGGAAAAGGCTTTCATAAGCAGCTAGTCCGGACGGGCGCTCCCTAGGTATGATATGGAAGAGAGACTTGACGATAAGGGGATGAGCGCCCATGAAACTATCCGGTATTTATAGCGACGGCATGGTATTGCAGCGAGATGCAAGGGTTATTCTCCGAGGACAATGCAGCGGGGGTGGACAGACGGTACAGATCGTCTTCCGTGGGGTGACCACCTGCACCGATGCGGATCCCGGCGGCAACTGGGAGGTGCAGCTCGAAGAACTTGCTCCCGGCGGACCCGATGAGCTCGTGATCACCGCCGGCGAGGAGAAGCACGTCCTTCGCGATGTGCTGGTCGGGGACGTGTGGGTACTAGCGGGCCAATCCAATATGGAGCTGCCGGTGCGACGGACGCTGGATCGGCTCGCGGAAGAAATCCGGGGCCTGGATTTGCCCATGATCCGCCAGTTTGCAGTGCCGCAGAGCTACGACTTTCACGGTCCGCAGGAGGATCTGGACGGCGGCGCATGGGTAACGGCCAATCCGGAGGGACTGCTTGGGTTTAGCGCCGCAGGCTTCTTCTTTGCCAAAGAGATCTACGAACGCTACGGCGTGCCGATCGGTCTCATTCAAACGGCGGTAGGCGGCACGCCGATCGAAGCATGGATATCGGAGCCGACCCTAAGGAAGATCGGCGGTTACGAGGCGACGCTGGAGCAATGCAAGGATGACGCCTATGTACGGGCGACTAAGCAACGGGACGAGGATCGAAACGGGCAGTGGTACGCAAAGCTGAACGAGGCGGACGCTGGTTTGCGCGAGGGATGGCATCTAGCGGATTGGGACGCTACCCGGTGGAGCGAGTTCGAGGTACCGGGTTCTTGGGCAGGCAGCGACCTGGAGTCCGTCTGCGGGGCGGTCTGGTTCCACAAAGAGATCGATGTGCCGGTGGCGATGACGGAAGGCGAAGCGCAGCTTGCGCTCGGCACCATCGTGGATGCGGACGATTCGTACGTAAACGGGGTGCTCGTCGGGAACACGGGGTACATGTACCCGCCGAGACGGTATAACGTGCCGCAGGGCGTGTTAAAACCGGGGAAAAACACCCTTGCTGTAAGAGTCATCACAACGCATAACACGGGGTCGTTCGTCCATGATATGCCCTACAAGCTCAAGGCCGGCGGTCAGGAGCTGGACCTGCGCGGATCGTGGAAGTACCGCGTGGGTGCGGTAACGGAGGCGTTGGAACCGCAGACGTTCTTCCACTACATGCCGGCCGGCAATTTCAACGGCATGATCACGCCGCTGCGGCGGTTCCCCATCGCCGGGGTGCTGTGGTATCAAGGCGAGTCCAACACGGGCCGGCCTGCAGGTTACGCTGAACTGTTCCGGGACATGGTGCGGGACTGGCGCGAAGCCTGGGGGATCGACGAGTTCCCGGTGATCGCCGTCCAACTGGCCAACTTTGGACCCGAAGGCGATTCATACACAGACTGGGCGGAACTGCGTGAGGAGCAGCGTAAAGGCTTGGCCGTTCCTCGCACCGCGTTGGCTACGGCGATCGACCTCGGCGAATACAACGACCTGCACCCGCAGGACAAAAAGTCACTTGGCCAGCGGTTGGCCCTCTGCGCTCGTAGGCTCGCCTACGGGGAAACGGAGCTGGTAGCCAGCGGGCCGATATTCGTGCGGATGGAGCGTCAGGGAGATGCGCTGCGGCTGCATTTTACCGAGGTCGGCGGCGGATTGACCCCGCGGGATGGGGACGCGCTGCAGGGATTCAGCGTCTGCGGACCCGACGGGGCGTTCGTACCGGCGCAGGCCGTTATCGACGGAGATACCGTGGTCGTGCGGCATGAGCAGGTCAAACCGCCGATCCATGTACGGTACGCCTGGAGCAACAACCCGGCCAAAGCGAATTTGGTTAACCGCGAGGGGTTACCTGCGTTCCCGTTTACAACTGAAACTGAAGCATGAAAAAAAGCGCAAGCGCTAGGGACCCCTTCCCTGGCACTTGCGCTTGTTGCTATTTCGGAACGCGATTAGGCCCCGGTCGGGAGCTTCACCTGCACTCGGTAAGTCTTACCCTGCTGCACGTTCCGCAGCACGCCATCTGGCAGCAGCTCGCCTTCCGCGTACACTTCCGTCTGCGACGCGGATGCATCGCGCTGGATCTCGACATGCAGCGTAGCGCCCCGGAATTCGCGCGTGACCGTCGCCTCGTTCCAATGACTCGGCAACTGCGGATTCACGCGGATGCCGTCCTTCGTACCCTGCACGCCAAACAGTCCGTCGATCAGGCATCGATAAACCCATGGCACCGTCCCCGTGTTGAACAGATGGCTGGAACGCCCCGCCGTACGCGGGAACTGGCGATAAGCGCCCCGGTAGTAGTTCGGGATGAACACGGGCAATTGTCCCCGTTGCACGATGTCCTCTACATCTGGGCCGGGCAGCATTTTGCGCAGCAACCGGAACGCGTCCTCCTGCTCGCCCACGGCGTACAGCGCGTAAATGTAGAAAGCGGCGGCATGGTTGTATACCGCGCCGTTCTCCGCCGAGCCCGGGTGCTTCTGCGTCACCCGGCCGACGTCTTCGCGCATCGCCGTGTAGGAAGGGGCGAGCTTCTCCACGCCATACGGCGTCTCCAACTGCTCGCGCACCGCCTGCATCAGCTTCTCGCGCTTCTCGTCATCGGCCGCGCCGCTCAACATCGACCAACCCTGCGGGTTGATAAAGATCCGACCCTCTTGGTCCTTGCTGACCCCAAATACGACGTTATCGTCCGTGATGCCCCGAGCATACCACTCTCCATCCCACAGGTAGCGGTTAACCGCTGCGTTTGTCTCCTCCGCAGACGCCCGGTATTCCCGCGCGACCTCCGGCCGCCCGCTGTTGTTGCAAATGTCAGCCCACACTTGGAATGCGTAGGCCGTGGCGATGGTCAACCAGCCGGACACGCCTTTGCCTTTGTAGCCGACCATGTTCATCGGGTCGCACCAGTCACCCTGGTTAATGTAGTTCAGCCCGCGCTCATCCCGGTCATTCATCAGCCAGCGCATGGCTTTGTCAATATGAGCATAAACGGGCTCGGTCTCCCCGCTGTCGGCATAAGCCACCTTCTCCTCCAGAATGGAGTAGTCTCCCGTTTCGTCCAAATACGTGCTCAGGCAAATTGGCAGCCAGACGCAATGGTCCGTATGCGGAACCTGGTTAATGTATTTCAGCTCGGCGTCCGGGTGCAGGACAATGCCGTCTGGCATAGCGCCGTTCGCCTTTTGCTGGCTGAGCGCCGTCAGGAACGAAGCCCGCGCCACCTGCGGCTTGAGGTAACTCATGCCCATGTGATCCTGCAAATAATTGCGGGTTTGCGGATCGGTGGTCAAACGGTTCGTTTGCCCGTGGTAATAAATCTGCCGCGGCAGCCAGCGATTGACGAACAGATCGAGATCCTTGTCCGGCGTTGAGATCGTCATGCAACCTCGGCCTTCCCGGATATATCGATCGTATTCGCGTTCTGCCGCCGAGAACCCATCTTCTCCCGACCCGAAATACGCCTCCCGGATCTGCGCAATTTCCCGCTCATCCCGGGCCGGTCCGAACAGGAAGCGGTATTCCCGAGATTCGCCAGCTTCCAGCTCCATCCGGTATTGCATGACCGCGACCGGTGTTTCGTACCGCGCGTCTCCCTTCGCCAGCTCGGATTGCTCCAAAGCAGAAGGACGGGTAATCCCCCCTTCGCCTTCGAACGCCTCCTGGTTTACCTCCCAGGCAACCGGCGAGTGCTCTGCGATCAGGAAGGTTTTGTCGCGGAAATTTTTGATTTTATCGTAATCCTGATATTTCTGATAAGGCGTCACCGAAGAGCAGACGATCGCCCGCAGGTCCTCAAGGTATTCGCCGGATTGGTTCATCCAAGACATATAACCCACGGTAAAGTAAGGATAGACGCTCAGCTTCCGTGCTTGCTGCGACACGTTCGTCACCTTGACACGCCAGAGCTCCAGAGGATCTTCCTTCGGTAAGCTGAGGCTCATTTCAACCAACACACCTTGATGCTCCACCTTCCAGACGATCCGGCTCTGGCCGAGCGCAAAAGAGTAGCTGTCGGTCTTTACCCGCACGGGTTCGTAGGGTGCCGAAAACACGCTTTCGTTCTCCTCGTCCTTCACAAACACGAAACGACCCGGGTGGTGCGCATAGTAGGGTTGTTCCGGCTGCATGAACGTCTTCGCTTCCAGATTCGGCGCATGCGAATACTTCGCCGGTTCCGGTTGCATAAACTGGGCTACCGCATATCCGCGGCAGTTCATGTGAATCATCATCGTTTCGTTCCATAGGAATCCCGACGCCTTGGGCAGGAGCGTAGGGCTCAGCAACTCGTAGAATTCCTGGTCCTCCGTGGCTCTGAACATGGTTCAACCTCTTTTCCGCATAATCTTGTCTACTTGTCTACAACTATGTTCATTATACAACGGAAAGCCCATTTTTGAAGCGTTTTCTACCCTTTATCGCATAAAAAAAGAGCCGAATTTCGCCAGAACGAAATTGACTCTGATGGCCGCATGACCACACAAGCTTCTTTAAATAAACAGAAACGGGATCAGGAACAGTAAAGCAAGCGCCGCCCAATCAAATGCATAGGCGCCGTAACCATAACCCGGATAGCCTCCATAGCCTGGATAACCCGGATAGCCCGGCCCGTAACCCAACGCCTTCGTTTGAGCTTGCTCGTTGGCTTTGATGACGGCCTTATTGGCGCCTTTGGTTTTGGATTTCAACTGCTGCAGTTGCTTCTTGGCCTTGGCAGGTTGGGTGGAGAGAACATTGGCTTCCGAAGTGAACCCCCCGTTCAGTTGGATCCCGTTCTCGTTCACGTCTGTGATCGTGCCGATATAATAGCGGCCGTCTCGAAGGATCGCACAAACGGTTTTGCCGACGTGTGGTTTACAGGCGTCGACGCCAAGCGGATAAATCTGCTGCATGGACTCGTGCCTCCCCTCTCGAATGCTCATTTATCCTATTCGCCGCCGGGAGATTTGCACAGGGCGAATGTCCCGATCCTTGAAATAAAATCAATCGCTAGAGCCTTCCTTCCGGGGTGCACGCCCATCTTAATCGCGCCGGAGACGCGGCGGCATATTCTGCTGTGAGAGGAGTGGCGGAGCTTCATAAAGGAGGGGCAACAAAGGGATGAACTATCACGAAATCATCGCCGCCGTTGGGGAAGGTTCGGCGCATCCGGGGGGATACCAGGGTACCGTCGACTTTATTCAGTCTGTCGGCGTTGTACCAGGAATGCGCGTCTTGGAGGTCGGATGCGGAACGGGCAGGACGGCCTGCCTGCTGGCTCAGTTGGGGGCGCAGGTCACGGCCATGGATCAAAGCGTCATCATGCTGGAAAAAGCCGAGCGTCGGGCGCAGCAACAACAATTGCAAATCGAATGGATTCAAGGGGATATTACCGCGATCCCGCTGCGATCGGACACCTACGATGCGGTGATCGCCGAGTCGGTGACCGTGTTTGCCGCCGACCCGGTGAAGGCCTTCCGGGAATATCATCGCGTTCTGCGCAAAGGCGGGGAGGCATGGGACCGCGAGTTGTACCGAACGCAACCCCATTCGGCGCTGGAGCGGGAGATGCGCGAGCTCTACGGTAATCCGCATTTACCTGACGCCGCCGCATGGATGCGAATGATGCAGGATGCCGGTTTCCGTAGCGTCCGACCTTGGGTGCCGGGTACTGGAGCTGACGAAAGCGAGAATCCTGGCCCTAATACGACCCAAGGCCAAGGCGGTAAAAATTCGTCCTTCGACTGGCAGAATGCGTGGGACCCGCACCGCTTCCTCGACCTGGAGGCGCTGCAGGATCCCGCCGTCCGGACGTTTTTTAAGGAGAACGAAGCCTTTCTCCAGCGTTACCGGAACCATCTGTCGCATGGCGTATTTATAGCGGAGAAATACTAGATCACTTCCCCCGGGTTTGTGCCATATTTCCAATGGTTACAATGAGTAGCATCTATTTTTTTCTGATGTTCGGCTACTTAGAGGGAGCAGGGATATGGTGTATAAAATTTCCGGTTATCAATTGCTTACAATGACCTTTATCTACCAACTGGGGACGACCATCATTTTCGGATCCGGCAGCGCGGCAGGCCGGGATGCCTGGATAGGTGATCTTATCTCATTAGGACTCGGCCTAGTCGTGATTGGGGTGTACACAGCTTTAAGACATTTGAACCCGGGACTTACCTTGGTAGAATGGTTCCCGGCCCAACTGGGGCGCTGGCTGGGTACGCCGATTGCCTTCTTATATCCGCTCATGTATTTGTACCTCACGGGGCGAATCATTGCGGACACGAGGGACATGGTTTCGACTGCGATTTTACCCGGAACCCCGCTGCTCGTGATTACGAGCGTTTTTGCCTTTATTACCGCCTATTGCTGTTACGGCGGAATCGAGGTCACCGCAAGGATGGGGGAATTGATTTTTCCCATTGTCATCCTCATGTTCATAACGGAAACTGTCCTGCTCTTCGGCTCGGGAGTCCTGCATCCTCATCATATCCAACCGATGTTGGATGAGGGGTGGGGCCCCGTATGGAATGTCGCTTATCCGAACAGGATCACCCAAGGATTCGGTGAGACCATTGCCCTCGCCATGTTCTGGCCGGATGTCAAAGACCAAGGAAAAATCACGAAGATCACCCTACTCGCCACCTTGCTGGCCGGATTGATGATTGCCAGCTTTGATGTCTTGGCTATTTTGGTATATAACGATTTGTTTTCCCGTTTTGTCTATCCGCTCTATACCTTACTTGGCGTGATCAGCGTAGGCAATTTCGTTGAAAACCTGCAGATGTTCGGAGTTCTATACTTTTTTGCAACAGCCCTGTTGAAAAGCGTGATCAACCTGCTCACCGCACTCCAAGGCTTCCAAAAGCTAACGAAGATGAAGAGCTACCGCATCATGATTATTCCGGCAACCCTCGTCGCCTTAGTCCTGGGGATGACGATGTCCAAGAATATTACCGAGCATATTTATCTCCAGCATTATAAAGTTTTGGTTCCTTATTTCTGGGTGCCGATGTTTTTGATCCTGCCAGCTATTCTGCTCATCTTGTCGTGGATTCGTAACCGGGTGCAGAGGAAATGACCGATAGCCCCTTCATTTCTTAATCTCTCGCTCCTTCAAGTGCAGCGAGGGTCCTGTTACGCCAATTTTCCGGATCGTCAACTTTGCTTTAACAGAAATTTCGGCTTTCCGAAATTCCTGGTTCCAGTTGTCCTTTAAGGATCTCCAACGGGACGGGTACATGCGATGGATGACTTCGCCAAATTCAAAAACGTCGGTTCCAAACTTATCCTGCACCTTGGTGATCGTTTGATAAGCGTTCGTTTCGACTTGTTTCTCCAACGCTTCCTGAACAAGGTTAAGATTATGCGGCTGCGTGAGGTCAAAGCCCGTATTGTTCTCCCGAATCATCCCTTGACCGATCAAGGTGACCTGGATTTTGATGTTGTCGCCTTCGAATATCGGTTGAACTTTGCTGTTCAACTTGTTCAGATCCATACTGATCTTGCCGTTTTCCCCTGCGATCTGGGACGTAACGATCAGCTTTCCGAGCTCCCCTTTTATCCATCGCAACACTTTGCCTTCGTTCGCGTCAATAAATCCCAGCAACTTCAGATCATTGTCGAAAATCCCCGTTCCCGCAATACGAAAGCCCTTCTCGCCCGAGCTCCCCCCCTGTTGCGCACTCTCTTGCCCCGGCGTATCAAAACCTATCGCTATGGCCGGTAATGCCGGACAATTTCCGTCACTAATCGAAGAGATCATCAGGTTGATCAGACCCATTTCCTTTAGCGCACCAATTTGGCTGTATTCCTTTAAAGCTCCCATACCTGGGATGTCCTCCAGCGGGTAGGCCACATTCAGAAACTCCTTGGCTGTCCCTCCCCTTACGATAAAAACATCGCTGCGCAGCTTGAGATTCGGATCGCGACTATACGTATCAAGCACCTCTTTGAGCCCCTTTCTGGCCTGCGCCTCTCCAATCACGATTACGCGCCGGTGCGCGCGGTACACTTGACGAGACAGCTTGGTTTGCATTTGCTGTACCGCATCCAACGTGTCTTTCCCGATGCCGGTCACAACGAAATAAGGCTTATCCTGGCCACCGCCTCCCCCGCCGCTGCTTTTCTGCGCGCTGCCAATCCGAAAAGGGGCGATCACCTGAGCGCTGATCATGACTCCCTTGTCCTTAGCCGAATCGATTCCCCAGGCCAACTCCAAGGCGAGATCATTCACCTCCGAGCTATCCCAACACCCCGCCGTCAACAACAGCGTCAGCATGGCTAAAGCGAAAACTCCGGCTTTCCGCATCCGGTTCATGGCTCTGCCCTCCCCCGTTTCGGACTCGGCCGTTGGCCTTTCGGCACGCGTTGTTTATTTCCCCCAGTGGAGAGCAAGGGCCGTTGATGCATGCTCCACCTTGGCGCGCGTATCCATACATCCTTCATGTTCTCAGGGAATTGCGGTGAGATCGGTGTCATATACGGAATTCCAAACGATCGAAGGCCCAGGAGATGGATAACGATGAGAAAGAGGCCCGCGATAACCCCGTACAAACCCAGGACGCCGGCTAAAATTAACATGGGAAAACGCAGCAACCGGACTGCCGTCCCGAGATTGTATCGCGGAATCGCAAAGGATGCGATGCCCGTCGTGGCGACGATAATCACGACGGAAGCGGATACGATGCCGGCTTGAACGGCCGCTTGTCCAATCACGAGCGCACCTACGATGCTGACCGCCGAACCGATCGGCTTCGGCAGGCGTATGCCCGCTTCCCGCAGGCCCTCAAACATGAACTCCATCAATAACGTCTCAATAACTGTCGGCAGCGGAACCCCCTCCCTGGCGGCAGCGACACTAATCAATAAACTCGTCGGAACCAGTTGTTGATGAAAGGTAGTCAATGAGACGAACAACGACGGAAGCAGCAAGGAAATGTTCAACAGGCCGAACCGAATGAGCCGAATAAACGACGTATAAATGGAACGCTCATAATAGTCCTCCACGGCCTGCAGTCCGGACCAGAAGGTCATCGGGGCGATCAGGACAAACGGCGTATTATCGACGAATATGGCGATCTTCCCCTCCAGTAAGCTGGAACAGACGATATCGGGCCGCTCGGTATTTTGGATTTGGGGAAAAGGAGACCAGGGTACGTCTTCAATGAATTCTTCGATATACCCCGATTCCAACACCCCGTCAATCTCGATGCGGTGAAGCCGCTGGCGGACTTCCTTCAATACCGACTCCGATGCAATTCCCTCTAGATAAGCAATGACGATATCGGTCTTCGAGTACTGGCCGAGGGTGAGCGACTCCATTTTCAGCTTCTCGCTGCGAATCCGTCTGCGGATCAGACTGGTATTCGTTCGCAGAACTTCCGTGAATCCGTCCCTCGGTCCGCGAACGGACAACTCGGCGCTCGGTTCTTCGATGGCACGCTTCTCAAAGCCCTGTAACCCAACCAGCAACGCCTGGTTCTCCCCATCGATCAACATGGCGAGGTCGCCTTTCAGAATGCTTTCCACGATGACACCGATCTGCTGGACCGGCTTGACCTGGGCAACGGCAACAAGCCGTTTGGTCAACCAGTCACTTAGCGATCCGGACCCGCCGTTCTCCGCATCGCCAGGTAAACCCTCGAACATCATCGGCTGCAGCACGACTTGATCTAGCATATTCGTGTTGACAAGCCCATCGACATACACCAATAGAAGGCGGGTTTGACCCGGAAGGGTGACCGTACGAAAGAGGATATCGGAGCTATTGGAGAAGAGTTGTTTCAGCACCCGTTCGTTACTCGAGAGATGGGCGGCGACTTCGCCCACCTGATCGTTCCGGTTCGGGGCTGCCGATTTCGTTCTCGGAACCGCCTTGTTATTCGATTTATACCGCATCGGAAACTTCATCTTTACGCACCTCATTCATGATGAAGTTAGTATTCCGGTTGAGAAGCGGATCATTCAAATCATGGGTGATTTTCATGAAAAAGGAGCCTTTCAGAGGGGGCTTCCCCCTTTGACAAAGCTCCTTCGTATTCCAAGTTCCGGTGTTATTATCGCGAAGAAATCACGCTGCCTTGCGCAGCGCGGCTTCTCGCCTTCAAAAAGACGTTTAACCGTTCGGAGAACAACCACATTGCGGCGGCCGACAACACGATGTATATCGGGAAAACCCCGATCGTTGAGTGCGAAGCCAGGAACCCGAGCAGGGGCGGCATAAAGGTGCTGCCGGTGTAGGCGACCGCCATCTGAACCCCCATAATCGTCTGGGATTGCTGCTTGCCGAAGCGTACCGGCGTTTCGTGCAGCATGCATGGGTAAATCGGGGCCAAGCCCAGGCCGATGATCAGGAAACCGATCAGCGACAGGATCGCGGGTAAAGGCAGGATTAGCAGCACCGCGCCAAACAAGGCTGTGATTTGTCCCGTGCGGATCATAACGCGATTGCTCACTTTGAACGTGACGAACCCTGCGATGAACCGACCAACCGTGATCCCGGCGTAATACATCGATACCCAGCTCGCGGCCGTTGCGGCCCCGATATTCTTGACGCCGACGAGGTAGCTGCTGCCCCAAAGGCCCACTGTCGCCTCCACCCCGCAATAGAACAGAAAGGAAACCAGCGCCAGCTTGACGCCAGGGATCCGCAGCGGTTTGACTCGGCCCGCATCCGACGGCTCCGCTTCCCGTTCGCCAAGCTCTTCTTTCCTGGAATCGCCGGCGGACTGAGCAACCCGATCCCAAAGCGGCAGCGTGAAGAATAAAATGACAACCAGGGCAAATTGAATGATCGCTACCGTCAAATAACCGTTTCGCCAATGACCGTCGCCGGAGATGAATCCAGCCATGATCACGGGCCCCAGCGTCGCGCCGACGCCCCAGAAGCAGTGCAGCCAGCTCATGTGATGCGCTTTGTAGTGGGCCGCTACGTAATTGTTAAGGCCAGCGTCAACCGACCCGGCGCCCAAACCCAGCGGAATGGCACAGACGCCCAGCCAGAACACCGATGGGGCTAACGAATAGCCTAGCAAAGCCACAGCGGTCATGATACAGCTGGCGAGCGTCACCATTCCCGTACCAAACCGGCGCAGGACTGAGCCGCTGGCCAAGCTCGACACGATCGTGCCCGCGGCTACGATCATGAACAATACGCCGGCGGTACCCAGCGGCGCACCCAGGTCGCCCCGAATAATCGGCCAGGCTGAGCCCAGCAGCGAGTCGGGCAGCCCCAAGCTGATGAATGCCAAATAAATAATCAACAAAAAGAATGTCGCCATGTTTCAATCTCCTTCTCCTATCCGCTTGTCGAAATCATCAATTGTCGTCCTAGATGCTGCAGTCCGTTCAAATAATCCCGCCGCCAATCGCTCATCATTAGCCGAGGCAGATGCTCGGCTGGAACGTACCGCGCACTCCTTGCCTTGATTTCGTTCAGCAAGAACACGCTGACTTCATCATGGCAAAACACTATGGTATGCGGGTTGATCAATGCGGTACAGGTCGCGACCAGACGGCTGACCGCATCCACTCCTGCGGTACCTATTCTGGCCTGGCCGGGCCCAAGATAGGGCCGCGCCTGTAAGGCCTGGCCGAAATTTTTCTCCTCATATTGAGGAACGTAAGAGACTTCTCCTGTGAAGAACGTGCTGCCTCGAACGACATCGCCGTTGATCAAGATCCCTGACCCCGGTCCATTCTGACCGAAATAGAGGTAGACCAGTGAGGGATTATCGCTCGTATCGAGATGATGGTAATACCCCAGCACCGCGGCGTTCATGTCGTTCTCCACGATAGCGGGAAGTCCAAACCGCTTCTCCAGAGCGCCCTTCAAATCGAAATTTTGGAGCGCACCGTAGGCCGGGATATGAATGATCCGCCCTTGATTGACCGCCCCCGGAACGCCGACTGCCAGCGAACGAATCTTTGGAAATCGGCTCATTTGCTCCTCAATCAGCTCGGCCAGACTGTCGCCTGCATCTCCCAGCATGCTGGGGGCGTGGCCCTCTTCCTTCACTTCGCCGGAGCAATTATAGATGACGTAATTCGTTTCCGTTCGCTCGAGAAATACAGCAAGCCCCAGCATGACATCCGGATTGTACACATACCGCTCCGCCCGCCTGCCGCCGCTGGAATCGTCCATCCCGATGGCCGTAATCTCCCCAGCCTCCTTCAATTCGGCCAGAAACTTGCTGACCGTCGGAAAGCTGACGCCCAATTTCCCGCTTAGCTCCGCCTTCGTCGCGCTGCCCATGGCCAGCAAGGTGGAACGGATGCCGCTGCGAATCACCTGCTTCATCTCTTTAGGTGTAGCCGGCAGCTCGTTCATGGGGCACCTCCTTCCACTTTTTAAACAACTTTAATAAGTTGATATCAGGGTACCACAACCCTGCGGGGAGAGGAAGGGGGCGGAAGAAACTTTCTTTATTCTACGGCTCGTATTCGCTTAGCTTTCCTTCATAAATAAGCTGCAGCCGGTCGCACTGCCGAAAATCATCCGGCGTCACCAACGCAGAAAGCTTGTTCCATAGCTTGATCCCCGACCGCTCCAGAATTTCCGCAACGAATTGCGAGCAGAAATACGAGTTGCTGAACTCGATCGGCTCCTTCAAGGCGATCCCAATGATACCTAGGATGTTGTATAAGAACTTTTGCCGCTTGCGGATAAACAGCTGGAGCACTCGCTCCATTTTCTCCACCTCGCGCGGGGTGACCTTCAATTCGTAGATGACACAGGTTGTGTTCGGATATTTGCTGAATGTACCGGTCTTGATATCCTCTTTCACAAATCCGCCGTTCAGCGGGTTGTTCGGGTGTTTCCGCCCAAAGCTATACAGCTCCGACAGCTCGCGGTTAAACGAGATCGAAGCATGATTATAGGGCGCTCTTGTGTATCCCTTGATCATTTTGGTGAAGAGCGTCCCCGTATTCGTTAGCAAAATAAACACCGAGCGATCCGCGGCCATCGACTTTAATTCCCCTTATCTACGGTAGACTATTTGTAGACTATTCCTCCATAATAACATATGATTCCTTTGGTGGAATCTACCTCCTAAGGAAGTTGGGATTTAGCATGTTAAACCCTCTGCAATGGACGATGATCGTGATCTTTGTGGTCTTGGCGGTCATTCATTCCATCTGCTTTATACAGGACCGGAAGCATCCCGGCGAGGGGTTCCCGGCCTTTCGGCAACGCCTGCGCACCTGGTGGGGCATGTGGCTGATCCTCTGCCTCGCGACCTTGTTTAATCCGGTCGTTTCGCTGCTGGCGGTGATGCTGCTGTCTTTTTTCGCGTTAAAAGAATACTTCTCCATGATCCGTTCGCGTAAATCCGAGCGTCGGCTGTTCTTATGGGCGTATCTGGCGATTCCCGCGCAGTTTTACTGGATCCTGATCGAGTGGTACGGCATGTTTATCGTTTTTATCCCGGTGTACGTGTTCCTATTCCTGCCGCTCCCCCGCATGATTAACAAAGGAACGGCCGGATTCTTGCGCAGCGTCAGCCGGGTCCAGTGGGGACTGATGCTGATGGTGTTCGGTCTGAGCCATCTCGCGTATTTCCCGTTCGCCACGCCGCAATATGGTGCGGGACTGGTGCTCTTCCTGGTTGTCCTGACCCAGTTAAACGATATCGCCCATTATGCGGCTTCCTCGTATCTCGGCAAGCGCAAGGTCGTGCCAACGGCGAATCCGTACGTAACCTGGGAGGGCTTTGTTTGCTCGTTTGCGGTGACGTCCATCGCCGCTTCCCTCTTGGCCCCGATCCTGACGCCGCTGGGTTCCAAGTTTGGCTTGTTCGCAGGCATGCTGATCGGGCTGGGCGGCTTTATCGGCAGCACCACCGTCTCCGTCCTGAAACGGGATTTGCTCATCGGCGACGACGACAAAGCGCAGGCCTTAAAGAAGAGCTACCTGAGCCTGGTCGACAGTCTGACGTATACCTCGCCGATCTTTTTTCACGTGACGCGTTATTTCTTTGATTTCATGTAGGATGATGAAGTCCTGGCCGACGCCTGAAGCGCCTTTTTAACATAACCCTAACATTTAGGCAGTATAGTGGATAAGCGTCTCTTATTCGCACGACCTAAGGAGGAACAGATATGGTGACCGGCATGATTCTGATTGTACTTACTTTGCTGCGCATCCCTTCGGCCATCATCTCAGGGCGCAACGAAGCTCGAATCAAAGCACACGGGGGCCTCGAATACGGCAAGACCAACAGCCGTGCGCTCATCGTCGTGCAGTTTCTGATTTACCTCGGCACGATGGGTTATGCCTTCATCGAGGAAGTACCTATCGGCACGCACACCTATATCGGCCTGGCCGTATATGTATTCGCCATGGCGGTGCTTGTGTATGTCATCCGTACGCTCGGTCGCTTCTGGACCTTCAAAATCTATATTGCCAAGGGCCACCAGCTCGTGGAAACCCCGCTGTTCAAGCGCATCAAGCACCCGAACTATTATTTGAACATTATCCCGGAGGTGCTTAGCTTCGCGATCATTTCCCAGGCCTGGATCGTGTTTACGCCGTTGTTCATACTGCATCTCATCACCTTGTTTAACCGCATTCGGTTGGAGGAGAAAATCATGAAGCAGACGTTCCGGGAGTATGGAAAGGGATGAGGGGCTGACGCTGTCGCCCCTTAGTTAAACTGGAACTGTGCTTCAAGCGCGGCACTTGCCGGAGGCAGCTCGATTCCTTGTTCCCAGAGCAGAATCGGCTCTTCCGGTGAACCATAATAAATCGCCCGGACATCGGGTGACTTGCCCATCGCTTTCCGGTTGGCGCGGATTTGTTCAAGATTGAGGGTATCGTACGTGTTCGCAAGGGATATGTCGGCGAATTTCCGCGTTTTGATCAACGGACGAACCGGAACCAAGTATAACCGGTCGTCATCCCATACCCCTTTGACCTGGTTAACGGCGTAACCGTCCGTCATTTTAACGTGGTAAGCAATTCTTCCGTTGTGCAGTTGGCTCACCTCCGTGATCCGAATGACTTTCGAAGGGACCCGCGTGATGTTCCACTCCGTTAGACCTAAATACCCCAAATAGAGAATGGCGCAGGCCGCCGCAGCCAGCAGAAATCCTCTGACGAAGGCAAATGTCTTGGAACGTTTCCAGGAGGCCTGGATCCGTCTTAACCCGTTCTCCTCCAACTGCCGAGCATTCAAGCTCGTTCCCGGACCGCTTTCCGGGAGGGGCAACGCGATGTCCCCGCTCATTTGATCCAGCAGCTCCCTGCATTCAACACACGCAGTGAGATGTTCTTCCACCAAAGCCCGGGAAGCCGAGCTGCACACCTTATCGTAATAGAGCGGCAGCAAATCCTGAATGACCTCGCACGAGATCCGACTCATCCTTGTTCCTCCTTCCACAATCCTCTGATTTTGTACTTGGCGCGGTGAAAGGTCACCCGGGCCCAGCTTTCGGTTCTTCCGAAGATTTGGGCAATTTGATCAAACGACAATTCCCCGAAGACTCTTAACATAAACACTTCCTTATAGGGTTCGTCCAGGCCATGCAACAACTTATGCAGGTGCAGGGCTTCCGTCTTGTCAACGAACCGTTGCTCGAAGCTGATCCGGCCGTCGGCACGCTCCAAGCTCCCTTCCGGGTCCAACCTTCTCTGCTTATCCAGATAAGTGAAATACGTGTTCTTGGCAATTTGACATAACCAAACGCTTATTTTGCTAGTGCCCTGGAACCGATCCAGCTGCTGAAGCGCTTTGAAGAACGTCTCTTGCGTAATCTCCTCCGCCACCTGCTCATTTCGGCTTAACGACAAGGCAAACCGATATACGTCCCGAAAATAAACATCATAAATTTGTTCAAGTTCGTCCAAGCATTCACCACCTTACCCAACATAAGACTCGCAGATCGTGATTTCGTTACAACCTTTATGAAAATAAAAAACGGCCCCCCCCAAGGCGCAAACCCTCCTCGGGCGAAGCCGCTAATTGTTTGTTTGCTGGCAGGCTGCCGTTTAGGCCCACCAAGCCTCCTTGGGGTAGGCCGGGTCACCGATATCCACCGGCTCGCCGATTTTCGGCGTGGCAACGGGCACGTTCCGGCGTTCGGCTTCCGCGGTTGCCCGGCGGACCGGGTCATTCCAATCATGCAGCGACAAGGTGAATGCCCCCCAATGGATCGGTAGGAGCACCCCGCCCCGTACATCCGCGTGGGCCTGAACCGTCTGTTCCGGCAGCATATGGATGTCGCTCCAGCGCGGATCGTATTGGCCGCATTCCATCAAGGCCAGATCAAACGGTCCGTACTTGTCGCCAATTTGCTTGAAATGCGGACCATACCCGCTGTCCCCGCTGAAGAAAACCTTCCGCTCCGGCGACGCGATCACCCAGGAGCACCACAAGGTGCTGTCCCGGTTCGCAAGCCCCCGGCCTGAGAAATGACGGGCCGGCGTGCAAGCCAGTCGCAAGTCGTTCCAGTCGAGCTCCTCCCACCAATCATGCTCGCTGATCCGCTCCGGCGCAACGCCCCACCGTTCCAGGTGGCTGCCGACACCCAGCGGGACGATGAACCGTCCCACTCGATCTTTCAATTTCCGGATCGTGCCGTAATCCAAATGATCGTAATGGTCATGGGACAAGATCACCGCATCGACCTCCGGCAGGTCTTCCAGATCGAACGGCAACTGCCGGTTATATCGCTTGCCGCCGAAGGGCGGGACCGGTGTTGGCGACGGGCCCAGCATCGGATCAAGCAGGAGGCGCTTGCCCCCGAGCTGCAGCAGCAGCGCCGAATGGCCCAGCCAAACGACCCGGTCGCGATCCCGGTCCTCCAGCGCGTCGCGCCCCAGCTTCACGACCGGCAGGATCCGGTCCGGTCTCACCCGCGGGTTCCCGCGCAAGTAATCCCGCAACAGTGAAACCATGTTGCCCGAGGAAGGCTCGAAGGAAGAAGTGGGCTCGGAGTAGGCGAACTTCTTGCCCTGCCATTGAGGAGATTGCGCATAACGCGCCCGCTTGGCGGGGGAGGCCTTCCCGCCGAAGGCCGGATACAGCCTTAGAAACAACATGATGCCAATCAGGAGAACCAACACGATACCTAAAGCTATATACATGTATAATACCGCCTTTTCTTACGTAAAGAGTTGATCATGGATCGATTCAAGGAGAGTATACTGCATCGCGGGGCGTGTTGCCAAATGGAGACATGCGGGCAACCCTTGCCGGCACATGAAAAAAAGAGCTGTCGGAACAGCCCTTTGCAGTGAAAATTTCGAATAGGTTACAAGGTGTTAATTGCGGGCCTATTGCCCATTACGTCCCGCAAAACGTGCGGTACGGCCGGTCGCAGGCCTTCGGCAGCTCCGCGTATTCCGCCTGCTGCGGCGTATGCGCAAAGGGCTGCGCCAGCGCCTCCAGCAGGCGCTGCATCACGCCATAATCGTCCCGCTCCACGGCGGCTTCTAAAGCTTCCTCCACCCGGTGGTTGCGCGGGATGACCGCCGGATTGCTGCGGCGCATGAGTTCCCGGGCCGCTTCTTGCGATTCAGCCTGTTCGGCGAGCCGCGCCTGCCAGCGCGTAAGCCACCCCGACCACTCGGGGGTACCGGCCATCGGCGGTTCCTCTAGCCGATCAAAGGTCAAGGCGAGGAACGTATTGGTGAAATCGGCGCGATGCTGGTGCATCAGGTCGAGCAGGTTTTTGACGAGGGCGGCATCCTCCTCCTGTTCGGAGAACAAGCCCAGCTTCGACCGCATGCCTTGCAGCCAGGCCGCTTCAAATTGCCAGCCAAAGCCATGAAGCGCCTCTTCGGCGAGCTTGACGGCCTGATCTTCCTCCTCATGCAGCAGCGGCAGCAGGCTCTCGGCGAACCGGGACAGGTTCCATACCGCGATGTTTGGCTGATTGCCGTAGGCATATCGACCCTGACGGTCGATGGAACTGAATACGGTCGCGGGGTCGTACGCGTCCATAAAGGCACAGGGCCCGTAGTCGATCGTCTCGCCGCTAAGGGCCATGTTGTCGGTGTTCATCACGCCGTGGATGAACCCGACCAGCTGCCACTGGGCGATCAGCGCGGCTTGGCGCTGAGTCGCCTCCCTTAACAGCGCCAAATAGCGCCCGGACTCGCCGATGTCGGCGAGCTCGGCCAGCTGCGGGTAATGGCGCTGGATCACGTAGTCGGCGAGCGTGCGGACGTCCGCCGACTCGCCGAATTGCGCGGCGTACTGGAACGTGCCGACGCGCACGTGGCTGGCCGCCACGCGGGTGAGAATCGCCCCGCGTAAGCCCTGTTCCCGGACCACCGTCTCCCCGGTGGTCACCACCGCCAAGCTGCGGGTCGTCGGAATGCCCAGCGCGTGCATCGCCTCGCTGATGATGTACTCCCGCAGCATGGGGCCCAGCGCGGCGCGCCCGTCGCCGCCGCGCGAATACGGCGTCCGGCCGGAGCCCTTGAGCTGGATGTCGAAGCGATCGCCGCGAGGCGCGATCTGCTCGCCGAGCAGCAGGGCCCGGCCGTCCCCCAACATCGTGAAATACCCGAACTGGTGGCCCGCATAAGCCTGGGCCAGCGGCTCCGCCCCGGGCGGCAGCCGGTTGCCGGCGAAGACGGCAACGTTGGTTTCGCTTCGCAGCGCTTCAGGGTTCAAGCCGAGTTCCGCCGCGAGCGAGTCGTTCAGCACGATTAGCATCGGCGACCGGACCG
>RCUU01000254.1_pt1 | contig 30690 bp, 22 predicted proteins | sample 2166211 | NCBI WGS metagenome assembly RCUU01 (sample SAMN09932620, study PRJNA488358) | compost metagenome | feature: garden; material: soil; isolation source: compost soil in phenylacetic acid-enriched culture | place: Germany: Experimental Botanical Garden Goettingen | collected 2016-01-27
TGCAGGATTGTTTGGGGTGGGCTATATCTTTTTTCAATCCTGTCTGTTGGCCCTGATTTTATCGAGCGGAGCAGTGCTTATCCCCAGACAATGGAGTCGTTATCTGCTGCGAAAAAGAAGGGAAACGCTCAACCTGCACTTCAAACAAGCACTTTATTCACTCTCCTCCTCATTGGCTGCCGGTCGTTCGGTTGAAAACGGGTTTCGTGAGGCGATAGAGGATTTACGACTGCTTTATCCTGACGGTAACAATGACTTAATTAGAGAGCTGGGCATTATCTGTACACGTATGGAGTATGGACAGCCGATCGAGGAGGCGCTTCAGGATTTTAGCCATCGTGCAGGAATGGAGGATATCAGCAATTTTGCAGATGTTTTTACTACGTGCAAGCGTTCAGGCGGAGATTTGGTTGAGATCGTCAGGCGCACCTCCTCCATCATTACTGAGAAACTTGAAATCAGCCAGGAAATAGGTGTCATGATTGCCCAGAAAAGGTTTGAAGCAAAAGCGATGCTGGCAGCTCCAATACTATTCCTTTTGTTCATGGAAATGACCTCACCCGACTATATGAGGCCTCTGCACAGCGGTGTGGGTATTTTCATATCTGCAATTTCGTTAATGCTGTACGCAGGATGCTCATGGCTGATGGTCAAGATCATGGATATCAAAATTTAAAGGGGAAGATTGCAGGTGAACGGGTCATGGTTATGGGGATGTCTCTTGGTTGTCCTGGTTTTGTCCTGGGGAGTTATTTATCAGCGTTCCAAGGACAAGTTCAGGGGCTGTAAGGAAATGAAAATGGAAGGCATACGATTGCAAAAAATGGCTCCTCCCATGCTGTTTGTATTGGAAAAGATGAAGGTTTCACAGAGATTACCTATTCTTTTTTACAAAATACAGCGATCTATTCAGAAGATTAGCAGTGATCGGCGTGGCGGTGAATTTACTTTATTGTTTTTGGCGGAGATGCTTAATTACAGTTGGATTTTATTGGCCGTCGGCTGCTTGATGTCGCTTTGGATGGAGGGTGACATTGCGGGGATTGCAATCGGTGGCGTTCTGGCAGTCCTGCTTCCAGCAGCTTTAATTCATGATTTGCACCGCAAAGTCGTCAAACGGGAACAAGCGATTCAATTAGAATTGCCGGAGCTATTAAACAAGCTTGTGTTATTGGTAGGGGCAGGCTCTACTGTTCAGCAGGCGATCCGACAGTGTGTTGAGCGAAAGCAAGCAGAAGCGCAGCATCCCCTGTATGGGGAATTGCTTCGAATGCAGCGGGAACTGGAAGGAGGGTATTCATTTCAGCAGGCGCTAGAGGGAGTTAGTAAACGCTGCGGTGTGCAGGAGGTATCAGCCTTTACAACAGCGGTCCTGCTGAACTATCGGCGAGGAGGCAATGATTTTGTGCTGGCTCTTCGGGATTTATCCCATTCCTTGTGGGAGAAGCGTAAATCAGTAAGCAAAACATTAGGTGAGCAGGCATCTTCCAAGCTTGTATTTCCATTGGTGCTGATTTTTCTAATAATCGTTATTTTAGTTGGGGCACCTGCACTAATGATCATGGATATGTAGAGTCCAATATCTAAACAATGAAAAAGGAGTGAATGATGATGTTAAGTCATGTTAATGGAAAAATACAGGGGTTGTGGCGTGATGAACGGGGACTTGGAATGCTTGAGATGATTCTTATTATTGCCGTGATTGTCATTATAGCGATTATTTTCAGAGATAAGCTAAGTGAAATCGTAGAAAACTTGCTTAATAAAGCAGATAGCAAAACTGATAAATTCATGGATTCAGATGAATGAAGCTGAAACTTCCGAAATGGATAAGGAGCTGCGGGGGAAACTTCACGATTGAGGCTTCTCTCGTATTTCCGATTATATTATGCATGCTGCTGCTCATGATGTTTTTTTGCATGTATTTATATCAGGGAGTTGTGCTTGGGCAAGTGGCGATTGTGGCTGCAGAGAGGACTGCCTATTCTTGGGATAACAGCTATCGGGAAGCACGAACTGGAAAATACGAGGATGGTAAGCATGATTCATTATATTGGCGATTAAGTGATGATGGAATGCTTGAAGGTATATTCGGATGGAGTCAATTCAACAGCTCCTCAGCCGTTCGAAGCATACAGCTACCGACTGGGGAGATTATGGACCGCTCATTGCCGCTTAAGAAACTATCGATCACGGGTGTAGAGCTTCCCCCGGGCATGAGTGGTGTGATGGAATACAATAACAAGCTGCTTCTTCGACAAGTAAATGTATCTCTGGAGCGTCATAAGCCTCTACTGCCTTTAGAGAGAGTTATCGGTGATGTAACGCAGCGAACTGAAGCAAAATCCTATGTAGTTGACCCTGTTGAATGGATTCGTACGGTTGATTTGATTCGCTACTATGGAGCCAGATTTAGGGGCTCAGGAGCAGAGGGAGATCAGATGGATCAACAGGAGGCGGGGGAAGCACTGAAGATGTTCGGTAAGTAGTGTCGGGGAAAGGAGAATCGGATGAGCTTTTTGCGTCGGTTTTTTCGTTATTCGGATCAAGGAGCAGTCACTATATTTTTGATCGTTATTTTCGCATCGATATTTGCTTTTGTTGCTATATTTATAGATTTTGCCCGGATTTTTGCGCTGCAAGCCAAGTCTGAGGTGCTGGCTCATACTGTATCCCGATCTGTAATGTCGTCATATGATCGGCAGCTTCTGGAGGAGTACGGTTTGTTTGCTTATGGGGAGACAGATGGGAATTACATTATGTCAAAGGTTCTTCAGGACAATCTGGAGCTTGCCGAGCGCAGCGATGATTTACCGATTTTGGCAGTACGACTGGATTCGTCTACAGTGGAATTTCAATATCCTGTCGGGATGTATTCTGTATTCGAGAGGCAGATTCGTGAGCATATGAAGTATAGAGCTCCAATCGATTTCACTATTGAGCTTATTAATCGGTTTAAGCCTATTTCACAGGTCATGAAGGAAACGTCTAACACTGTAGATTTACTTGGAAAGCTGCAAAAGCTGTATGAACGTCGGGAAGCGAGGTTCGATGGGATGGTAGAGAATCAACGAAAGGCAGCAAGGCTGATAGAATCTCTTTCTTCCATTATTCCGCGTTCAGGTTCAGTTAATGGTTCGGGAGGTACAGATAGCAGCTCCAGCTCCTCCGGTATAACGGCAGGATACGGGGAATATGTGTACCGATATGAGTCCGATCTTGATAAAGAGCCCTCTGAGCAGCAGTATACAATGGAGCTTATTCAATACAGGCATGAAGCGGGAAGGATGTTCAGCAAGCTCGACAATCTCAGGCAGGCCGCACAAAGGCAGCATGAGACTTTATTGAATGAAGCAAATACGCTGCTGTCCGAGGCACGGAATATTAACGAACAGATGAGAGCCATCATCGAAGAGGCAGAGCATCGTTCGGCTCAAGAGGGATACAATGTGGTTTCTCGCACCAGCAGCACAAGCGGGAATGAGTCGATTGGCGACGGAGGTGAAATTGCGCAAATCAGGGATAAGAGTCAATCCCTTCTTATCGCAGATTCCTTGTTCGAGCATTTTAAGGAGGATATTCAAAAACAATCCGCCCAGTATTTAAGAGTTCAAAATACCAGTGCCTCCTTTAGTTCTATGGAGAACTCTATCATTTCGGCTTCTGCAGCTGAGTCCGACTTGAATTCGGCGCTCAGGGAATTTAGCAATGGAACTGATACATATTTGCGTACATTTTCGGATTCAAGTCCCGATAATGTATTAACTCAGAATATGAGACTTCTTGAGGAGCATAGATCCTCGGATCAGGAACGCAAGCAGCTAGAGCATGCAGCTGCCGGGAAGCTGAAGGAAGCCTCTAATATGATGAAGCAAATTTCAGAACTGAAGGACAAACTGGGAGATTATCAGAAAGAATTTGATCAGTTGGAGATTTACTATAATTCAAATCGAAGCTTGAATTCATCAAATTCGGCTTCCACAGGGACAGGCTCGACAGGGGACGGCTCAGCTATTAATAATGATCCATACGATGCTGGAACTGAAGCTATGAACGGGATGGACGTTTTATTTGGAGGGCTGGCCGATTTGATGAAGGGAATGTCGGATAATTGCTTTCAAGGTGAATATATTGCTAATTATTTTGAGCTCTTTGACGTTAGCACATTGGAGGAGCTTTTGAAGGATAGTGGTGCTCAGAAGATTGAAATGCTAGCGGGTTCGTTTGCTCCGAAAAAGCAGGAAGTGGAATACATATTGTATGGCTTTCATAATCCGGTTGGCAATATAGCTGCTGCATATGGAGAAATATTTGGCATGCGGCTGGCGATTCGGACAATGGAGGGACTAGTTAAACATGCATCCAAGGGGAATCCTCTCGTTATTTTGGCTGCGGCCTTATTGTACGGGGTTGAACATGCTGTGAAGGATATGCTTGATTTGGCAAAAGAGGGCAGCGTGTATTTGAGCGATTTTTTAAAAGTCAAGCTTAGCTACAAGGATCATTTGCGAATTTTTCTGCTTCTTCATGGCAGAAGTGAGAAGAGACTTTCGCGCATGCTGGCGGTTGTCCAGAATAATACAGCGATTTCACCAGATACAAGGTCAACCTATTTGAAGGGTGAAGTTACAGTATCTCTACCGCTTTGGTTTTTGCCTGGTATTGCAAAAGCATTAGGCAATATGGGGGCGTTACAAGGAAAAGTGGAAGGAAGCCGGTATTATGTTACCAAACAAGCGGATTTCTCTTATTAGGAACGGATGGAACTACCGCTGTTGCTCAAAAGGAAGCATTGTACTCGAAGCTGCTCTAGTAATGCCGGTATTTGTAATGGTAATCTTTTTCTTTATTTATATGGTTCAGATGACTTTGCTTTCAAGTCAAATGCAATTGGTAGCTTCGAATACGGTAAGAGAGATATCCGCGAACATTTATCCCGTAGCTTTGGCTGTTTCTGCGCATGCAGAAAAACAGGATACGGAAGTGAATGAAACCCCCAGGCATACTATGAAGCTTTCGTTATCGGAGCTAGCATCACAATATGCCTCCTCATTTCCTCCTCCAATATCAGAATGGATAATGGATGCGGCTGCTAAAGGCGACGAGCCGCTGCACGATTTGAAAAATCAAGTCGCCGAGAGTGTTCTCGATCCTATCGTTAAGCCAATCATTGAGCCTTTTCTTGAAGGTACATTGCTACATGAGGATCGGCTGCATGTGAGCCGGATATTTGTACCCGATCTAAAAACTGGGAAAGCTCCTTACTTCAGTCTGGAAATTAGCTATGAGCTGCCGATCACAGTACCCTTCACAGGGAAACGACTGGTTTTGCAATCAAAAGCTGAGGAACGTCTATGGATCGGGGATACAGGGGAACAAAACAATGACGGAAGCGCTGATGAGAGTACGCAGGGGGAAGCGGCGGTTGTTCTTTCCAAGCCGAATCCGGCTTATGCCGGTCGCAGAACTCAAATCGTTGCCAAGGTTGCTCCTGGATCAACGGCAACCTTGACGGTCTATTACAAGAGCGGAGTTAGTCAGGCTAAGTACTTGGGCGAGGTTACTGCTGATGAGAACGGAGTTGTGGAATGGAAGTGGTTGGTTGGAGGTAATACGACGCCTGGAACGTGGACTTTTGTGATTGAAACTGAAGATGGCATAACGACCAGCGCAGAATTTGATGTTGAGAGCCCTAACAGGGGGTAATTGTTGTACAGAGTGAACAAATAGGGAGTGTATGCCAGATGCCTTTGGAATATTGGGGTTGCTTTTTGATGCTGTGCGCGGCTTTTGTCAGTGATATTAGAACGATGAAGATACCTAATTACATCACTCTTAGCGGCCTTATCGCAGGGCTTACGTATCATGGAATTATGTGGGGGTGGAGCGGAGTGATATTTGCATTAAAGGGAGCGGGAGCAGGGTTTGGATTAATGCTTCTTATGCATATTGTTGGAGCGGTTGGCGGCGGAGATGTAAAGCTGTTTGCAGGAATAGGCGCATGGACCGGAGTGTGGCTCACTCTATCGATAATGATGTACTCGATTTTGGCAGCGGGCTGTCTTGGATTTATTGTTTTATTGTGGCGCAGAGAAATGTTTAGCCGAATACGCAGACTGTTTCAAAATGTATTTGGCGCGGTTCTGTCAAGAAGCTGGAGTGCTATAGAGACCGGTACCAATAAGCAATTACAAATGCCTTTTATGCTCGCGGTGCTCCCGGGGGCGGTTCTGGCAGTCATTTATTTATAGTGTCAATAAACATTGAGGAAGGGGGTGCCGGAGATGACCAGATTATGTACTGATTTTGACAGGAATGACGGAACATACATGATTCTGACTGGTGAAGAGATGCTTAAAAGCAGTGAGCTTAACCAGGTTCAGCGTTCGATGCTGGCAGCGGTTAATGTACCGAATCTGCTAAGGTTGGACGTTAGGGAGGTTGACTTTGAGGTGAGCCTGCACTACGAAATTACAGGTAAAAGGATGCTGTCGCAATGCTTGAAGAATGACAGAATCAGCATGGCCGATTTCTACAATCTATTCCTGCAGATTGCAGCCGTATTAGATGATGGCAAGCAATATATGCTGTCGTCCTATAATTATCTTTTGGAGGTAGATTATATTTTTGTAGAAGAGCCGTTTGGAACAGGGAGTTTATTTTTTACTTATGTTCCTGTAACGGAAAGGCTGACAGCTGAGCCGCTTGGCAAAGCATTGATTAACATTATCACCAAAATGATGACCAGTGTCATGGAAATCGAGGGGAGCGGTATTCAGCAGATGATAAGGCTTTGCAGTGATGAGCTGTTTTCGGTGGCTGAATTAAAAAAGCTGCTTCTTCAGCTGCTGGCTAGTGGGGAGAAGAATGTATCCCTATCAGCACCAGCAGCATCAGGTTATTCATCTAGTCACGCACATAAGCCCGCCTTAACTCGCATACCCAATTCTTCGGTTACGATAAAGGAGTATGTTAATACTCCTGTTCCTTCAGCAAGTACAACAGGATTTTCAGCTTTACCCGAGCATGAGCATTATCGTGGGAATCGCGATGATCCTGATGCTCCTCGTGAAGCTGAGCCTCAGACCGAGCATACCGCCAATAAACCAAAGATAACTTATCTGTTACTTGGACTCGTGCTAATAGATGCTTTGGTTTGGAAGTTTAGCTATTTGGATCGACCTACAACTGTATCTATGTATGTGAGTTTAGTAGTAACGTTACTGCTGATAGCATTGTTTTTCACCGTTCGCAGCAGGCGGGTTATGGAGCGGCTTATTAACTCAGAGCGGGTATCGGGTATTTTTCGAAAATCACAGTTAGCTGATGATTCTGAAGACCGGGCCTGGGGAATGGGGATGCATGCTGAAAAGGACAGTCGGGAGCTAGCCAGACAATGGCGATGGAATGATACAATGAATTCTAATTCATCTGCTTTATCTGCAAAATCTGTATCAACAGTAGCATCTGTATCATCAGATGCTAATTGGTCGGGCCCTGCGTCCGATATTCAAAGTGCTATAAATCAGCCCCTGCCACCGAGTCTGCCAAGCGAACCATTTCAAGAATTGGCTCCATACGGACAAACATTATTTACAGCACGGACGGGATATCCGGTGCAAACAGAATTCCCAATGCAAACGGAATTTCCAATGCAAACAGAATCCAAATTGCAAACGGGCCCTTCAATGCAGACAGTGCTTCTTGCTAAGCCAGCACCTCAGCTTCAAGAGACTCGGGAGTCCATTCCAGAAGCTGTATATTGCCTGGAACGTCATGGAGCAAATGGGGAGAGATCAGAGATGATTCAACTGCATATAGGCAGCTTTGTGATCGGCCGATCGGAGGAAATTGCACAATACGTTGAAATGGCAGTAGGTGTATCTCGAGCACATCTTGAAATGATGGTTACCAGGAACGGCTGTACGATTAAAGATTTGGGTTCCAGGAACGGAACAAAATTAATCGGGGAGGAAATAGCCCCGTATAAGGAGTACTCATTATCGACAGGTGATACATTTACTATAGCTGAGCAGGCTTATACTTTACGGATTAGTAATAATAACATACAAAAGATGATGTAGAGTTGAACTTGAACCCTTAATGTGGATAATAAATGAAAAGAAATCCAATATCAGAAGGTGCCACTTTCTCTTTAGATAATTATTGAATAAAAACACAGCGAACCCGAGAGAGGTCACTTTTTTAAAGTGTCCAACTCTCGGGTCACTAAATTATTTAATAGGTTCAGTAGATGAAATTACAATATTAGCATCATTTTTATTAACAGCAGTGCCTCCAGCTGATTCATAATAATATCCTAATAAAGATGCTCCACTAGGAGAATATTTTTTATATGCAAGACTACCGTTCGAGTTGCCACCCACTGCATAAGCAGTTATATAAGCTGTTGTTTTACCGGGAATTTGTTGTTTAATGCCGTAAGATGTACTTTTTGTGAAAGTTTTTGACATTCCCCATGAACCTCCAAGTGTGATCTCGAGTTTAGCAAGAAATTTAACTCCCACCTCGGCTTTTCCCGAAATATTAACCCCAACATTCCAACTTGAGACGTCTGTATTTGTCTGAGTATAATTAGCTTCAGCCGGAGTCGAAAGTTTGTTTTCAATCCTTACAGTCCCCATATTTTGGTATGTCCAATTTTTTTTGGAGAAATCAGGTAGATAATCATCGAAAGCATAAATGAAGCCATCATTGGGTACAGCACTGGGCGAGATTTTTTGGTCTATTCTTTGGCTTAATGGGGTAACTTCTTCTTTATTTCCATTTAAGTCAACTTCCCAGGCTTCGAGCTCAGGAATAGAGTCTGTGACGACAAGAGAGTTAGCTTTTTGTAGTACTTCTGCTGGAATGCTTGAATTATCGTCAGCAAATGCAGTCCCCATGATGGATAAACTTAGGACTAAGGACAAGATAGTAACCTTACTAGTTTTTGAAATTTTCATTTATATCCTCCCTTTACATTTTATAACAATAATATATTATTATATACAAAATTTAGCAATTATTAAAATTTTAGTATTTTTTCAATAATTGAATTACTTCTCTTATCGAGATTTTTGTTATTTCGAAATTTGTCTCTGTGATGGCTAATTGCTGGACCGTAATTAATATATTTTTATAACTTAATGTAGCCATGTCCATCTGACTTGCTAGTTTTGAATTGATATTTTCGTAACTATTTGTACCGGACCAATCTAATAAATCATTCCCGATATAATTAGTGTTAAAGGAAAATCTAATTATGATTTGCTTGGATTGATCTTGATTCTCATAGATGAATAGATGCGAGGTTGGTTGTACGTTTGCCATATTCCTTTTGCCATCAAGCGTTAAGTTTTCTCTTTTATCGAAAGTCAAGTCTTTTTCAACGACAACAATATTTTCTCCGGAAGCAGCTTTAAGAGTAAAATCAGTTATATTTAGACTGTCTGCAACACTTTTTATTAACTTTTCATACTGGGTATAACTTAAAATCGGATCAACGGTTTTCTCAATTACAGTGGTATCGGTATTGTTTTTATTGGAGGTGGGCATTGAGTTTGTTTGCTCAGAGCAACCTATGAGCAGTACCGTTAATATTACGAAGAATAAAAAAATAAATTTGATTTTTTTCATTTTTTTCCTCCTGAATTGAAATAATTTTTTCTCCTGTAGCCGGTTATTCCAATCGTACGTGGGATTTGTTTCAGGTCGCAACGTTTCCGGAATACGAGAGGTATTTATTTTCTTTCAAAAATCAATGGATGGCGATAATGGATCGATATAACATTAATGGTTCTTTTTGTATTTTGAATGTATCATACATAATATTGATTCAACAAGTAGAGATTGAGGGTGTCTGATATTTTTTAAAAGAATCCACCTAAAATATATTTTCGAAATAATAGATACCCATTGATCACTTTCGCTTGAGCATTTTGAATTAATCTGACTCATTGATAACAAGGTTTGTGAACAAAAAAAGGATGGCTCCTGTACTGTACAGGGGTCATCCTTTTGTCAAAGGCTGCATAACCTCCGATTCTATATCTATCATTCTCGACAAAGGGGATAGATCAAGAAAAGCTAGACTCTGCATTGTCATTTTCATCTTTTGCATCGGCTATTTATTCATCAGATGACGGTAAGGCTGATAATCAATCTGGTTTTTCTCCAGAAAGGTAATGAGAAATTTATTGTCGCGTTTAGGAGTAGCTGATATGTAGCCTTTGATGCAGTGATCTCTAGTAACCTCGGAGGCATTTTCCTCCAACGCTATTCTGCCGATTTCAGCGGCAATGGAATGCTTGGCAATATCGCGGAAAGGACTTGGAACAGGCTGGACGAGCATGGTGAGAAACTCTTTGGTATCATCGGCCCATAGATGCCGACTGCTTTCAACCCAGTGGTTTTGCCAGTCGAGCTTGGATTTTCCGTCCGCTTTTGGCAGTACCTTGAGAAATTTGCGGAACATAAAATAGCCGCCGATTGTCATGGCGCCAAGCATAACGAAAGCCCAAAACACGATTGTGTTCATAAAGAAACGACTCGGTCCCGCGGTGAACAACAGGAAGGCAGCTAATAACGATGTACTTGAATATAACATACAGAAATCACCTCATAAATTGTCACAAAACATTCATTTTGATAAGAATTATACCGTATTTCTTTATTTATTTCGATATTCAAGATAAAATAAGCTTGTTTAGCGATTTACTGTCCAAAAGGGGGAAATAAAAGATGCTTAAAATTGGTTCCCATGTCTCGTTCTCGGACAAAGGGCTGTTAAGTGCGACGAAGGAGGCTGTTTCTTACGGCTCCAGCTCGTTCATGATATATACCGGAGCACCGCAAAATACGCGGCGTAAACCGATTGACACGATGTTCATTGAAGAAGGTAATGCTGCGATGGAGACAGCCGAAATCGGTGAAATTGTCGTTCATGCGCCTTACATTATTAACCTGGGCTCCTACAAGTCCAATACGTACCAGCTTGCTGTTGATTTTCTGCAGGAGGAAATTCGCCGTACTCATGCGCTGGGCGTTCGGAATATCGTACTTCATCCGGGTGCTTTTACTGATAAGGATGCAGAATACGGTGTTCAGCGGATTGCGGAAGGGCTGAATGAAGTACTTAATGGAACAAATGAGACTGAAGTAAGCATTGCGCTGGAGACGATGGCCGGCAAGGGCACCGAGATAGGGCGCAGCTTTGAGGAAATTGCAGCGATTATCGATAAAGTACAGCATAACGAGCGTTTAACGATTTGCATGGATACGTGCCATATTCACGATGCCGGGTATGATATAGTGAATGATTTGGATGGCGTTCTTCGCAAGTTTGATGATTTGATCGGCTTGAACCGGATTGCGGTCGTTCATATTAATGATAGTAAAAATCCGATCGGAGCACATAAAGATCGCCATACACCGATAGGCACAGGCTGGATTGGGTTCGATGCGATCCATCGCGTCGTTCATCATGAAGCACTTGCAGGTCGTCCGTTTATCCTTGAAACTCCATGGGTTGGCAAGGATGCAAAAACACAGCGCCCGATGTATGAGGTTGAAATCGCACTTCTGCGTGGTGATGTTGCAGATCGTTTTGGCAATGACTTCATTAGAGAAGTAGAAGAAACAGCAGCGTTCTTTAAAAAGCAGGAGATCGATCCGCGTGCGTTTGTTCTGGACGTTTGGAGCCTGCTCAAAAATGATGCAAAGGCTAAAAAAGCCGATCCTCGCGAGCCTTTGGAGCGTCTCTTTGATCTTGTAACGGAAGCTAGCCTGTTCCCTGATCTTTCGGAGGAGCAGATTAATCATCGACTCATTGCGTGGCTGGCGACCGCTAAATAGAACAATATATTATTACTAGGGGGCATTTATACACAATGGATACACATGTCAAGAATAGCGTTCAACCTGTTAAGCCATATGAGGAGAACCGGGCGCGCATGCTCATTTCCTGTCCGGATCGACCGGGACTAGTAGCAGCAGTATCGCAATTTTTGCAGGTGCACGGAGCTAACATCGTTCAGTTTGATCAATACACAATGGACCCTAAGGGTGGCATGTTCTTCATGCGGGTTGAATTTGATCTTGAGCAGCTGGATGATCGCTTGTTTGGTGTCAGAGCGGATTTTGCCGTTATCGCTGATAAGTTTCAAATGGAATGGAACCTTTACCCGTTGAAGCAAAAGAAAAAGCTGGCGATTTTTGTATCCAAGGAGGATCATTGTCTGGTAGAGCTGCTCTGGCAATGGCAGGCCGGCGATCTGGATGCGGAAATTTCTATGGTCATCAGCAACCATGCGGATATGAAAGAATACGTAGAATCGTTTGGGATTCCTTATTATCATATTCCAGTAACTCCGGAAACTAAAAAGGAAGCCGAGCAAAAGCAGCTTGAAATCGTTGGAGACAAGGTAGATCTCATCGTGCTTGCCAGATATATGCAAATCGTATCGCCAGCTCTTATTTCGCCATATCGTAATCGAATTATTAATATACATCATTCCTTCCTTCCGGCATTTGTTGGAGGTAAGCCGTATGCCCAAGCGTATGAGCGCGGAGTAAAAATAATCGGCGCAACTGCTCACTATGTAACAGAGGAGCTTGATGGAGGTCCTATTATCGAGCAGGACGTTCAACGCGTTAGCCACCGTGACAATGTGAATGAATTGAAGCGTATCGGTCGTACTATCGAGCGTGTCGTTCTTGCAAGAGCTGTCAAGTGGCATGTTGAAGACCGCATTCTGGTTCATCAGAACAAAACTGTAGTATTCAACTAGGATTCACTATAAAAGAACACAAATATAACCGCTACAGACGATAAGCTCGACTGTGCGGTTTTTTTGTAAGTATATGACGGTTTTCGCTAGAAAGAGTAACTTTATGGGGCAGTTTGCCGTTATTAATAAAGAGATGGGTATGAAGGGGGAGAATTTTTTGGTGGGTCAATTAAAGAGGATCGTGCCTATGCTAGTATTCATTTTTGCGATCATGGCGGGACTTTGGGGTGCTGCGCCAGCTTATGTCTCAGCAGCAGAACCCGCAATCAGCATTGAGGCTGAAGTAGGCTATGGTGGAAATTATAAGGAGAACGAATGGACTCCGCTTACGATTACCTTGAAAAGCGACACTGACATTTCCGGGGAAATAGTCGTTAGAGCAGAGCTGCCGTCTATGCAGGGCAGTGTATCTCAAATCAAGCGAGTCGATCTTCCGGCAGGTACGCCAAAGAAGATTAGCGTTGGAGTGATCGGCAACAATTTTTCTAAAGATAATTCTTCAATACGTTTTTATAGAGACTCTGCGGAAACTGGTAAATACATACCATTTGCATCAGGTAAAGCTTATTTGCAAGCTACTTATAACCAAGGTGCGGTAATAGGGGTGCTTGCTTCCGATCCCGACACGATGAATTTTCTGCGCGCGCTTAATGAGAACGGAAGAAGTGTGACCGTAACTTCGCTCACAGGTGAGCAGATGCCTGATGATGGCTTATTTTTAGCCCCGCTAGATGTGCTCATCGTAAACAACTACTCTATGGATACTGCTGAAGATAAACAGCTTAAGGCTATTACAGATTGGGTAAAAAAGGGCGGAACTCTCGTTATTGCCGGCGGAGCAGGATACACGAAAAGTGTTAAGGGATTGGAAGCCTTATCTCCAGTGGAATATACGGGAACATCAGAAGTAACCTCATTGCCGGAGTTGGAAAGTGCCGGAGGTAAGTCTTTAACACTAAGCCATCCCTTGACTTTATCGACGGCTAGTCTTAAAGACGGAGCAGTTGCTTTACTTTCATATGGAAATGAGCCTTTATTTGCTTCATGGAACGTTGGTAAAGGCGGTGTACTGTATGCGGCATACGATGCATCTCAGGACCCGCTGGATAGCTGGAGCGGGCATGCTGTAGTTTGGAGCTCGGTTCTCAGCAATAAGCTGATGTCTAATGACGCACATCAAGGCGGTAGTTATAAATATTCTTGGAATAATCTCAAATCAGGCTTGGACTATTTACTGGATTATTTTCCATCGCTCACCTTCCCGCCATTTTCACGGCTGTTTTGGCTCTTTATTGCCTATGCGTTGATAGTAGCGCCTGTATTATATTATGTTCTGAAAAAAATGGACAAGCGCGAATGGGCGTGGCTGTTCATACCAGTAATAGCTATCATAGCTAGCGTCGGAATCTATTACGCGGGAACTAGTGGAAAGACAACAGTACGTACCCATACATTAAATGTTATGGAGCTGGATGGCAGCGGCTTTGCTAACCGGATCACTGCATCTTCATTATTTGTACCTCGAGGCGGCAATTATGAACTGCAATTTGATGGGGGATCACATGTAATACTGAAGCGTGAGGATGGCCTGTTCACAGGCAATAGCGTCAGCAATTCAACGAGAGAATTTGTAAGAGAGCAAGAGGATGCAACGAATGTCAAGCTTGTTGATATGACGCATCGTTCTATCGCTAAGGCATGGATCGATCAAGTAGAGACAAGAGAATTCGGAAGCTTCGACATAGACGTAACCTACGATGAGAAGGGGCAGCCGCAAGGATCGATTACGAATAAAGTGGATCGGGATTTCACGAATGCAGCCCTGATACTTGGCGGGGATTTGTATTTGCTTGGCGATATTTCAAAGAATCAATCGGTTCAAATTCCTTCGAACAAAATTCCCGTCTCATATGGAAATTACGGGGATACGGTATTTCCTTACAATGGTTACCGAAATGATACAACTGAGCGTGAGCGTGGGATAATGAACAATTATTTTTATGATCAGACTACATCGAATAATAATGTGCTCATCGCCTGGGATAAGAGCGAGCTTGTTGATTACAAGGTGAATGGTAAAGAGGTTCCGACAGAGCAGTTGAATATGTGGGTACAGAAGGTACAGCTGCAATATGTTAACGCCAATCAGGAAATTCAGGTCCCTTATGGCTTTATCGAGGGTCGTATTAGCTCCGCTTCCGTAACAGATTGGAGCCGGGAGGGTTCTGGAAGAATCAATATGTCCGATGGTGATATGGAATTTGAATACAATGTGTCTCAGTTTGGCCGAAGCGCCAGCTATTCGGAGCTTGGAATCAGACAGCAGGATAGCGGCCAGCGCACTACAGCCGCCATCTGGAATCAATCGCTGAATGATTGGGAGCCGCTGGCCTGGACAAAAGGGCAGGTAACGATTACGAAAAATGTGGATGACTACGTTCAGAATGGCTCCAGACTGCTGATTCGAATCACGGTGAGCGAATGGAGCAGCTATGATGTGCCTGAAATTTCCCTGAAAGGAAAGATGAGCCGATGATTGAAATCGAAAATCTAACGAAAACATACGGCAGCTTCGAGGCGCTTAAATCCGTGAACTTGACGATTGATAAAGGAACGGTATTTGGGTTCGTCGGTCCTAACGGGGCAGGCAAAACAACGACGATGTCCATATTGGCAACCTTGCTGCTCCCTACCTCAGGCTCTGCAAAGGTAGGCGGATATGACGTTACAGAATACCCGCATGAGGTTCGTAAAAAAATTGGATATATGCCTGACTTTTTTGGAGTATACGATCAATTTAAAACGACAGAATATTTGCATTTTTATGGAGCCAGCTACGGAATAGCCCGTCCGGAGCGGGAGAAATTGATTCCTCAGCTCCTTGAGCTGGTCAACTTGAGTGATAAAAAAGACGCCTACGTTGACAGTCTCTCACGCGGGATGAAGCAGCGCCTGTGTCTTGCCCGCTGCCTTGTGCATGATCCTGATGTCCTTATTTTGGATGAACCGGCATCTGGCCTTGATCCACGTGCACGGATCGAGATGCGTGAAATTTTGAAGGAGCTTAAGCTCATGGGCAAGACCATTATTATATCCTCGCATATTTTGCCTGAGCTGGCCGAGATGGTTGACGAAATAGGTGTCATAGAGCACGGCTCAATGGTTGCTCAGGGCAGGGTGTCCGATATTCAGAACCGATTGCGTGTGAAAAGAGTGCTGCATATTCGCGTGCTTGACCGTTCAGAGGAGTTGGCTGCCCGTATACGCGATGAGGCGCATGTCAGCCAAGTGTACAGCGATGCCATGGGAATTCATGTTCAGTTCACTGGCGGGGACACCGAGCAATCACATTTGTTGGGCAGCATCATAGCCTCCGGCTACCAGGTGATCTCCTATAATGAAGTGCAAAGCAATCTTGAAGATGTATTTCTGGAGATTACGAAAGGAGGTCCTCGTGATGAATTGGCGTAAAATGCTCATTAATCCTGTGCTTGATAAGGAATTCAGGCTTCGCATGAGAACGCCTCGTTCGGCATTCTCGATGCTCGCATATATTCTCGTTATGGGTCTGCTTGCAATGGGAATTATTTATGTCGCAACCAACAGCGGCTCAAATCAAATGGGTCGCGTCGATGCAGGCGTGAGCCGATTGATATTTTATGCGTTAAGTATGGCTCAGCTCGTTTTGATCGCATTTATGACTCCAGCGCTTACCGCAGGCGTTATCAGTGGCGAGAGAGAAAAGCAGACGCTCAATATGCTGCTAACGACCCAGCAGAGCTCGGCTACCATAATCTTAAGCAAGCTCGTTTCATCACTTAGCTTTATGACGCTGATTATTTTGGCGACCTTGCCGGTATACAGCATTGTTTTTCTGTATGGAGGCGTATCCCCGGAGCAGCTTATTCTGGTATTTTTGTTCTATCTGTTCGTTATGCTTCTATTGGGATCGATCGGTGTGTTCTTCTCGACGCTGTTCAAGCGGACCATTCTATCTGTAATTATGACCTACGGTGTAGGGCTGATTATTTTCCTCGTAACAGGACTTGCTTATCTTCTGGCACTCGGAATTACACAGGCGAATAATTATTCAACCAGTACGACACCACCTCCATACTCATGGATCGGTTTTATACTGGGGCTTAACCCGGCGGGTGCTTTGATCAGTATTTTTGAACCGTCCTTTTCGAATTCAGCTTTTCAAGTTCAGGGTGGCAACCTGTCTGCGTCAGCTCCAATTGAGCTGTGGCTTGAATTTCTGATTTTTTACAGCGTATTGATCGTACTGTTCATCTGGCTGGCAATTCGACATATTCGTCCGGTGAAAAGAGGAGTAAAGAGGAAGCCGATCGATCAGGGACCTAAGATGGGAATGATGGAAAAATCTCAGGACTCAAATGGAGGTCAAGGGGCTCGAGGAACTGAGGTAACTCAAGGAAATCAGGAGACTCAAGAGACACAAACTCAAGGATCTCAAGAAACTCAAGAGACTTAAGAAACTTAAGAAACTTAAGAAACACAAGAGACACAAGAGCACTAGAAGCACTAGAAGCTTTAATGCAAAGCAGGCTAAAGGTTCAATAGACGTAGAAGGTGTAGCAGCGTTCAAAGTACAGATGCCAATAAAGGCACAATTTAATTAAAGATACTCACTCCAAAACGGTCAAGACCGTCTATTGACCCCTTAATTGTACAAAAACATGCAAAAGTGCAGTTTTTTTCAGCCGAAATAGCTAGTTTGGGCAAAAGCCTGCAAAAGTGCATCAATTTCCTGCTAAATTGCCTTCATGCTGAAGATGGGAGGAAAAAAGATGCATTTTTGCAGTAATTTTATTGGACACATAAGCTTGAGAGTAAAAAAGATGCACTTTTGCAGCAATTACGGCTCATAGTCTTATCAAAATAACTAGAAGAGGGGGGAGAGACTTGGATAATAACTCTGGAGCTGCAATAGAGCAAATTAATCGTCAAATTCAGGTCGTTATTCGGCGATTGCGCTGGCTTAGGGTAATAGAAGGCTTCTGGTATGGTCTGCTTTCGGGGATTGTGACTGCGATCTTATGGTTTTTGGCAGGCCGAGTGTGGCCGATTCATAACCTGTGGATTTATGCTGCTGCCAGCTTTTCTGTAGTGCTCATAGCCGTTTGCTTGAGGGGACTTCTTAGAAAAATAACAGCAGAAGCAGCAGCAAAAGTGATGGATAGAAGAGGCAACCAGGAGGTTGGACAGGAGCAGCTTGATGCTATGACAACGGCTCTTGCTTTTGCCAGTACGGATTCTCTCCCTGCCCGGATGCAGCGGAACCAGGCCGTTAGCTACGGCGAGGAGTATGTTTTTCAAATCAAGAAAAAGCTCCCCGCTCCTCGCAAGCGAAACTGGTGGATTGCTTCTGCATTAGGCGCTCTATTAATAGTTTTGCTAGTCGTATTGCCTAGTCCCATGGATGAAGTATTGGCTCAACAGAATAAGGAACGGGAATGGGCCAATATGCAAAAGCAGGAGACTGAAAAGCGAATCAAGGAGCTGGAGACTTACAAGCTGGAGCCGATTCAGCGGGAGCCTTTGAATCAAGAGCTGAAGAATTTAAAGCGTTCCATCGCGGAAGGCTCTGAGCCAGAGAAGATGCTTAGCGATGTTGAACAAACCATGAAACAGCTAAAAGAGATGTCAGACAAGCTTGAGCTTAAAGAACGCAACAGGGAAGCCTGGCTGGACGAATGGAAGAAAAACTCACTAACCGAGGGATTGTCCGAGAAATTAAAAGCAAAACAAGCTGAAACGCTCTCAGATGAGATGAAGGCTTTAAATAATAAAATGTCCACAATGACCCCTCAGGAGAAGCAGCAGCTCTCTGATCAATTGAAGCAACTTGCTGACAAGGCCCCTAGCGACGATAAAGATGCCCAGCAGCTGGCGGATGCTTTGAAGAAAGCAGCTGAAGCTATTAGCAGCGGGAATCAGGAAGAGATAGCCCAAGCCCTCAAGCAGTTGGAAGAGGCGATGCGGAAAAATATCGAGTCCAGCGATTCGCAGTCACAGCAGTCTGAAGCAGCGGCAGCATTGGCCTCAGCCCTGGCGAAGCAGGGAATGAGCTTAGCTGAAAACATGGCAGCATCCGGCATGGCTGTGTCCAGTACATGGAGCATGGGCGGTGCAGCAGAGCAATTAGCGTCAAGCGGTGGTGCCAGCTCCGGCGACTCATCAGAGACATCAGGAGGCTCAGGGAAAGCGGGCTCTCCATCAGATGGCTCTGGCTCTACACCTGGGAATGGAGCATCCGGCAACGGCAGCAGCGGTCAAAGCGGTGGCAATGGCCAAGGCGGCAATGGAAATGGCAGTGGTAACGGTAATGGTAATGGTAACGGCAATGGTAATGGTAACGGCAATGGTTCACCTGGAGGTAAAGGGCAAGGCACTGGATCGGGCAGTGGAAAAGGCTCTGGGGCAGGTCTTGGCAGCGGTGGAAGAACATTGATTACAGCGCCAAGGGATTTGAAGGGCAGCGGAAATGTTCAGCAGGATGGCGGTCCGTCTACTGGAGGCAATGTGCAGAAGGGCGGGAAGTCACCGATTTTTGATGGGGTAAGCCGCCCTTATGAAGAGGTATACAGTGATTATGAGACTGAAGCCAAGCGCTCTTTGGAACGAAGCGAGCTGCCGCAAAGCATGCAGAGCTTGGTTGAAAATTATTTTGTAGAGATCGATCCAGGTCGCTAGAAAGGGGACGAAGTATGTTGGAGGCTAAGGAAGGGATGGAATCACTGCAAAATACGATAACAGCGGTACGTGAAGGAATTGAACGTGTAATTGTGGGACAGCAGGATGTCGTAGAACAAATATTGTGGTGTGTCTTCGCCGGAGGTCATGCTCTGCTAGAAGGTATACCGGGACTTGGAAAAACGATGCTGGTACGCACGATTGCGGATACGCTGGATTTATCTTTTTCACGTATTCAGTTTACGCCGGATCTGATGCCAAGCGATATTACGGGTACCAATGTCATCCGGTTTGGCCCGCAGGGAGCGACCGATACGGTATTTCAGCCGGGGCCTATCTTTAGCAGCATTGTGCTGGCTGACGAAATTAACCGGGCGACTCCCAAAACGCAAAGCGCGATGCTCGAGGCCATGCAGGAGCAGACGGTAACTGTTGGCGGAGAGACGCGGAAGCTTCCACAGCCGTTTTTTGTGCTGGCCACTCAGAATCCGTTGGAGAATGAAGGGACATATCCTCTGCCGGAAGCCCAGCTTGACCGCTTTTTGCTCAAAATAAATGTGAACTATCCTTCACCGGAGGAATTGAAGGAAATCGTGCTGCGAACGACATCGGCAAATCCAGTAACCGCGGGCAAGCAGGCTTCAGCCAATGAGCTGATCGATATTCGAACGGCGTCTAAAGAGGTGCTGCTTGCCGACGAAGTGCTTGATTACGGCATCAGGCTGTTAATGATGACTCATCCGGAGGAGGAAGCGGCTCCAGAGTCCGTCAAGAAATACGTTCGCTTCGGCTCCGGCCCGCGGGGAATTCAATCGATGGTAACGGTGGCAAAGGTTCGGGCATTATCCAAAGCACGCTGGCATGTATCCACCGGAGATTTAATGGCTGTAGCTATTCCGGCGCTGCGGCATCGTCTGTTTTTGAATTTTGAGGGTCAGGCTATGGGAATTTCTACGGATCGATTAATAGAGGATATTATCGCTTCTCTTGAGGGCTCCAGATGATGACCCGTCTGCTTCCACCATCCTTATTGCCTCAGTTGGAACGGCTATCTATCGTTTCAAATCGTAGAGTTCGAGGAATGACGCAAGGCAAAAGGCGATCGGGTCGTCTGGGCGCATCATTGGAGTTTGCTGATTATCGCGAATATGCTCCGGGTGACGATATTCGCCGCTTTGATTGGGGTGTCTATTCCCGGACAGGGCGGCCGTTTATCCGTCAATATTGGGATGAGCAGGAGTTGGCGATTAGCTTGTATGTGGACATTTCGACCTCAATGAAATTTGGTGAGGGCGAACAAAACAAGCTTTTGTACGCTAAGCAATTAGCCGCTTCGGTCGGATATATGGCACTGGCAAGTCATGATCGGGTACAAGCCTTTCAATGCACCGATAAAGTGGAAAAGTATTTGCCGTCGATTCGCGGTAAAGCATCGGCGTCCAGGCTGTTCTCATTTTTAGAGGGGGGCATGGATATTGATGATGCAGATAAACCTGAAGCAGGCAATGCCCCAGGTAATCTAGCTGCTGCTTTGCGACAGCCTGAAGCTATTCCACGGCGACCGGGAATGACATGGATATTTTCGGATTTCTGGCATGAAGACGGTTTTAATAGCTTAGCGGATTCTATTTCTTTGATCCAGGCTACAGGTCAGGATATCGTGCTGGTTCAAGTGATGTCTGCCGAAGAAATAGCTCCGGTACTAAGTGGGGATCTGAGATTAATAGATAGTGAGCTGGGTACAGGTAAAGAAGTTGCACTAACCGGAAAAATACTGGACTCCTACAAACGTACCTTTGAACAGTACATCAGAGAAATCTCGTCATTTTGTAGCGAACGGGGAATTCGTTATGTTCAGGCATCTACTCATATACCTCTTGAGAGAGGGGTAATAGGTATTTTGCGATCAGCAGGTGCAATTGGAAGCTAGATATGTTGAACTAAAGAAAAGGACGTGAAAGGCAAGGGTGTAAAAAGATTCTGGAAAAGCGAAGCGCTCGCCTTTGTTCCCGGATTTCTACTGTGTCTGAATGTAGTCCAATCCTGGAAATCCGGGAACAACAGCGATGGAAAGAGCATTTTATACGGCTGCTTTATGCGTACAATCATTAGTTCAACTTATGTAGATTGATTAAGAATAGGAAAACAAAGGCAAACACAAATATCTGCAAACATGTGAAAGGAGGGGATGTCATGGGGATTATGTCCTGGGCGGGTCTATGGTTTGGATTATCCATACCAGTGATAGTAACGCTGTATCTCTTTAAGCGGAAATACATAGATACAGTTGTGCCCAGTCATTTTCTGTGGAACAGGGTGCTGCGAAATATTGAGGCAAACCGACCGTGGCAGAAGCTCCAAAATCGTCTCTTGCTTTGGCTTCAGCTGCTTGTAGCAGCGCTTTTAGTTTTTGCGTTGATGCAGCCGTATATATTTGTGCAAGGAGGAAGCAAGCATACCGTCATTGTAGTGGATACATCTGCTAGCATGGACGCTGTCTGGAATGAAAGTTTGGGGGCTAAGGAGCATAATCAACAATCTTCAAGTCGCTTGGAACAAGTAAAAGATCAGCTGAAGTCATTGGTGGATACGCTTGGTCGCGGAAATGAAGTAACGCTGCTGAAGCTGGGAGAACAGCCGGAAGTCGTGCTGTCTCGCGAGAGTAATCGCAATGTAATGCTTCAGACGATTGATGACCTGCAGATTCAATTTGGACAACCCGCATACAGAGAAACTCTCTCTTTAGCAGCGGCACTAACCAAGGATGATCCGGATGCCAGCGTCGTTGTATATTCGGATGGACAGTGGAACGAACGCTCGGATGATATTCATTTTGACGCACCGGTAAAGGTGGTCTCAGCCTATCAAGAAAATGCCAAAAATCTAGCGATAGAGCAGTTCGGGGTAAAAGGTGATCGAAGCAATGGCTCTGAAAACAACGGTTCAGAACAATCTGTGTCCGGTGTGGCGGTCGCAAGGAATTACGGTGCAGTCTCAATGGATGCCACGCTGGATCTATATGGAGACAACCAGCTGATTGCTTCCAAACAAGTTGTTATGGCTGCAGGACAGAGCGTAACTGTATCGTTTGATGGCTTGGCTCAAGCGGAAGTGTATCGACTCACGGTCCTACCTGGTGATGATTTTGCGGCAGATAATACAGCGTTTGCGTTTTTGGAGCACAGCGGCGCAGCAAGTATTTTGCTGATTTCACCTGGTAATCTTTTTCTGGAAAAAGCACTGCAGCTAACCGGATCAGAAATTACTCGAATGGACATTAGCGAGTCGGAGGACGCAACAAATTCTAACACTACAAGCAATGTTAACAATTCAACCAATACAAACAATTCAACCAATACAAACAGTACAAGCAATACAAAAAGTACAAACAATGCAGTAAATACAACCAATGGTAATGTCCCTGCCGTTCCAGTAAAGAAGCCGGATATAGTCGTTGTGGACGGCAAGCTCCCGTCTTATTTTAGCCAGGGGGAATGGGCGAATCTGCTTAATGGAACCTCACTGTGGACTTTAGGCGGGGCCGGAAAAGAAATTGAATTGACTAACGGAGATATCAAAATATCGGCACATCCTGTAACACGTTATTTTTCGATCAAGGAACCTCCGGTAGCAACTCTTATTGACGAGGAGATTCCATCGTGGGGAAGCCCGATTATGACGATCGGCGGAGTCCCGGCGATGTATGCAGGGGTTGAGAAAGGGAATGCACGGCTGACCTTTTTATTTGCGCTGACTTCAGGTGATTTGCCGCTTCGCCCCGAATTTCCAATATTGGTGAACAATGCGGTGGAGTGGTTGAATTCAGGAAAGGGAAAAGCGCTTGGACGAATGAACGCCGGGGCACAGGTGGAGCTTCCGATAGATGCTGAAGCGATCGAAGGGGCATGGGTTCCAGTAGATGGCTACGCTCTGGAGATAGGGGCCGAAACCATTACCGCCGAGCAAAGCGATGGACAGATATCTCCTAAACAGCAGGCTCCGGTGACACCGGGACTGTGGCGCTTTGAGCTTAAGGGGACAGAGCAAAAGGTGCTGTCGTCTTATTATGTGGAGGTCTCCTCTAACCGGAATGAATCGAACATCGCCCTGGAGCCGTCTCTTCAAATTTCCGGAGGCGATGCAGAGACGGAAAGTGATGCCTTCAAGACTCCTTATTCCTGCGTTTATTGGATCGCACTGTTGGCATTGATCGTAATTTTGGCGGAATGGGGGGTGTATCAGCGTGGGCGTTCAATTTGATCATCCTTGGGTGCTGCTATTGCTGCTTCCCCTTGCTGGATGGGCGGTATACACTTACCGCTCTGACTATAGACTTCGTGGTGGACGAAAAGCGTGGGTCATCGGTATTCGATCTACAATTATTACATTGCTTATTCTCGTGCTTGCGGGATTCCACACCTACAGCTTTGCAAAGGATAAAGAAATTGTCTTTTTGCTGGATCGATCAGAAAGTATGTCAACAGGTACAACCAGCCTTGGGAGTGCAGAGCAATGGATGCTTGAAGCAGGGCTGGAAAAGAAAAAACAGGACAAGGTCGGAGTAGTATCCTCCGGACTAGATGCAATTGTTGAAAAAAATTTGGACAGCTTCCCGCTTACAGAAGGTAGCTTAGGCGGTGAGCCCAATTCAGGATTTACTCGACTGGAGCAAGGCTTGCAGTTGTCCGGAAGCCTGTTTGGAGGACAGGGCAATCGCAGGATTGTGCTTATATCCGATGGTGAGGAAAATGTAGGGGATATCCGGAAAGCGGCAATGTCGCTAAAGGAGCGGGGAATTGCTGTCGATGTGCTTCCCGTGGCCAAAGCGGAATTAAAGGATGCGGCAATAGAGTCCTTTAAAGTACCGGAAAAGCTGTATCGTGCGGAGTCGTTTTCTTTTGAGGTATCGATAAGAAGCACATTTTCCGTTGAAGGGGAGCTTCGCCTGTATGAGGATAACCTTGAAATCGGGCGTAAAACGGTAAGCCTTGAGAAGGGGGATAATCGATTTGCTCTGCAGGGGTTAGCCAGCGAAACCGGGCTGCATCGTTATCGTGCCGAGCTGTTCGTTGATGGCGACGAGCAGTCCGGCAACAATGCGAATTATGCTTTTACCAGAGTGACCGGGAACCCGAAGGTGCTCATCGTTGAAGGGGAGACCGGAACATCTGCCAACATGGAGAACGCATTAAGCTCCGGGCTTGTCCAATATGAGGTAACAAAGCCGGATATGCTGTCTTCGGATATAGCGAAATATGCGCAGTATGACAGCATTATTTTTAACAATGTATCCGGAGATCAAGTCGGCGGCAAACAGATGGAGCTTATTGAGCAGGCGGTTCGCTCCTATGGGATCGGTTTTATGATGGTTGGCGGTGAGGATAGCTATGGAATGGGCGGTTATTTCAAGACACCGATTGAAAAGCTGCTTCCTGTATCCATGGAGCTTGAAGGGAAGCGGGAGGTTCCGTCCCTGGGACTGATTCTGGTGATCGATCGCTCGGGCAGTATGGATGGAGACAAAATAGCTCTTGCCAAAGAGTCTGCGATGCGCACCGTTGAGCTGCTTAGACCGAAGGATACGGTAGGAGTCGTCGCTTTTGATGATAAGCCGTGGTGGGTTGTAGAGCCGCAAAAGCTGGATGACAAGGAGGCAGTCATTTCGCAAATATCCAGTATTCCAAGTGGAGGCGGAACTGACATTTTTCCAGCATTGGCAAGCGCTACCGAAAAAATGCTTGAAGTAACAGCGCAGCGTAAGCATATTATTCTTTTAACGGACGGGCAGTCAGCAATTAATTCCAGCTACAATGATCTGATAGCTACGATGAAGGATTCAAAAATTACTATGTCCTCTGTCGCGGTAGGGGATGACGCAGATTTTAATTTGTTGAGCTGGCTGGCTGATGAAGCTAAAGGGCGTTATTACCTTGTAAAGGATGCAACGACATTGCCTGCGATTTTTAGCCGGGAGGCTGCGATGATCGCGAGAACCTATATTGTGAACAAGCAGTTCGTACCTTCTCTGGTTACGCCGGGAGAATGGGGAGAGATGCTGGGCGGAGGGCTGCCGGGCATTCAAGGATACGTAGCAGCTACAACGAAGTCTACGGCCCAGACTATTCTGGCAAGCCCTGAACCCGATCCGCTGTTGGCAAGATGGCAATATGGATCAGGCCGAACTATAGCCTGGACTAGTGATTTGACGGGAAAATGGTCAAAGGAATGGGTGAATTGGTCTTCTTTTCCTAGTGTTTTTACTGAGATGGTAAAGTGGACATTTCCTCAGTTTACGGCTTCTCCTTATGAAGTGAATACGACAGTCATTGGCAATGAGGTGCAGTTTGAGGTAACGGTTGAAGGAGGAAATCCGCCCGAGCATCTGGAAGCGGTAGTGAGCTCCGAGAAGCTTGAGGAAAGTCGGGTGAATCTGATGCCTACTTCGCCGGGAACTTACACAGGTGTGATGGAGGTCAGTCATCCGGGATCGTTTTTGCTTAATTTACAGGAAAAATCGAGTGACTCTGAGCCGGGAGCAGCTAATGGTGAAAACAATACCTTAGGTACTGGAACGGGGTTCGTGATACCTTATTCTCCAGAGTATCGAATCCAAGCGGACGATGCCATGGAGAAGCTGATCGCGCTTGCTGATATGACGGGTGGTCGTGTATTGGATTGGAGTCAGGCCAAAGAGGTATTCACCTTTTCGCCAAAATCGTATCCGATATACCGCGATCTGGAAAGGCTGCTGCTGGCAGCCGCGCTAATCCTGTGGGTTATCGATATTGCGCTGCGGAGATTGGCCCTGCCATGGGGCAGGATCGCCGAGCGGCTGCTGCAATGGCGTCGCCGCGGGACGTTAGCCGCGGCGACAGCAAGCCAGCGCGGTGCGTCCGCGGCAAAGCCGGACACCGGGCTGGCCCGGCTGGCTGCGCGCAAGGATCGCGCAGCCGCTTTTTACGGCGCAGGCGGAAAGGACTCCGCCAGTGCGCCGCAGGCGCCGCGGCCCCGTCCCGAAGCAGACGGGACGGGAGCGGCGCCAGAGCGGCCCGCACGCGAAGTGCCGCGGGCCGCGGAGCCGCCGACGGCTCCCCCTCCAGCGGAGGGGGCCGGGCGGCAGGCCGGCGCGGGCGTAGCCGCGCCGGGGGATGCGCTTGGCCGATTGCTTGCGGCCAAGCGGCGAGGCAAGAGATAAGCGGCGACCTTTGGGGCGCCGCTTTTTTCGCCTTATATACTTGATGTTGAGCTAACTTTCAACCAACGTTCAACCGACATCAATACTACGCTTAAAAGCCGTAAACAACGGGAAAATTCCCATTAATACCTCTACCTTTGCTTGAAACACCACAAACAACAGGAAAAATCCTATTAAAGCCTCCAGCTTTGCTCGAAACGCCATAACAATGGTAAAAATCCCATAAACCAACTCAACGCTACTCAAAACCCTAAACAATAGCTAAAATGCAGCTAGATCTTGGATCACATGTTCCTTTTCTACCTACACTAATGGGGAAGGAGTACATGACTGGTTAATAGACTATGTATGTAGTAAGCATCCCAATATAGTAGCAGTAGCATCCCAATGTAGTAAGCACCTCAATATAGTAAGCACCCCAAATTTGTTTCGCCTCTAATTTAGTTCAATTTTGGTTGTTTGAGTAGCGGGAACCTTCCAAAATAGATTCTTTTAATATATTACTGCAACTACTATCTGTAACAATCTGCAATGCAACAGTCCAAAACATGATAATCCAAAATATACCACAAAAGTAGAGTGAACGAAATTCGGAGCAGATGTTTGTCAAAATAATGAAAACTTAACAATACCGTCGATTTTCTTTCGATCACATTTTATCTTTTGCGTTAAAACTTATTATATATGCATTTCTTTTAAATCAGATTCTAGTTCAACTCAGGAAATTTGGTGACAGCGATTGAAAAAGCATCTTAGCCCGTTGCCTTGATTCATACCAATCATTGGTTCAAAATAAATAGATACTCAGATACTCAGATACTCAGATACTCGATACGTTTTTTCATTCTCTTTAGGAGCTTCTTAACTAGATCTGCACATTTAAATGGAAACGGCTTTGAAGCTGGGGGAGTTTTTGAAGAAGTGATGACATGATTGAAGTGTGGGAATAATGGTATGGAAAAGGGCTCGATGAAGTGTTACAATAGATAAAGTCAAAATGATTTTTTCAAAGTGAATATTTAGCGATGAAATGCCAGGCCTCTCTTTTACAGAAGTATTTTTCATTATTAAGGAGGAAAACAAATGCCTTTGTCAGACAACAACACAATTGATAATCTGTCGATCACAACGATTCGTACGCTTGCGATTGATGCGATTGAAAAAGCAAAATCCGGACATCCGGGGATGCCGATGGGTTCCGCTCCAATGGGGTATCAGTTATTTGCAAAAACAATGAAACATAATCCCGATCATCCGGAGTGGGTGAACCGCGACCGTTTTGTATTGTCCGCAGGACATGGTTCTATGCTTCTATACAGCTTGCTTCACCTGAGCGGCTATGATCTTTCCTTGGAAGATTTGAAGCAATTCCGTCAATGGGGCAGCAAAACGCCAGGCCATCCGGAATTCGGACACACTGCAGGTGTTGATGCTACAACCGGTCCGCTTGGACAAGGTATTGCAATGGCAGTAGGTATGGCTCTTGCTGAAACTCAGCTTGCGGCTACATATAACCGCGATGATTTTAAAGTAATCGATCACTTCACGTACGGTATTTGCGGTGACGGTGACCTGATGGAAGGCGTAGCAAGTGAAGCTGCTTCCCTGGCAGGACACCTTAAACTTGGCAAATTGATCTTCTTGTACGATTCTAACGATATTTCTCTTGATGGTAAGCTTAATCTCAGCTTCTCTGAAAATGTTAGACAACGTTTCCAAGCTTATGGCTGGCAAACGCTGCTTGTTGAAGACGGCAACGATTTGGCTGCTATTGAAGAAGCGATTCAGGAAGCTAAGAGTGACTTGACTCGTCCAACCTTGATCGAAGTAAAAACGGTTATCGGCTACGGTAGCCCGAACAAACAAGGTAAAGGCGGGCATGGCGGTACTCACGGTTCCCCGCTTGGTGCCGAAGAGACTAAACTGACTAAGGATTTCTATAAATGGGTTTATGAAGAGGATTTCTATGTGCCTGCAGAAGTTGGCGAGCATTTTGCTAAAGTAAAAGAACGCGGCATTGCAGCTAACAAAGCATGGGATGAAATCTTTGCAGAATATAAAGCTAAATATCCTGAGCTTGCAGTTCAATTTGAACAAGTATTCTCTGGCAGCCTTCCAGAAGGATGGGATAGCGACCTTCCGAAGTACTCTGTAGAAGATAAAGCTTTGTCTACTCGCGTTGCTTCAGGTAATGCGCTCAATGGCTTGGCAGGACGTGTTCCACAATTGCTGGGCGGTTCCGCTGACCTTGAAAGCTCAACTATGACTCACTTGAACGGACTGGAAATGTACACACCTGAAACTCGCGATGGACGCAACCTGTACTTTGGTGTTCGCGAATTCGGTATGGCTACTGCAATGAACGGGATTGCTTTGCATGGCGGACTTAAAGTATTCGGCGGTACATTCTTCGTATTCACAGATTACCTCCGTCCTGCAGTACGTCTGTCTGCATTGATGAAGCTGCCTGTAACTTTCGTGCTTACGCATGATAGTATCGCAGTTGGGGAAGATGGTCCTACCCATGAACCAATCGAACAGCTTGCTTCCCTGCGCATCATTCCAGGTCTGACTGTAATTCGTCCGGCAGATGGCAATGAAACCTCCGCAGCATGGGCTTACGCTGTTGAGAACAATTCCAACCCAGTAGCGCTCGTGTTGACACGTCAAAACCTGCCGATCCTGGAAAAAACACCTGAGCTTGCTCGTGAAGGCATCAAGCGTGGTGGTTACGTAGTATCTGAAGCAAAAGATGGCAAGCCTGTAGCACAAATTATCGCTTCTGGATCCGAAGTACAGTTGGCTGTGAAGGCTCAAGCTGCACTTGCAGAAGAAGGCATTCATGTTCGCGTAATCAGCTTGCCAAGCTGGAATCTGTTCGACAAGCAAGATCAAGCCTATAAAAATTCCGTTATCTTGCCTGAAGTTAAAGCGCGCGTTGCGATCGAAATGGCGCATCCATTTGGATGGGAGCGTTATGTGGGCGAGAACGGTGTTGTTCTTGGAATCGATACTTTCGGTGCTTCTGCCCCTGGGGACAAAGTTATCGAAGAATACGGCTTTACAGTGGGCAATGTTGTGAAGCATGTTAAGGATCAATTGAAATAACCATATAAAGATGTTCAAAGAGTTCGGTCTGTCAGCCGGACTTTTTGAACTGTTTTTAGAAAGCTGTCTTTAGAAAAATAGCTGTGAGGGGAGCGGGAGACGTGACAGAGCAATTCAAGAATGTAACAGTGGATAAAGCCGCCAATATTTACTTTGACGGTAAGGTAACAAGCCGCACTGTGTGGCTGGAGGGCGGAAGTAAAATCACGCTGGGAATTATGCTTCCCGGGGAGTATGAATTTTCGACGGATTCACTAGAGGTTATGGATATCTTGTCCGGAGATTTGAAGGTGCTGCTTCCAGGCGAAGCATTGTGGAGAGAGATCAGCGGCCGTGGAACGTTTACCGTTCCAGCCAATTCTTCCTTCAAACTTGAAGTGCGCGGTGTAACGGATTACTGCTGTTCTTACGGTGCATAAGCGTAGAATTACAAATAAAGGCAGGTGAGGACCCGTGTCCTGCCTGCCTTTATTTTCTGATTTAATGTTAATTATTTATGCATGCAAAAATGCCAAGTGCCAAATGCCAAATGCCAAATGCCAAATGCCAAGTGCCTTTTGCTTCACCGATTCATGCTCATGATCAGCCGGCTTCTAATTGATAAGGGTACTAAATGGCCTTAATCTAGCTAATTATGAATTAATGAAACAAATAGCAGGCATTTTTTCCTCTAAATTAATCAAATACGGGATTAACGGTGGAAAAAACGACTACTTTGCTTGGATTGCGGTAAAAAATATCCTTAATTGACATAGAAAGAGCTCAAATTGACTAAATAAGGCCTTTCTGTACCTTTATTTGCGGATCGTGGCAATCAAGTAAGCACCGAGCACGAGCACCGAGCACGGAGCATCGAGCGCAAGGTCGAGCACGAGCATT
>RCUU01000255.1_pt1 | contig 30641 bp, 30 predicted proteins | sample 2166211 | NCBI WGS metagenome assembly RCUU01 (sample SAMN09932620, study PRJNA488358) | compost metagenome | feature: garden; material: soil; isolation source: compost soil in phenylacetic acid-enriched culture | place: Germany: Experimental Botanical Garden Goettingen | collected 2016-01-27
GATTCGATGTCGAGTCCACTTCTTGTCCAGCTTCGTGATCAAAAGACGACTTTTTGAACTTCCTCTTAGAAGAGCAGCTTGTAGATGGCTCCGGCCATGATAAACACGATCGGAATCGTAATCACCCAGGCGATGACGATACGTCCGGCCATCGACCAACGTACGGCGGAGAACCGTTTAGCCGAACCTACACCGAGGATCGCCGACGTAATCGCATGCGTCGTACTGACCGGTAAATGGAACAATGTCGCTCCAAAGATAACGGATGCGGCCGAAATATCCGCAGCGAAACCGTTGATCGGCTCGATTTTGAAAATTTTCGTCCCCATCGTTTTGATGATCTTCCAGCCGCCGATTGAGGTTCCCAGCGCCATCGCTGTTGCTGCGGCGAGCTTAACCCAAAGCGGCACTTCCATATGATCCTGGAAGTCGGCCGTCACCAAGGCGAATGTGATAATCCCCATGGCTTTCTGCGCATCGTTCGTACCATGCGTGAAGCTTTGCAGCGCAGCAGTCACAATCTGCAGCGAACGAAAGCCTTTATTTACGGTATGCGGGCTACGTCTGGCAAAGATCCACTTTAAAACCAACATGACGATATAACCAATGGCGAAAGCGATCAGCGGAGAGAAGACCAGACCTTCAACGATCGTCGTAAACCCACTCCAGTTGAGCTTGTCCGGTCCTGCGCCAACATACACGGCCCCAGCCAAGGAGCCGATCAGTGCATGGGAAGAAGACGACGGTATCCCAAACCACCACGTAATTAAGTTCCAAATGATTGCCGACAGCAAGGTAGCGATCAAGACTTCCAGACCGTTATCCAGCTTTGCTGGATCGGCCACGCTGCCCCCGATTGTTTTGGCGACGCCGGTAAACAAGATCGCGCCCAGAAAGTTCATCACGGCTGCCATCATAATCGCCGTCCGCGGCTTTAACGCGCGCGTTGAGACCGAGGTCGCGATCGCATTGGCCGTATCATGGAAGCCATTGATGAAGTCGAACCCCAGCGCCAGCACGATAACGATAAGAATAATCAGTAAACTCGTATCCATAGCTTTTTTGCACAGATGGTGTTCTCTATGTAAATCCGCGCAATTCTAACCTCCCGAATATCAAATATAGAGTGAAGTTCTTAAGAATTACGCATGATGATGGATTCCAGCATGTTGGCTACCTTTTCGCAGGCATCCGTTGTCGTTTCCAATCGTTCGTAGATCTCTTTCTTCTTGATTAGCTCGATCGGATCCGTCACCTTCATGAACAGTTCCTTGATGCAGATGCGCAGCAACTCATCGCCTTGATTCTCCAGATCGTTCAGACGGATCGTATATTCACGAATCGCAAGCAGCTTTTTCTGGGAAAGCAAATGGATCGCCTTTTGGATTTCATATGCCGAATTGCGCAGAATTTCCGCGAACCGGGCGATATATTCGTCAGGCTCGGTCAAATGATACATGAAGAATCGAGAAGTCGAAGCTTCCAACCCGTCAATCACATCGTCCAGCGCCGTGATTAGATGCATGATGTCGTCCCGTTCAATGGGGGTAATGAACGTTTTGTTCAATTCTACGATGATTCTATGGGTGTATTCATCGCATTTGGATTCGTATTCCTTCATCTTCTTGGCGAACGCTTCAACGTCCTTGAATTCCGCCACTTGCTGGGCAAAATAATCAGCCGAATGCACGATCGTATCCGCCATATCCTCTAACGTCTGGAAAAAGATATCTTTCTTCTTCACTCGCATCAGTATCCCCTTTTCTCTCCATAAGGTATTTCTTACGGTCGTTTTTACACAACCTTGAATATCTTATCACAACTGCTTAACAGATAGGAAATAATGTCGCAAACATTTCACGATCATGTGCTTATAATTCCCCTTATTCTGTCAGAGTTATCCTTCCATCGCCTTAAAAATACAAGATCTGCCTTTCCCGCCTTTACTCCGCCTTAACATGACTGGAGAAATCCGGGGTATTCGGTACGACGTGGATGAATGTCTTGCCCGGCACCATCGGCAGCTCCACGTTATCTTTGATGAAGCGGATGATGTCGCCGTCCTTGCGGATCCATTCGGCCCGAGTCACTTTGCCTTGCTGGAACAACATCGCTTCACCGCCAAGCGACAGTCCGACATCCAACCGGCCAACGTCGTCCAATACCTGATGGTCCGCCCCCATGACAATCACGTTCGCGGCAGTTAATTGCTCTCCGCTCTCCAGATCGGTATGCGGCTCGCCATTGATGGACCGTTTATACTGCCCGGTCGCGGCATCGTATAAGTAACTTACCCGGTAATTGTCCAGTTGAAATTTAATCTCCACGTTGTTGGCCGTCTCCAGGGAAATCGGTTGTTCGTTCTCCTTATAAAAAGTGTACGCAGGTACTGCCGTCTCCTCCGTCGCATACCCGCGCTTGGCGGCACCTTCCAGGAGCTTCTCCACGTTGGAATACAAATTATGCGGCGCTTTCCGGGACTTGTCCCGCCAGAAGAAAGAGCCTGCATTCGTGATCTCGTCCAGATCCTCCTTGTGTTGCCTTTGCAGGATCGCATAGGCGTCATTGCTTGCTCCGGCATGCACCAGCACGCCGCGGTAGCTTTCGCCCAAATCGATCATATAAGGGCGGATGCTGCGGATCGGACCGATCTTGGCATTGTCCGGCTGACTGTGGAAGATCGATATCAGCCGCGTGACTCCGCCTTCGGCCAGCACCTCATAGACGACGTCTGCATCGATCAAGCCCGATTGCGGGCGGGCCGCCGGCGCATTGTTAATCATGATGGCGATCGGTCTGCGAGTGAGCGGCTCCTCGAGCGGCAGCCCCGTCAGCGGGGCGGTATAAGCGGGAGTCGCCGGTTCGGGCGGCGTGGTCTCCTCCGGGACCGCCGTTTGCGGCGGAGCGATGCCGTCCGCAGGAGGGACCGCTTCCCCGCTCTTCCCGCAGGCGGAGAGCAAAACGACGAGCAGCGATACAAGCAGCAGCCAACTTAACTTCGATGATTTCAAAGGCATATCCTCCGTCATAATTCCTGAGTTTTCTACATTATACGTTGAATCGCCGATCTGGGGGAAGCCAGAACCTCACTTCTTTCCATGACGAATCCGATATTGAATAAAATTTAAAATAATAATTGAATGTTTTAAATTTAGACCCTAATATGAATACTAAAGGATAGGAGAAAATTTCCACGAAAAAGAACGAACACTGTCACCGCCTATAGCGGAAAGGAGATGTAGATATGATCGTAAAATGGTTAAGGGAGAGTACGATTGCTTCTGTGCTGCTCTTGCTGGTAAGACTTTACGTAGGTTATGAATGGCTGACCTCGGGGTGGGGGAAAGTGACCGGCGGTTTTGATGCCGCTGGATTTCTGACGGGAGCCCTGGAGAAGAGCGGCGGCGAACACCCAGCCGTTTCGAGTTGGTGGGCTTCGTTCCTTGAACACTTTGCCGTACCGAACGTCGGCTTGTTTAATATCTTGGTACCTTATGGCGAGGTCCTCGTCGGACTTGGTCTCATCCTCGGCACCTTTACTTGGCTGGCTGCCTTCTTCGGCATGGTCATGAATTTTGCCTTTTTGTTCTCGGGCACGGTGAGCTCGAACCCGCTGCTGCTGCTGCTCCAAATCTTTATCGTCGTGGCCGGTTCGAATGCCGGGCGGATCGGTTTGGACTACTTCATCCAGCCTTACTTCCGTAAGAACTTCGGACGACGGCGTTGACCTCGCTCCAGCCAGAAAAAAGCGCAGACCCCAAACCTTGGGTTCTGCGCTTTATTTATTAGGACCGGTCTCTTCGTTAGCCGGAAGAAGTTTTCCATCCATTAACTGCCACCGAACCTCCAGCAGTTTAAGCTAAGACTGCCGTACTGATAATCCTGAAACAGCTTCACAGCCTGGCGCTCGTCGTCCGCAGCCCCCATGGCGTACAGCAACGGCGCAAAATGCTCTCGTCCGTAAGTCGGTATCGCCATTCGCACATGCGGAGCTTTGTGGTCATAATCAAACAACTGACGCAAGTCCCAGCTCTGAAGCTGCTGACCCACCCAATCGTCGAATTCAACCGCCCAGGCTTCCGGTTCCCGCGCTTCCCAATCCAGAAGGCGAAGATTGTGAACCAATCCGCCACTGCCGATGACGAGAATGTTCTGATGCCGTAGCTCGGCCAGCATCTTGCCGATGGCATATTGTTCTTCAGATTCGCGTTTGGCGTCCACGGATAGCGCTACTACCGGGATCTCAGCAGACGGAAACAACAGCTGCAAGACAACCCAGGCCCCATGGTCGAGTCCTCTACCCTCCGAAGGCTTATACGGCAAGTTGTGCGCTCGAAAAATCGCCTCAATTTCTTCACTCAGCTCGGGACTGCCCGGAGCCGGATATTCGATCGCATACATTTCTTCCGGAAAACCGTAGAAATCATGCATCGTCGTATGCCTCGTGTCGGTCGTGACCCCTTGTACTGGATCATCCCAGTGAGCTGAGAAAATCACAACGGCTTTGGGTAGCTCCAGCGTTTCTTGGCCCAACTGACGTAGAAATTCCGTATACGCGTTTTGCTCAATGGCCAAAGTAGGCGATCCGTGTGCAATAAACAATGCAGGCTGAGACATCAGCTCCCAAACCTCCCTACGCCAAAAAATGGTTACATCTTCATTGTATCCATCCCGGAAGGATTTTACCAGTTTTTGTGTATCCGAGTCGGGTGCATGCCTTCTCCCCCAGCTAACTTATATCATCCAATGCTGCCATTCGGTTTGCTTGGCTTCCAGACCACCGAGCCATTCCTTCGTCTTCCGGATCACTTGATGCTGGTGCTCGCCGGACGAGAACGTGTGATTGCCCTGAAAAATAATCTCTTTATCGCAGCGCCCCTCGGGCCGCATCCAGAACACCTTTTGATACAAGAAGGCGTAATCTGCCGGAATCGTATCATCCGAAGTCCCATGCACCACAAATACGTCGCCGTTGAATTTCACCGCTTCCTGGAACGGCTGAAACTCGCCAAGCGAATCGAAGAAATTTGGCGTCAACCCAAACCCCAAATAATCCGCGGCCCCGTGCTTCACCGCCCGGTCGTACAGCTCGCGCCCGGTGATTTTAACGATATCACTGAACGGATAGCCAACGGCCGACCATAGGACAAGGTTCTTCACGCGCCGGTCGCGGTTCGCGGTCAAGAGTGCGATCATCCCGCCGAGGCTATGCCCGATTAGCGTCACCCGCGTCGGATCGATATCGAAAGCCCCGAGACCATAGTCCAGTACCGTCCGGGTCTGGGCGATCATCGATTCGACGCCTTGCTCGCCGTAATTCCCGCTGCTCTCGCCGCAGCCGAGGTAATCGAACCGAAGCACAAGGAACCCGTCTGCCGCCAGTTCCCTTGCGGTCTTGACGAATAGACGATCGACGCCGATGCGACTGCCTACGAATCCGTGGCAGATGACGACTAGGGGAGCGCGGTTGCAGCGCCCCCCTTGTTTGTTCTCGGCCGGGTAATGTATGCTGGCCGCAAGCTGTTCTTCTCCATGATTGATGACGATCTGTCTTTCCATATCCCCGTCTCCTCCCCGTACTCCGGCAATGAATCGTATAATTTAGTATTCCAGTAAAATCCGATAAGTTTAATGTGATTTAAGCTTATCTTATCATTACCGGAACCGGAGTGTCAATCGGATCGCCAACGGGATGCACTAATCCCTATTCATAAGATTGACGGAAATAAGAATGGGTCGTGACCCGGCCCTCCCAGTCTTTCATAAATTGGTGATTGCCCATATGACCTTCGTCGCAGGCCTCGTCATCTCCACACAACATGTCGCCATCCTCGGCGGTATCATTCGTCACGACTTCTTCCAGGCTGCCCCGAGAGTTGCTGTTCAGCAAATACCTCCGGGTCAGCTCCGATTCATATTTTCCCACTGGCTCTGCCTCCCGCAACTGATAAATGTACAGGCCGCTTCATGGCAACAGTTCTCACCTTTTTCGCCGACACCTGCCGTTGTACTTATGCTGTAGTTTTTGGAGGATCGGACGCTTTTTATTCCTTGTTCAAGGAATGTTCATAATCCATTAGTTCTGTTCCACTGCCGATTCAGCCCTGCCATGGTCCCTTGCGAATCGGACAAACTATGCAGTATACTACGGAAGAAACTGGGAGGAGAGATACTACCATGTATATCCACGAAATGATCGGCGAGACAAAACGGTTGCGGCAGCAAATGACGCCGGATAACGAAGCGTATTTCGGGGAGATGGTCTTGTACTTCCGTTCCGGCGCAAGCTCGCTTACTGAAGCCAAAGGGGAAGAGATCCTGCTGGACCTGGCCCGGCAAATCGTCAAGAACCAAGCCAAGGGAGTCTCGGCGACAGAACTTTTCGGAGCCGATCCGAAGGCGTATTGCGCGGAGATGGAAGAGGATGTGCAGAGACGGAAGCCCCGGACCCTGAAGGACAAAATCAAATATTATACGATGATTCCCTGGGTAGCCTTGACCTGGGTCTTCTTTATTTATATGATCACCGGTTTTTTCAGCAAATGGTTTGGCGGAGAACTGGAATATACGCAGATCAGCAGCTCCTCGCTGCTGATCATCGCCGGCTTGTCGATCGTGCTCATCGAACTGGTCACCCGCTTCTTGGGCAACAGCTCCAAAGCTGCGGACGGCAAGGAGGAATCCGGAACACCGGGAGCTGGGCCTTCCTCCGGCCCCGGGGGATTCAATCTCCGGGCATTCGGTACTTATATCGCGGTAGCCGCCGTGCTGATCATCGTTGGCACCTTGCTGAACCGGATCATGCCGGCCTTCACCGTATCCCCTTGGGATAGCCTGATCGTATTTGTAGTAGGATTGGCCGGGCAAATCTTCTTCTTCGGACGCCGCTCGAAGAGTTAATCCATTCAAAAAACCGCAGAGTCCGCCCCCTTCAAGGAAGGAAGGCGCGACCTCTGCGGTTTTTTCGTGAGATCTTAGATTTGGACCCGTTTACGGAGCAGATAAGAGATGACGTAAATCATCAGGCCAGCCAGAACAACCTCGAACAGGAGCGGACCGAGAGACATGAAGTTCACCGCTTCCGCGGTTCCCGTACGGATCTCCTCCGAGGTTCCAATACGAATCGTTCCGTAATTCAGCATCGTCGTATCATTCCCTCCAAAGAGCAGGCTTTCCAGCCAAGAGATCCCGTTTTGGATCAAGAAAAAGGAGATAATGCCGACCCATGTTCCAGCTTTGCCCTGAATGCTCACGCTGGCGCCAATCGTGATGGAGATAAAAATCGTTAGGATCAGCAGCGTATACACCCAGATGATACTTAAGACCATCAAGATCACGTCCTTCACGCCAACCAACTCGATGCTCACGAAATCGATGGGAACCTGAGCCAGCGAAAGATACAACGCCGCATGTGCCCCGATAATGACCACGATCATCAGCGCCACAAGCCAGCTGAACAGCAGCGAGGACAAGATCGTCCAGATGGGATGCAGCGGGAGCAACCGACGATGATACGCCTTAATGCTGCTTGCGAACGTTTTGCATGCCTGGACGATCATGATGATTGCGGCCGTAAGATAAAGCACGATGGTTAAGACGAAGATGGCTTCTGGATCCCAATGGCGAAGATTACCCGCAATCGATAGCAAGCCTTGCACGATCACCAAGACAGCGGCCAGCCCCAACAAGGTATTGGCATTTTGCTTGATATCGTACTTCAATAGTTTCATCATTCTGCAAACACCTCTCTGAACATGTCATCGACGCTTTTGCCATATTGGATCCGCAAGTTTTCCACTTCCTCCTGCATGACAACCTCGCCGCCCCGGATAAAAATCACCTCATCGAAAATCCGCTCGATATCCCGCACTAGGTGGGTGGAAATCACCAGGCTGCTCTCCTCATTATAGAACTCCACGATGGCGTCCAAAATTTTGGCCCTGGCCACCGGGTCCACCCCGCCGATCGGTTCGTCGAGCAAATACAGTTTCGCATTTCTCGACAACGTCAGCGTCAGTTGAAGCCGCTCGTTCATGCCCTTGGATAGGGCGTTGATCTTTTCCTTCTCATGCAAGTTCATGAAGTCCAGCATCATACGAGCCTTCTGCTCATCGAAATCCGGGTAGAAATCCCGGTAAAATCCCACGGCGTCCCGTACTTTCATCCAGGATTCCGTTAGAGGACGATCGGGCATAAATGACACCAGCGATTTGGTCGCTAACCCTACGGGGGTTCCGTCTACCGTGATTTTACCGCCAGAGGGGTGGATCAGGCCGGCGGCGATTTTCATCAACGTGCTTTTTCCGCTGCCGTTCGTGCCGAGCAGGCCGACGATCTTCCCTTTACCGATGCTGAAGGACACCCCGTGCAACGCTTTTTTGCTGCCGTACGATTTCGATACGCCTTGCACTTCCAATAATTGTTCCATTGCTGGTTGCCCTCCTCCCTAGTGTTGATCGTCCGATTTCATAGCGTCAGCGACCAGCGCTGCAATATCTTGATTGGTAAAACCCAGCTCCTGCATTCCCCCAATAAAACGGTCAAGCAGTTCCCCGGCCATTTCTTTTTTAATATTCATAATTTTCGATTCCTCACTTGTCACGTATCTTCCGAGTCCCCGTTTCGTTTCCACGACGGTTTCACGCTCCAATTCCTGAAAAGTCCGCTGCACGGTATTCGGGTTGATCTGCAGCTCAGCTGCAAGTTCGCGTACGGATGGGATTTTATCGCCGGCCTTCAATCTGCCGGTGACGATTTCTCTTTTTAAATAGTTCATAATTTGCAGATAGATCGGCAGATTATTGTCAAATTCGATGCTCACCTTTCATGGCTCCTTTCCGCCGGATGTCGATAACGTGAATCATTCGGTCAAGCGACATCTCGTTTTTTAAACGTAACAAAGCTGACTGCGAGAAACAAGACTAAATAAGCGGCGATCACCACGGAGGAAAAGGTCAACGTCATGCCGGGCATCGGTGGATTCCCATTCGTGTAAACCGACAAATCGGCGTTAGCAAAGATCAAGTATTTTGCGAACTCATATCTCGAAAGCAAGACGACAACCAATTCCTCCAGGACAACGAGGAACATCCCGATGCCGATCGTCGCTCCCGATGAACGCGTTAAGATGCTGGCAAGGAAAGTGATCGTAACATAGACGAGCGTATAAATGACTTGATATAAGGCTCCACTTAGGACATCGTTCCAGCTGGTCTCCTGCGAACCGCCGAATCCGAATACCAGCCCTCCGCCGAGCAGGGCTATCGCAAGCGTAAAGACGAAGATCGACAAAATAAACAACAGCACGGCTACGTATTTGGAGGCTAAAATCCGGCTGCGGCTTTGCGAGCGGATCAGCAGCAGCTTGATGGTTCCGAGACTGTGCTCCTTCGCCACGATGCCCGCCGTACAGATGATAACCAGCAAAGTAAGCATTTGACCTAAACCGTTTCTGGATATCGCCATCCCGGCAAATTCAAGGAACGACGGCAACTGATCCGAGTAATTGTACATCATATATAGCATCCCGGCGATAAACGCGGCAATTAGTACATAGGGGACTAGAAAGCTGCGTTTCTTGGACATCTTCAGCCATTCGTTAACGACAAGATTGGTAAAACTACGCAATTTGGTTTCCTCCCGTCCATTTCAGGAATTCATCTTCCAGCGACGCTTTGACTTCCTCGATCCGGTAAATCGCGATCCCTTCGCTGCCCAGCGCGCCAACTACGCGCGGAATGTAACTGTCGCGAACCGAGATCGTCACCTCTCCCCGTTCCGGAGATACTCCCATCATACGGATTTCTTCCATCCGAACGAGTCTAGCCTTCGCGGCTTCCGTATCGCCGACCCGGAACGTCACGTTCACCCGTTCCTCCGCCTTCTCCGCTGCTTCGCCGAGAGTACGTTCCGTCACGAGCTTCCCTTCCTGAATGACGACCACGCGGCTGCACATCAGCTCCATCTCCGCCAGCAAGTGGCTGGACACGAGGACGGCAATGCCCTCCTCGGAGGCGATGCGCTTGAGATAGTCACGCATTTCCCGGATCCCCGCGGGATCCAGTCCGTTCGTCGGCTCATCGAGAATCAGGATCGACGGACGATGCAGCAAGGCCTGCGCGATGCCGAGCCGTTGACGCATGCCTAGCGAGTAAGCCTTCACGCGTTTGTTCATCGCCTTCTCCAAGCCGACCAGTCGGGTAACCTCTTGAATCCGCTCTTCCGTGATCCCTTCGCTCATCCGCTGATATTGCTTCAGATTATCGTACCCTGTCATATACGGGTAGAACTCCGGATTCTCAATGATCGCGCCAACGTGGGCGATCGCTTTGGCGAAATGCTGCCGGACGCTGACGCCCTTCACTTGAACGTCGCCCTCCGTCATGCCGATCAGGCCGACGATCATGCGGATCGTTGTTGTTTTCCCGGCCCCGTTTGGTCCCAACAAACCCACGATTTCTCCCCGTCGAATATCAAAAGACAACTTATCGACGATCGGTTTGCTGCCGATTCTTTTCGTAACCTGCTTTACTGATAACACGACCGGTTCCCGTCCCGGCAGGTTACCCGCCGCGTCTAATCCAGGCACGGTGTTTTCCATATGCTGAAACTGCGCGTTCATTCCATTCACTCCTTCAATGTATCGGTGTCATAGTTAAATAGTACACTAGTGTGTTGGTATTGTAAAGCCTAATTTCAAAAATATTCAGGGCGAGCCTCTGATTCGGCAATCTCCGTCAACGCTAACGGAACGTCGTGACGTTATTTTCAATTTCCCGCGTGGTTTCCCAAGCTAACGGAACGAGGTGACCTTATGGGGTACAAAACCGTCATAACCACCGCGATTCGAACCATATAACGCCTCTGAGTTCCGTTAGAAATCGGCGAGGGCATTTTCCTCGCAAATAAGGTCTCTACGTTCCGTTACGCACGAAGCTGCACACCAAAAAAGCCCTCCTCGACTTCTGTCGAAGAGGGCTTCTCGCCATACTATTTTTTGCTAAAACTCAAATCAGCAAATTAAACAAATTCAAATCCCGGTTGAGCTCGGTATAGGCGATCCCTTTGGCGGTCATGCGGCCAACCAGCCCTTCGTAATCCGCTTTGTCGCTCAGCTCGATGCCCACCAAAGCGGGACCGTTCTCCTTATTATGCTTCTTGGTATACTCGAACCGCGCAATGTCGTCGTTGGGACCCAGCACCTCTTCAAGGAACTCGCGCAGCGCTCCGGCACGTTGCGGGAAGTTGATCAGGAAGTAGTGCTTCAACCCTTCGTAAATCAACGAACGTTCCTTCATCTCCTGCATCCGGTCGATGTCGTTGTTACCTCCGCTGATCACGCAAACGACCGTCTTCCCACGAATCTGATCGCGGTACATATCCAGCGCGGATACCGGCAACGCCCCGGCCGGCTCCACGACGATGGCGCTGTCATTGTACAGCTCCAGAATCGTTGTACATGCTTTGCCCTCCGGTACTTGGACGATGTCATCCAGAATGTCCGCGCAAATTTCGTAATTCAAGTCGCCAACCCGTTTGACCGCGGCTCCGTCGACGAACTTATCGATCGATTCCAGCGTCACCACTTGCTTCTGCTTCAAAGCTTCCGTCATGGAAGCCGCACCGGACGGTTCAACCCCGATGACCTTCGTCTCCGGGCTAACCGTCTTGAAATACGTTCCTACACCGGATACCAACCCGCCGCCGCCAATGGTCACAAAGACGTAATCAGCCGGTGCCGTCAAACTTTCCATAATCTCCATACCAATCGTCCCGTTCCCCGCGACGATCTTCGGATCGTCAAACGGATGAATGAACGTCATGCCGCCTTCCCGGCAAGCTTTCATCGCCTCCGCGTAGGCATCATCGTAAGTGTCGCCGATCAGAACGACCTCCACATATTCCCCGCCAAATCGTTTGACTTGCTTGACCTTCTGGTTCGGCGTCGTGCTTGGCATATAGATCTTCCCTTGAATCCCTAGCGCGTTGCAAGAAAATGCCACGCCCTGCGCATGGTTACCGGCGCTCGCGCATACGATACCCTTCTCCAGATCCTCGGGCTGCAGGCTGCGAATCATGTTATACGCCCCACGGATTTTGAAGGAGCGAACAACCTGCAGATCCTCTCTTTTTAGATAAACGCTGCATTCGTATTTGGCTGATAAGGTCGCATCGAGCTGAAGCGGCGTCCGGATCACCACTTCCTTCAGTACGTGATGCGCTTTGACGATGTCTTCCATGCCTACCGTTTGTCGTTCCGCCTGATTCATCTATTTCTCCTCGCTTTAACTCAGTTCTCTCATTCTATTAAAGTTACACCTGAAACCGCCTCCGGTTCAAGTTATTTTGCACGGCGGCAGGCAAACGCCCCTCCAACGGGAAACATCCCGCTTTGGAAGGGCGCCTGGTTAACCTTCTTTTTTCGCTTTTTTGTGTAATAAGCGGTCATCGGTATGGCCTTTGGAGTTTTTCTCTTGGGAGAGCTCGCTCAGTTCCCATTCCATCGTGCCGTACACCGGGTCGGAAGGGAATTCCTCGCCCTTTTGCAAATATTCCTCGCGTCCCAGTTCGTCCCGGTATACGCCGTCGACTTCCACTTCTTCGCGTGAAACCGGTAGCATTTCCTTCATTTTGTCGCTCATGGTGATGCCGCCTCCCGATAGAGAATTGCGGGGAATCCGTTGATCTATCCCCAATATCCCTTAACATGCACGAATCGGAAGCGGATTATCCTTGTCTGGTACCCTAGCTAATGATCTAAACCAATGCCTTCGCAGCGATGTCCGTACGTTGATGCTTGCCTTCGAACGCGATAGATCCTGCCGCTTCGTACGCTTTGTCCCGGGCCTCAGCAATCGTCTTGCCGAGACCCACAACGCCAAGTACGCGCCCGCCGTTCGTGACCAGTTCGCCGCCCTTCCCCCTAGCCGTTCCGGCATGGAACACCAGCGCACCCGCAGCCCCCGCCTCGTCCAGACCGCGGATCGGCAACCCTTTCGGATACGAAGCCGGATATCCGCCGGAAGCCAACACGACGCAGACCGCCGCCTCGTCGCTCCATTCGATCTCCGCTTGATCCAACGTCCCGTTTACGGCTGCCAGAAAAATATCGAGCAGATCGCTTTTCAACCGGGGCAAGACAACCTGGGTCTCCGGATCGCCAAAGCGAGCGTTAAACTCGATCGTCTTCGGTTTACCGTCCGGTGCGATCATTAAGCCGGCGAACAATACGCCGCGGAACGGTCGTCCTTCGGCAACCATTGCCTTGGCGGTCGGCTTGATGATCGTTTCAATTGCCTCTTCAATGATCGAATCCGCGATATGCGGTAGCGGGGAATAAGTACCCATGCCGCCGGTATTCGGACCTTTGTCGCCGTCATACACCTGCTTGTGATCCTGCGCCGCGGCCATGGGGCGGACCGTTTCCCCATCGACAAACGACAGGATCGACATTTCCTGCCCTTCGAGGAATTCCTCGATCACGACCTGGCTGCCGGATTCGCCGAACACTTTGTCGATCATGATGTTCTTCAGCGCCGTTTCCGCTTCGTCGCGGGTAAAAGCAACCGTCACACCTTTACCTGCCGCAAGCCCGTCGGCCTTGATGACGATCGGCACCGGGCGGCTTTGGAGATAAGCTAGAGCCTGCTCGTAATTGTCGAACTTCTCGTAGGCGGCGGTAGGGATGTTATATTTTTTCAGCAGATCCTTCATAAAAGTCTTGCTGCCTTCGATATGCGCGGCGTTTTTGCGCGGACCAAAAACCGGGATGTTCTTGGCCTCAAACACGTCCACAATCCCGTCCGCAAGCGGATCGTCCGGGCCGACGACGACCAGGCCAATCCGCTTCTCTTCAGCAAAAGCGGCCAGCTTGTCGAATTCATTCACTTGAATCGGTACCAGCTCAGCCAGTTCCCCGATGCCTGCGTTTCCTGGGGCGCAATAAATCGTCCTGGCCTTCGGGCTTTTCGCCAAGCTCCAGCAAATCGCGTGCTCGCGCCCTCCGGCGCCAATCACCAAAATATCCATAGTCTCCTCCTAGATCAAACTTGGTAGAGCAACTTGATCACGAAGTGGATTTCATCCACTTAATTGATTTTGCACTAACGTATCCACACCATTAAGTGGAAATCCTACATCTAAATTTAGCCAAAATAGAAATTGGGGCTGATTTCGCCCAAAATAATTGGAGGTTTTCCAACTAAACAAGCAAAAACCGCTTGAGTTCGGCAAAATAGTTGGAGGTATTCCACTTAGTTCAAGCCAACCGGTCAAACGAACGACATACCACTACGTAAAACAAACGGCAGGCCGCCGCAGCGGTCTGCCGTCTGACTCCGGCTTAGTGTTTGAAATGGCGCACGCCGGTGAAGACCATCGCGATCCCGTATTCGTTCGCGACTTTAATCGACTCCTCATCCTTCACGGAGCCGCCCGGCTGGATGATCGCGGTAACTCCGGCCTTGGCGGCCGCCTCTACCGTGTCGCCCATCGGGAAGAAGGCATCCGAGGCCAGAACGCTGCCCTTCACCTTGTCGCCCGCTTGCTCAATCGCGATCTTGGCCGCACCCACGCGGTTCATCTGCCCCGCGCCGACGCCAACCGTCATATCGTCCTTCGCTAACACGATCGCATTAGACTTCACATGCTTAACGACTTTCCAGCCGAACAACAGTTGCTTCAACTCCGCATCGGTAGGCTTACGGTCGGTCACGACCGTCAAGTCAGACTCCTTCAGCGAATGCACATCGCTTTCCTGTACGATCATGCCGCCATCGATCGAGGTGACAACGAACTGGCTGCTGCGGCTCGCGCCCAGCTCCAGGCCACCCAGCTTCAACAGGCGGATATTCTTCTTCTTCGTAAGGATCTCCAGCGCTTCATCCGTAAAGCCCGGCGCCAAAATAATCTCCAAGAAGATTTCCTTCAATAGCATCGCCGTATCAGCATCAATGATGCGATTGGCCGCAACAATTCCGCCGAAGATCGACACCGGATCGGCTTCGTACGCTTTTTGGTAGGCTTCGAGCACACTCGCGCCAACTCCGACGCCGCAAGGATTCATATGCTTGACGGCCACGACTGCCGGCTCCTCGAATTCCTTGACGATTTGCAGTGCCGCGTTAGCATCGTTGATGTTATTGTAGGAGAGCTCTTTCCCGTGCAGCTGCTCTGCTCCGGTCAAGGTGTCGGCCGCCGCCAGCGGTTTGCGGTAAAATGCCGCTTTTTGATGCGGATTCTCGCCATAACGCAGGTCTTGGATCTTTTCGTAGGTGACGGTATACCGTTCAGGCAACGGATCGCCATTTACCTTCGACAAATAGTCGGAAATCAGGGCATCATAAGCCGCCGTGTGGCGGAAAACTTTGGCCGCAAGCCGTTTGCGCGTCTCAAGCGTTGTATCGCCGCCCGCACGCACCTCATCCAACACCGTCCCATAGTCGGCGGCGTCGACAACAACGCTGACGAACGCATGGTTTTTCGCGGCAGAACGAAGCATCGTGGGGCCGCCGATGTCGATATTTTCGATCGCGTCTTCATAAGTGACGTCCGGCTTGGCGATGGTTTCCTGGAATGGATACAGGTTCACGACCACCAGGTCGATATAATCCAGTCCCAACTCCTTCATCTGCGCTTGGTGTTCCTCGCTGTCGCGAACCGCCAGCAGCCCGCTATGAACCGCAGGATGCAGCGTTTTGACACGACCGTCGAGGATTTCTGGGAACCCGGTTACGTCGGAGATGCCGATGACCGGCACTCCCTCTTTCGCCAGCAGGTTTTTCGTGCCCCCTGTCGAAATGATTTCCACACCTAGCTGCGACAGCTCGCGGCAAAAATCCACGATGCCCGTTTTATCCGACACGCTCACGAGCGCTCTTTTTATACTCACAATCGGCTCCTCCTTTATTTTGGCGAATCATGCCCCCGATATTTCTCGGGAAATATCGAAACCTCTCCACATGTTCCTTAAGCGATCCATTTCCTCCGAAAATCCTGCAATCAAGCGCGTTCAAAAGGTTTCTATTCCGACAGAATGGTGACTTTTCTGCCTTCCAACCGCACTTGGTTTGTAGCAAACCACGACACGACCTGCGGATATAAGCGTTGTTCCGCGTCATGGATTTTCGCTTCGAGCGAATCCAGCGTATCGTCTGGTGTAATATCCACCGCCGTTTGCGCAATCACCGCCCCGGTATCCATTCCGCCATCAACCAAATGCACCGTAACTCCTGTCACTTTCACGCCGTATTCCCAAGCCTGACCAATTGCGTCTTTCCCCGGAAAAGCAGGCAACAAAGACGGATGGATATTAATCATCCTGCCGGCATAAGGCTCTACCAACACAGAGGTAAGCAGCCGCATATAACCAGCCAGCACCACCAAATCGACGCCGCGCTTTTCCAGCTCGGCGGCGATTTCCGCTTCATAATCCTCGCGACGCGCGTACGACTTCGGGTTAAACAGATAGCATTCGACGCCGGCCCGGCGAGCCCGTTCGACGACGAAGGCTTGCGGCTTGTCGCAAACGAGCAGTACAATTTCGGCATCCAGATCCCCCGTCCGCGAAGCGTCCAGCAAGTTTTGAAAATTGCTGCCCTGCCCCGAGGCAAACACGGCGATCCGATACTTGGCGCCCATTAGACGTCCGCCCCCGCAAAGGTCACTACCCTTTGTCCCTCGGTCGCTTTACCGATGACGTAAGGCGTTTCGCCTGCTTGCTGTAGCGCTGCGATCGCTTGCTCCACCTGATCCTCAGCCACGACAATCACTAACCCAATTCCCATGTTGAACGTCGTGAACATATCCCGAGGACTGACGTTCCCCTGCTTTTGCAGCAAGTCGAAAATCGGCAAAATCGGCCAAGACCCATAGGCGATCTCCACGTCTACCCCTTCCGGCAGCACGCGTGGGATGTTTTCGATGAATCCGCCACCTGTAATGTGAGCCATGCCCTTCACGTCCACCTGCTCTAGCAACGATAACACCGGCTTGACGTACAGCTTGGTTGGCGTCAGCAGCACATCGCCCAGCACCTCACCATCCAGTTCAGGGAGTTTGTCTGTCAATGCGTAGCCCGCTTCTTCCAGCAGGAGCTTTCGGACGAGCGAAAACCCGTTGCTATGCACGCCGCTGGACGCAAGTCCAATGACCGTGTCGCCGGGAGCGATGCGGCTGCCGTTCACGATTTTGCTCTTGTCGACGACGCCGACGGTAAAACCGGCAATGTCGTATTCGCCTTCGCTGTACATTCCCGGCATTTCGGCCGTCTCTCCGCCGATTAACGCGCAGCCCGATTGGCTGCAGCCTTCTGCGATACCCGCGACGATCGCCTCGATTTTCTCCGGTACGACCTTATCGCATGCCAGATAATCAAGGAAAAAGAGCGGTTCTGCCCCCTGCACCACGATATCGTTCACGCACATGGCCACCGCGTCGATGCCGATCGTATCGTGCTTATCCATGGCAAAGGCGATTTTCAACTTCGTGCCTACGCCATCCGTTCCCGAGACGAGCACCGGCTCCGCGTATTTGTCCTTATTCAGTCCGAACAAAGCGCCAAAGCCGCCCAAGTCGGTCATCACTTCCGGACGGAACGTCCGTTTGACGTGTTTTTTCATCCGCTCAACCGCTTCATTCCCGGCCGCGATATCAACGCCGGCTTTCTTGTATGCTTCAGACACGAGAGGGACCCACTCCTTTGGATTAGAGGTAGTTCAAAAAGTCATCTTTCGATCACGAAGTAAGTCAGTGAAGGTTATTCGGCGTCGAATCTTGAATTCAGCCGGGCCTTCCGTTGCTCACGTAGCCTCTGGCTACGCTGCGCTACTCAGCCCCTAGCTTCATCCAACCTTCTTGGTGCTCCAAACCTGACTTTTTGAACATGTATTAATCAAACAATTAATAACATGAACCGTGAGATATGCACGAAAAATCGAATACAATTCGTAGATTCAGTAAAATGCAACATCGAAACGCTCCATTGCCTTCAGCCGCAACCCACAAATAGCAGCACTCAGCTTAGGCTTCCACCCACTAGCATGTGCAGCCAAACTTCTCTTCCCCGTCGAAATCCGTCCGGGTTGGATAATCGTTGTCAAAACAAGCCATGCAGAGGCCGCCTTTATAATCCTTGGCGTTCTCTCCACCTACCGCCTGGATCAGCCCCTGTGGGCTTAGAAACTCCAGCGAATCCGCATGGATCTCCCGGCAAATTTCTTCCACCGTTTTGTACGAGGCGATCAACTCGCCGCGGTCCGGCGTATCAATGCCGTAGAAGCATGGGTTCTTGAACGGTGGCGAGGTAATGCGAACATGCACCTCTGTCGCACCGGCTTCGCGCAGCAGATTAACGATCCGCCGCGAGGTCGTGCCTCGAACGATCGAGTCGTCGATCATCACCACGCGTTTGCCCTCCACGACACGGCGCACCGCGCTCAGCTTCATCTTCACGCCTTGCTCGCGCAGCTCCTGACTCGGCTGGATGAACGTACGACCGGTATATTTATTTTTGATCAGGCCCAGCTCGTAAGGGATGCCGGTCTGCTCCGCATAGCCGATGGCAGCGGAAATGCTGGAGTCCGGAACGCCGGTCACGACATCCGCGTCGACGAACGACTCCTGCGCCATCACCTGCCCCATCCGCTTGCGGCTGGCATGCAGGTTCGAGCCGTTCATGTCGCTGTCCGGACGCGCGAAGTAAATGTACTCCATCGCGCAAAGCGCCTTGCGGGCCGGCTCGGCGTAACGCTCCTCGCGAAGGCCGTCCCGGTCCAGCACCAGCATTTCGCCCGGCTGGATTTCGCGAAGCGTCTCCGCGCCGACGACCTCGAACGCGCACGTCTCGGACGAGAACAGGTACGCATCGCCGAGCCGTCCCATGACAAGCGGACGCAAGCCGTTCGGATCGCTGGCGGCGATCAGCTTATCGTTGGTCAGCAGCAGGAAGGCGAAGCCTCCAACCAGTTGACCCAACGCGTCCTTCGCCGCTTCGACGAAATCCTTCGGCGAGCGGGCGATCAAGTGCGCGATCACTTCCGTATCGCTTGTCGTTTGGAAGATCGAGCCGCTTTGTTCGAGCTGGCGGCGGATTTTCGGCGCATTCACGATATTGCCGTTGGTTGCTACCGCCAAATCGCCGTCGCGGTATTTGAAAATCAGGGGCTGCGCGTTCGTCAACTTGCTGTCCCCGCTCGTCGAATAGCGGACATGGCCGATCGAACGGTCGCCTCGCAACGAGGACAACTTATCGCGGTCGAACACTTCCTTAACGAGTCCCATGCTGCGGTGATAATTGAAGTCCGCCCCGTCGGTCGTGCAAATTCCCGCGCTTTCCTCACCCCGATGCTGCAACGCGTGCAGTCCGTAGTAGGACAGGGAAGCCGCTTCGGCATGGCCGAATACGCCAAACACGCCGCATTCCTCGCGCAACGTATCGAACGGATCCGCGTGCCCTGCCCCTTCGTTATAGTAGTCTCCGGTCCAAAGTCTCTGCGCTGGCATCATTGCATCAGACATGGAATGACATCCTCCCAGACGCGTTTCAATTGCTCCACCGGTTTGCTCAGAACCTCCGTCCCATTGACGGACACGCTCAGTTCCGAACCTTCCACGACCCCGATCCGCGCTCTAGGCACGCCGCGTTCCGCGAGCAGCTTCTCCAGCATCTCCGCCTTCTCCGGCGAAGCTGACAGCAGAATCCGCGACTGCGATTCGCTGAACAACGCAAAATCGGAACGCAGCTCGCTCGCGACGTCAACCTTGGCGCCGATTCCGCCGCTCATGCACGATTCAGCCAAGGCAACGGCGAGGCCGCCTTCGGACAAGTCGTGAGCCGAACGCACGAGCCCGCCTTGGATCGCCGCAAGCACTGCGCCAAGCAGTTTTTTCTCCACATCCAAATCCAGTTGCGGCGGTCGTCCTTCCACGACACCATGCACGATGGCTTGCAGCTCGCTGCCGCCCAGCTCCGCTTTCGTCTCGCCCAAGAGGAACACGACATCCCCAGCCGCTTTGAATCCTTGCGTCGTAATATGATCCGTATCATGCACCAGGCCGACCATCCCCACGACCGGCGTCGGGTAAATCGCGCCTTTGGCGTTCTCGTTGTACAAGCTGACGTTCCCGCCGATGACCGGCGTATCGAGCACGCGGCAAGCTTCCGCCATTCCGTCAACCGACCGTTCCATCTGCCAGAAAATATCCGGCTTCTCCGGGCTGCCGAAATTCAGGTTGTCGGTAATCGCCAGCGGCTCCGCCCCGGAGCAGACGATGTTGCGCGCTGCTTCGCTGACCGCGATCCGCCCGCCAACTTCCGGATCCAAGTACACGAACCGTCCGTTGCAGTCGGTCGTCATAGCCAGCGCCTTACGCGTGCCATGAACCGTCACCACCGCAGCATCCGAACCCGGACGAACAGCCGTACTCGTACGCACCATGTAATCGTATTGGTTGTATACCCACGCTTTGCTCGCGACGGAAGGCGATGCCAGCACTTGCTCCAGCGCCGCTCCCAAATCGCGCACCTCTTCGTAGCGGGTTGTATCTACCGATGCGTTTTGTTCATAATAAGCCGGCACTTCCGACGGCTTGTTGTAGATCGGACATTCATCCACGAGCGCCGTAACCGGCATGTCGCCAACCAAATCTCCGTGATGGAACAGCTTCAGACGTCCATCGTCCGTGACTTTGCCGACTTTGGCACAGATGACTCCCCAACGCTCAAAAATCTCCCGCGCCTGCGCCTCATCCTTCGGCTCAACGACGAACAACATCCGCTCCTGCGATTCCGATAACATCATTTCGTAGGCAGTCATGCCTTGCTCACGCTGCGGGACCTGATCGAGATACAGTTCGAGACCATTCCCGGCTTTGCTGGCCATTTCCGCGCTGGAACAGGTCAACCCCGCCGCACCCATGTCCTGGATGCCCAGTACGATGCCCGTGTCTATCAATTCGAGGCAGGCTTCCATCACGAGCTTCTCCATGAATGGATCGCCGACCTGCACCGCCGTCCGCTTCGCTTCGGATTCCTCCGTCAACTCCTCCGAGGCGAACGTAGCGCCATGAATGCCATCGCGGCCGGTTGGAGGACCCACGTAAAACACCGGGTTACCTACGCCCTTAGCGACACCGCGTTGGATTTTGTCATGATCAATCAGTCCCACGCACATTGCGTTGACCAGCGGATTGCCGTCATAGCTCTCATCAAACACGACTTCTCCGCCGACCGTCGGAATCCCGATGCAGTTCCCGTACCCCGCGATCCCGGACACCACATGCTCAAACAAATACTTCACCCGGTCGCTTTCCAGCTTGCCGAATCGGAGTGAGTTCAGCAGGGCAATCGGTCTGGATCCCATGGAAAAAATATCGCGAATAATCCCGCCCACGCCCGTCGCCGCGCCTTGGTACGGCTCCACCGCCGAGGGGTGATTATGGCTTTCGATCTTGAATACAACCGCTTGGTTGTCGCCGATATCGACGATCCCAGCGCCTTCGCCCGGCCCCATCAGCACGCGTGGACCGCTGGTGGGAAACCGCCGCAGCAGCGGCTTCGAATTTTTGTAGGCACAGTGTTCGGACCACATGACGCTAAACACGCCGATTTCCGTATAATTCGGCTTGCGCCCGAGGAACCCGCAAATCAGTTCGTATTCGCTGTCGGAAACGCCCATCTGTTTGTAAATTTTCTGCTCCGCAATTTGTTCTGCATTTGGTTCCTTAGCGGACACTTGCTGACTCATGCCGATCCCTCCAAGCTTTCAAAATGGATGTAAACATCTTCTTGCCGTCCTCAGAACCAAGCAAGGAGCTTACCGCCCGCTCCGGATGCGGCATCATGCCGACGACGTTTCCGCGTTCGTTGGAGATGCCGGCGATATCGTCCACCGAGCCGTTCGGATTTTGAACGTATCGGAAAATAATCTGATTGTTCCGTTTCAACTGCTCTAGCGTTGCTTCATCGCAATAATAGTTGCCTTCACCGTGCGCGATCGGAATCGTGATTACATCGCCCGGTGCATATAGCGAAGTAAACGGATTATCGTTGTTCTCCACGCGCAGCTCCGTGTCATGACAACGGAATTTCAAAGACTCATTACGGCGCAACGTACCCGGAAGCAGACCGGCTTCCGTCAGGATCTGGAATCCGTTGCAGATGCCCAGTACATACTTACCTTCCTCCGCGGCCTTGGCCACTTCCGCCATCACCGGCGCAAAGCGGGAAATCGCCCCGCACCGCAAATAGTCGCCGTAAGAGAACCCGCCGGGTACCAGAATGCAGTCGTAAGCGGACAAATCGGTGGCCGTGTGCCACACATAGTCGACCGGTTCACCCAGCGACTCTTCCACCGCTTTGTAACAGTCGATATCACAGTTGGAACCGGGGAATACGAGTACCGCGAATTTCATGGTTTAGGCCTCCAATTCGAAGCGGTAATCTTCTACCACCGTATTGGCCAACAGCTTCTCGCACATCGCTTTGACTCGGGCTTCCGCCTCGAAGCGATCGTTCGTGTCGAGCGTCAGCTCCATATATTTACCGATGCGGACACTGTCCACCTCTCTGAACCCCATGGAATGGAGCGCTCCCTGAACGGCTACCCCCTGTGGGTCAAGTACGCTTTGCTTGATCGTGACATAAACGCTCGCTTTCATCATGTTCCTCGTGTTCCTCCTAAGTTTGGACTTGTGCGGCACGGCCGCTTGGTTCTGGATGGTTCTCATCATTGCGTGGATCTGCAAGGATACTTGCTTGCTCTCTTTCTTGATCGCCTGTCTTCTTGCTCCCTGTCTCCTACCCCTCCTGAACAAAAGGGATAATCCTCAAAAGGCTGCTAAAGGAGACCTTGGGGCACTGGGCGCGTTGGCAAACGGCCTCTTTCCCAGCCCTCGAACTCCTAACGGACCGTAGCGACGTTATTTGCTCATTTCCCGGGTATTTCCCGGGCTAACGGACTCCACAGACGTTATTTTGCCTAGATCAACTCCATATCAGACTGTCAGGCCCAAATAGGGTCTCCTCGGTCCGTTACGTGAGCCAAACCCGGGTACCTAGCCTAATAAAGGCCGTGGGGTCCGTTAGCGCGAGGCGGCAACCTGCGCCTACGCCAACTCCGCTCCGGTCAGTCGTTGGTAGATCTCGCGGTAGCGCCGCGTCGTTTCTTCGACGACATGCGCCGGGAGCGGGTCCGGCTCGCTGTTCTTATCCCAGTCCGAACCGGCCAGATAAGCCCGCACCGGCTCTTTATCCATGCTGTCGATCTCGATGTCCAGCGCGTAGTTCTCTTTGGCCCAAAACCGCGAAGCGTCCGGCGTAAACATCTCGTCGATCAAAATCAGTTTGCCGTCCACCAGTCCGAATTCCAGCTTGCAGTCGGCGAGGAGAATCCCGCGTTCCTCGCAGTAGTCACGGGCGAAGGCGTACATCTCCAGGCTGCGGTCCCGCAACTGCTCGGCCAGATCGCGGCCGATTTTGTCCGCCATCTCGGCAAACGAGATGTCCTCGTCGTGGCCGACGTCGTTCTTGGCCGCCGGGGTGAAGATCGGCGCCGCCAGCTTTGCGTTCTTGCGCAGCCCTTCCGGCAACTGAATGCCGTTAATCGCACCGGTCTGCTCATACTGCCGCCAGCCTCCGCCGGTCACGTAACCGCGTACCACGCATTCGATGTCGATACGCTCCGCCTTGCGGGTCACCATGATCCGGTTCCGCAGTACCTCGCGATGCTCCGCCGGAATCACGTCCCCGAGCCGGTCAACGTCCGTATGAATCACGTGGTTATCCAGCACATGCCGGGTCTTGTCGAACCAAAACGCGCTCAGCCGGTTCAGCACGTTCCCCTTGTCCGGCACCGCCGGTGCCAGAATGTAGTCAAACGCGGAGATGCGGTCGGTGACCACGATCAAGAAAAACTCGCCAAGATCGTACAACTCCCGGACCTTACCTTTGTACAGCAACGGGGCATTCACCAAATCCGCCGCCGTGGAAATTGCCGGTACCGCCATGAAAGTTCTCCTCCCCTATCCCAAACTCTATTCGATTAAATCAAGCCCAGCTTCCGGAAAATCGTATCCACATGCTTCAAATGCCAAGACGGATCAAACGCATCGTCGATCTCTTCCTTGCTCAAGACCGCGGTAATTTCCGGCGTCTCCTCGATAATGTCGCGGAACTGGCGTTGCGTTTCCCACGCCTGCATTGCCCGCGGCTGCACCGTATCATACGCTTGCTCGCGACTGAAGCCTTTGTCGATGAGCTTTGTCAACACGCGACCGGAGAACGGTACGCCGTACGTGCGGCCCATGTTACGCTTCATATTTTCCGGGAATACCGTCAGGTTCTTCACGATATTGCCGAAACGGTTCAGCATATAGTTGAGCAGCATCGTGGCGTCTGGCAGAATCACCCGTTCCACCGAGGAGTGGGAGATGTCGCGTTCATGCCACAGCGTGACATTTTCGTAAGCCGAAATCATATGCCCGCGGATCACGCGGGATAAGCCGGAGATGTTCTCGCAGCCGATCGGGTTGCGCTTGTGCGGCATCGCCGACGAACCTTTTTGTCCTTTGGCGAAGGCTTCCTCTACCTCGCGGAACTCGCTCTTTTGCAGGGCGCGAATTTCGGTAGCGAACTTGTCGAGCGACGTTGCGACCAAAGCCAATGTCGACATGTACTCGGCATGACGATCGCGCTGCAGCGTTTGCGTCGAAATCGGCGCGGGGCTCGTGCCCAGTTTACGGCAAACGAATTCTTCCACAAATGGATCGATGTTCGCGTAAGTACCGACTGCGCCGGAGATTTTACCGAACTGGACATTGTCTGCTGCCCGGCGGAAACGCTCCAGATTCCGCTTCATTTCCTCGTGCCAGAGCGCCATCTTCAGACCGAAGGTCGTCGGTTCAGCATGCACGCCGTGCGTGCGGCCCATCATCGGGGTATCTTTATAGGCCAAGGCCTTATCCTTCAAAATCTCGATGAAATTCACGATATCCCGTTCCAAAATTTCATTTGCCTGCTTCAGTAAATACCCCAGCGCCGTGTCCACGACGTCCGTGGAAGTCAGGCCGTAATGCACCCATTTCCGTTCGGAGCCCAGGCTTTCCGATACGGCACGGGTAAACGCGATGACGTCATGGCGAGTTTCCTGCTCGATTTCATAGATCCGATCCATATCAAACGAAGCCTTCTCGCGCAGCATCGCTGCGTCTTCCTTCGGGATCACGCCGAGCTCAGCCCAAGCTTCACAGGCGCAGAGCTCCACTTCCAACCAGGCCTTGAATTTGTTCTCCTCCGTCCAGATCGCTCTCATTTCCGGTCTGCTGTAGCGTTCGATCATTTACGTTCATTCCTCCAAATGTTGGTTTGCTCTATCCAACGAAGCCCGTCCTCTACGTCGCGGCAGATCAGGTTGATATGCCCCATTTTCCGTTTCGGAGCGGCTCCGTGCTTTCCATATAAGTGTACTTTGGGGATCGCCGGGAATCCAGTTGACCCCTCGTCCTCGCCATCGCCATACCAAGTGCCGGTCACGACCGCCTTGCGGACGTCCTCCAAATGCTCGCCCAACACGTTTACCATCACGACGGGCGTCAGCAGTTCCACGGGACCCAGCGGCAAATTGCAGATCGCCCGCACATGCTGCTCAAATTGCGAAGTCGTGCAGGCCTCCATTGTGTAATGGCCGGAATTATGTGGTCTCGGCGCCAGTTCATTGACGAACAGCTCGCCCTCCGCGGTCAGGAACATCTCCACCGCCAGCAGGCCAACCGCTTCCAAACCTTCGGCGATCCGGGCCGCCAATCGTTCGGCCTCTCGCTGCACCTGCTCCTCCACGCGGGCCGGCACGATCGACACATGCAAAATATTATCGACATGGATATTTTCCGCTACCGGGAACGTTTGAATCTCCCCGCGCGGACTGCGCGCCGCGATGACGGACAGCTCCTTGACGAACGGGACGAATTGCTCCAACACAAGCGCCGTTCCGGCCCGACTCAACTCGGCGTAAGCCGCTGTAATCTCGTCTTCGCTGCGGATCACCCATTGGCCTTTGCCGTCATAGCCGCCGGTGGCCGTCTTCAGCACGGCCGGGAGGCCCAGCCGGGCCACGGCCGCACGCAGTTCCTCCTCGCTGCCGATCTCCGCGTACGGCGCTACCTTGACGCCCGCCGCTTCGATGGCTCGCTTCTCGCGCAGCCGATGCTGCGTGGTGTACAGCAGTCGGCTGCCTTGAGGCACGTACGATGCTTGCTCCAACAGCGCGGCGACGCCCGCGTCTACATTTTCGAACTCGTACGTGATCACATCGGCCCGCGCGGCCAATTCACGCGCGGCCGCCTGGTCGTCGTAGCGGGCCACGATCTGCCCCGCAACTTGTCCGCAAGGCGCATCCGGCGTCGGGTCCATCGCCACGAACCGGTACCCGAGGTTGCTCCCCGCCAGCGCCATCATCCGCCCAAGTTGCCCGCCGCCAAGCACCCCGATCGTTGCGCCCGGCTCGATGACCGGAGCACCTTGAACACCGCTCATTTTGCCCGACGGCCTGCCGCTCATTCAGCCGCTCCTAACTCCGAGCCGCTTTCCAGCACCTCGGCTTGAATCCGGTCGCGACGCTCCTGCACCCGGCGCATCACCTCGGGGTCGAACGCGCCCAGCATTTGCGCCGCGAGCAATCCGGCGTTGATCGCCCCGGCTTTGCCGATCGCCACCGTCGCTACCGGAATACCGCCCGGCATTTGCACGATCGACAACAGCGAGTCGAGGCCGTTCAGCGCGGCCGATTTCACCGGCACGCCGATGACCGGCAGCGTCGTCTTGGCCGCCACCATGCCCGGCAGATGAGCCGCGCCGCCTGCTCCCGCGATGATGACCTTCAGCCCGCGACCCGCAGCCTGCTCCGCGAATTCGAACATCAAATCCGGGGTGCGGTGCGCGGATACGACATTTTTTTCATAAGGAATCTGCAGTTCTTCCAAAACGGAACAGGCATGGGACATCGTTTCCCAGTCCGACTTGCTGCCCATGATGACGGCGACTTGTGCTGTCATGCTTCAACCCACTTTCTTTAGTAGAAGTCAAAAACTCTGCCTACGATTTATAGATGGCCGAATACGGAAAAGGGCCCCGAACTTCCTGGAAAATAACGAAGATTTCCCGAAATTCGCGGACCCTGAGGAATACGAAACCTGCATACGGGCAGCTAAGGGCCGCGCCGACGGCAACGCAAAGCCCGGCGCTTGCAAGCCCAGGCTCATAATAAAGAAGGCCTTCCGTGCGGAGTAGCCCTACCTTCATCACGTATTCGCTCGTAGTCCGAAAATTTACGGTTCTCGGGTAGAAACTTCCGGGCCCTATCCCCGGCATTATACGAGATTATGATGTTCGGCGGCGAGCCGCCTTTTCTCTCCTAGTTTACCAATGGCGGACACGACATGTCAACTCAAATCCGAACATTAAATGATTGTAAAATCCGAATGTTCGTTTTTGAACAAGAACCAAAAAACCTAGCCCCTAAAAACCGGCTAGGTTAGATGAAAGATTCACCTTTTTCATTTATCCGCCCAACTGTTCCTGCAATTCGATGTACAGCACCTGCAGGAACTTCTTGATGTTCACTTTCCCCTTTCCATTGCCGGGTTCCCGACCTTCCTCGATCTCCTTCATCTTCAGCCGCACATCCTCAAAGTCAAAATAAAGAGGGGCGTAATACTCAAACCGAGGATTGCCGTAATCGGTCAGGCCCAGCGATGCCAGGTTCGTAAGCCCCGCGGTCAACGCGCGCCGCAGCCGTTGCTCGATCGCCTTGACCTCCTTGGCGATGTCCTCCGGCTCCTCCTTGTATAAGGCTGCGGTTCGACGATACAGCTCCTTCAAGGGTGGCAGGTTGCCGCCAACTTCGTCACCCTGTCCAAGCAACAGCTCCATCATCGCGATGATATCCCGGCTGCCGCTCTCGCCAATCAGACCGAGATTCATCAGGATCGGTTGAATCGCTTCACGAGCCGTTCGCTTGCCTGGACCAGCCAACGGCGTGCTGCGCAAGCCCTCCAGCTTCTTTAGGCTGGTTTTAATTTCATCCAGATAGTGACTCATCGCATACCGTTCATTGACCTTCTGCAGTACCGTCTCCACTTCGATCCGATTGATCGGCTTGCGGATGAAGAACTCAATCCCGCTCCGGTACGCCCGTCCGACCATATCCTGATTTTCGATTTGGGAGATCATCACGAACCGAGAGCGGCAGCCTTGGGCACGCAGGGAGTCGATTGCCTCGATTCCATCCTGATCCGGCATCAACAGATCCATCAACACGATGTCCGGCGACTCGCTTAAAATTTGCCGCACGCCCTCCGCCCCGCCGCCGGCCGTCCCCGTTACCTCGCCTAGGCCGCTGTCCTCGATAATGTACTGCAGCATTTTCCGGGCACTGGCATCATCGTCCACGATACAAAAAGAGAGCGGCATCGGTACACCCTCCTCAACGTTTGGTAAGTCGCGTTTACGTCGGACTTGTCGGCTTCCGCAACATCCGCGTCGGTATCCGAATTTGGGCCCTCGCCCCACCAAGTCCCGGCGCGGTATCAAGCGAGATCTCCCCTTCAAACCGGGCCACGATGTCTCTCACATGAGATAGACCGATCCCTGTCGCAGCAACGCCTTCCTCATCGAACTTGGTCGTAAAACCCGGTTCGAACACGAGCTCCCGCTCGTCCTGAGGAAAGCCGCCCCCGCTGTCGTTCACCGTCAATAAGGTCCATCCCGCTTGCTCTCGGACCTCGAGATGAACCTGCCCCTGGCCCTGGATCGCTTCTACCGCATTCGCCGTCAGGTTGCCCAGCAGCGTAAGTAAGGGAATGTAGTTGGCGGTGGCGTAGTCCAAGGTGATCTTCTGCGTAAAGACAATTCTTTTCCCCAACATTTCGGCGTACTTCTGGCTGCTATGGACGGTATATTGGACTAAACCCGACAAAGGCATATCCCCCGGAACTTCGCGGTCCGTGAGCTTGATCAGCCCGCCTAAAATCCGCTGCGAATCCTTCTTTACCTCATGGATTTGCTGCGTAATCCCCAAAACGTAGTGTTTGTGCTTCTCTTGCCCTTCGTCAGACAACCGACGGTACAGCTCATAGCTTTGCAGGGTCAGGTTCTCCAGCGTACCGATTGATTTCTTCAGGTAAAAGACTTCCCCGTACAATCCGGAACTAAAGCTAAGCATCTGCTCAATTCGGCGGTTCTGCTCCTTTTGCACGATCCGCATCCGGCTGACGGAAATGCTGCTGTAAATGCCGGTCACGAAATACGTGCGCAGCATCGCAATCGCCATCAAAAATGTCCATTCGTTGAGCTTAAACGTGGCGGTGCCGGTCACCAGCAGCCGAGTCAGCAGCTCCGCCTCGTTGGACAGCAGATCGATTACTGCCGTCACCGCTCCCAGAGCCAAGGGATAGAAGCGGTCCAACCGCCGTTTGATCACGCTCATCCCTAACGCAAACACGATGTAATACACCGCCGCCGAGCAATGCCTCGTCACGCTGTCGGCCAAGGTTAAGCCGTGGCCAAACGCCTGATCTAACCCGGTGCGAAACAGCAGCACCACCAAGCCTGAGATGACGCCGGTGATGAGATACGGCAATCGCCTCAGCAGCAGCAAGAATAGCAAGAACGCACTGCTCCCCAATCCGATCCGAAAAATATCACCATCAAACGGGTTGATCTTCAGCTCCCCGGCCAATGCCGTTCCGATGGCCACGACTCCGATCTGTACGTAGGCGGATCTAAAATAGGACTTCAGAGGAAAGTTTCCCATCTCCGCTCACCCGGCTCCCGTGGGTTATTTTGCCCCTTATCGTACCATATCCAGGGAAAGATGCCTATATCATACATTCCATTATATGTCAGAGCCATGTCAGCTGATGCCTACACGTGCCGGGCTTCCAAGCGCCTGGAGATCACCGAAAGCACAAAGTTGACGGAGAAATAGATCAACGCCACGAGCAACAGGATGGGTATCGTGTAGGTGTAGCCGTGACCGATGACGATGCCGGCATGATGCATCAGCTCCGGCAAGGAGATCACGACCGCCAGCGAAGTGTCCTTGAGCAGCGAGATGAACTGGCTGACCAGCGGCGGCACCATCCGCCGCAATCCTTGTGGCAGCACGATATGCCATAGCGTCTGCAAGGAGCCGAGGCCCGACGATCGAGCCGCTTCAATTTGCCCCTTGTCGATGGAGGCGAGTCCGCCGCGCACGATTTCAGCGATCATCGCCGCCTCGAAGATGGTTAACCCTGTAACCGTCGCGGCCACCAGGCCCAGCTTGATGCCAATCTCCGGCAAGGCGAAGCGCATGAAGAAAATGATCAAGAGCAGCGGCAAATTGCGGATCAGCTCGACGCCCACCAGCAGGATCGGCGACAACACGGGCAGCTGGGTATAGCGAATGACGCCAACGAAGCAGCCGATCAGGAAGCTAAGCACGATCGACGCCCCGGCGACAATCAAAGTCACAACTAACCCATCCGCCAGAAAGCTCAAATTCTCCGCACTGTACGCTCCCGCAAAGTCCATCGGATCCCTCCTTCCTAGCAATGCTTTTGCTTTTGCTTTTGCGCAGCCGTGCATGCGGGTTATACCGCACGCACGC
>RCUU01000257.1_pt1 | contig 30462 bp, 28 predicted proteins | sample 2166211 | NCBI WGS metagenome assembly RCUU01 (sample SAMN09932620, study PRJNA488358) | compost metagenome | feature: garden; material: soil; isolation source: compost soil in phenylacetic acid-enriched culture | place: Germany: Experimental Botanical Garden Goettingen | collected 2016-01-27
TTGTCCTTAATTAAAATTCATCCATCTTATGCTCATAGTAACGATTAAGAGCTGACTCACCGATCACCACCTCACAGCGATAAATCGGCATTCCTTGTCCAACGAATTTGGTTTCGTATTCCGTCATGACATGCTCCTCGTTGATGCTATCACCGTGCAAATTTAACGAAATGTTTCTCATTTGCAGACCACAAGCAGCAAAAGAGTTCAAGGAAAACTCAAACAGCTCTCGCGAATCTGTTTTGAAATGGATTTCGCCCTCCGGATTCAGCAGGACACCGTACTTCTCCAGAAATCTGGGATGTGTCAGACGCCGGCGACCATGCTTCTTCTTAGGCCAGGGATCGCTGAAATTCAAATATATTCTCTGTATTTCTCCCGGAGCAAAAAACTCCTCAATGGATTCAATATTTCCTAACGCCAAGCGGACGCTGGCAGGCTCGCTTTCCTGCTCCTGCCATATATTCCGTACCTTCTCGCTCGCGCGGCGAATCAACTCATCGTACATATCCATACCGACAAAATTCGACTCCGGATTTTTCACGCTCATACCGCTAATAAATTTCCCCTTGCCCATTCCAAGCTCAACATGGATCGGATGGTCATTGCCAAACACTTCTGACCAATGCCCTTTATATTCCCGGGGATCAAGTACAACAAGGTCCTGCTGTGCCTCCAAATTCTCCCGAATCCCTTTTCTACCGCGTAAACGCATGTCATTCCTCCACTTTCATATTCATTGAAATATTGTGCCGAAGTTCGTACTAAAAGTAAAGAGAAAAAGAAAAAGGAATCTCACAGCTGCCGGGGAGACAGCTCGTTAGATTCCTCTCTCAATCTATTTTGGAATTGGGGTCCAACATATTTAAGTTACTTTTAAAATAACATAATTTGTCATTCTTCGCAAGAAACGCCCTTTGCAAATTCCCCTTTTTGAACAAATTTTGATACAATAAACATGAAGAATCAGCTTGGCACCGCCGCTTATCCTCTTGGTGATTTTTTGTGAACATTTATTGAATATAAGTTATATATGTTGAACTAAACATGATTAGTTGAACTTGTATAGTTGAGAAGGAGCTATTGATGAATACACAACTTACAGAACCCCCCAAGCTATGGGGTGACAAAAGATTTCATACATGGAACACGGAAATGCGCCACGAATTTGGCGAAAAAGTTTTCAAGGTTATGCTGGATGCAGGCTTTACTTGTCCAAATCGGGACGGCTCTATTGCAAAGGGAGGCTGCACTTTCTGCAGCGCACGCGGCTCTGGAGACTTCGCGGGCAGTCGCCGGGACGATCTTGTAACCCAGTTCAATAAAATCCGTGACAGACAGCATATAAAATGGCCGAATGCCAAATACATCGGTTATTTTCAGGCCTATACGAATACGTATGCTCCGGTAGAAACGCTCAGAGAGTATTACGAAGCGATTCTTGAGCAGCCGGGCGTAGTTGGTTTGTCCATCGCGACCCGACCGGACTGTCTGCCAGATGACGTCGTTGATTATTTGGCTGAGCTGAACGAGCGCACCTACCTATGGGTGGAGATGGGCCTGCAGACAATTCATGAGTCCACCTCTGAGCTCATTAACCGTGCCCATGACACCAAATGCTATCTTGATGCAGTTGAAAAGCTGCGCAAACGCAATATTCGCGTATGCACTCACATTATTTACGGGCTTCCTCAAGAGAGCCATGAAATGATGCTGGAGACGGGCCGGGCCGTGGCTAACATGGATGTTCAAGGCATCAAAATCCACCTCCTTCATCTCATGCGCAAGACGCCTATGGTAAAGCAATACGAAGCAGGTCTGCTCCGCTTCCTGGAGAAGGATGAATACGTGAAGCTGATTGCAGATACTCTTGAATTCCTGCCTCCGGAAATGATTGTGCACCGTTTGACGGGCGACGCGCCGCGCGACCTTCTGATCGGACCCATGTGGAGCTTGAAAAAGTGGGAAGTGCTCAATGCCATCGATGACGAGCTAAAGCGACGCGATACTTGGCAAGGGAAATATTGGAGGGCTCATTAATATGGGCTTTCCTTCCGTACTCAGCTTTGCCCAGAAGCTAATAAACGAACGCTTGCAGCCCGGTGATACTGCGATTGATGCTACAGCAGGAACCGGAGCTGATACGTTATTTCTAGCCAAGACCTGTGGACGTCGCGGTCGTGTATACGCTTTTGATATTCAGCACGAAGCGTTACATCTTACAAAAGCCAGACTGGATAAGGAAGCCGCACGAGAGGCAGAGCATCGGGTCTCTATCGCTAGCGTCACTCTCCTTGAAAGAAGCCACGCCGAAATGGAAGAAGCTCTGCCTGCGGAGCTGAAAGGCAGGGTTGGCGCAATTATGTTCAACCTCGGTTATTTACCGACCGAGGAAGCCAACCATTCGCTTATCACTCTGACCGACTGCACGATCGCTGCACTTCACAGCGCCATCGCTATGCTTCGTCCGCGGGGAATTGTTACAATCGTTCTATATCCCGGCCATCCGGGAGGAGCTTCAGAAGCTGAAGCCGTTGAATTGTGGGCCTCATCCTTACAAACATCGGTAGGACAAGCCATCGTATACCGTCAGCTGCAAAAACCGGAGGCGCCTTACCTGATAGCTATCGAGAAAAAAATAAATTCACATATTTTAGATAAAAGGGGCTCATAATTATGCCGATTACCAAAATTGAGCATGTAGGCATTCAAGTGACTGCATTGGAGGATTCTATCGAGTTTTATGAACGTGTTATTGGACTTAAGCATTTGCATACTATTGGTGAGGTAGAGGATGAGCTGCGCCTCGCTTTTTTGACCTTTCCGGGGCAAGAATCCGTTGAAGTAGAGCTTGTGTGGAAGACTAACGCTCCCGATATCGCCAAAGAGGGCCGTGTCCATCATATCGCCTTCACGGTTAGTGGAATTGAGAAGGAATACGCCCGGATTGCTGATCTCGGATTATCCGGACTAAGTCCGGAGATTAATTCTTTGCCGACCGGAAGCCGCTTCTTCTTTTTTAACGGCCCTGACGGGGAGCGAATCGAATTTTTTGAACCTCTGCATTTAGTGTAAAGGCTTGAATGTAATGCAATATGAGCAATTGCAGTGAGAACCATCGGGAGAGAGGTAGTGTTGAAGTATGCAGGAGCTTACTTTTACTATTCAAAATGATACGACACACCCTGTGTTTGTTTATCACTGGTTTCCTGATGAGGACTCCGTCCCTCTGCGCGGAATCGTTCAAATCGCCCACGGGATGACGGAGACGGCGAAGCGTTATGAACGATTTGCAGAAGCCCTGACCCGGTCAGGATTCCTCGTCTATGCCAATGATCATCGGGGACATGGTAAAACTGCAGGAAACGCTGAAGAGCTAGGTTGGCCTGGTGATGACGGACTGAACGGTATGGTGCGTGACGTAATTGCATTAGGCTACATAATCCGTGAGAAGTATCCCGACCTTCCACTCTTCCTGATGGGACACAGCATGGGCTCTTTTTTAACTCAAAAAGTAATGTATACCAAGCCTGATCAATACTATGGCTTTATTCTTAGCGGGACAAACGGCCCCAGACCGATGCTGTTCGTTGGTGAGAGAATCGCAAGCATACAAATGAAGCTTCAAGGTAAGGAGCATCGAAGCTTGCTGCTGAACGCCCTTTCCTTCGGCAATTTCAACAAAAAATTTATACCGGTTGAGACACCGTTTGACTGGTTATCCCGAGATCACGATGAGGTTGAAAAATATGTAAAAGACCCGCACTGCGGATTTCTGTGCAGCGCGGGCTTCTTCCAGCAATTTTTCAGACTTCTTCAGGAAATTCATCGTCCGGATCGAATGAAGGATATCCCTAAAAATAAGCCTGTTTATGTTTTTTCCGGAGAGTGCGACCCTGTAGGCTTTAACGGAGATGGCATTCGCAAATTGGCGATTATTTATGACCGTCTTGGATTCCATGACGTCGAGGTCAAGCTGTACCCAGACGGCAGACATGAAATGCTGAATGAAATTAATCGGGACGAGGTTACCCTTGATACGATTCATTGGTTGCAACGGCATCTTCCGTAATAGGCAGCGGCAGCGCGCGATAAATCGGGCGTTCATTTTCCTCCTGTTGGTATATAACGACCAGCAGGGTATGATGATCGCCCCTTTTTCCTGTTTTCAAAACCTCATCCAGAGAAAATGGCAGTTCTTCCACCACGGCAAATTTTTGCAGCTCTCTCTCATCAAATCCAAGCTCTCCCTGTGACGTCTTGAAATACGCTGTACGCCGCTCTTTATCCAGGCGATCCTCCCACCAAATTTTGCGCGGCTTGTATTTATGGCCAAGGAAGTAATCGAGCTTCATCAGACCAAGAACGACCTCTCGGTTATTCAGTCCACGATACTCTAAAAACTCGTTCAGGCGGGTAAACAAATCCTCTAACTGATGCCCGATGCGCTGCCAGTCCCGTTCCTCCCAGTAATCTCCAAACTGCTGAAAGAAATCAAACGGAGAATCAAATTCATTGGTTATTAAATATTCAAGCGTATGATCCATCCGATGGGCATTCCAATACTTCTCCAGCACATCTTCAAGCCGTTTCAGGCGAACGATATCCGAGAAGGACATCACATGATTTCCGAGAATTTCATATGGGGCATGATCCATGTAAATATAGTTGTATTTTGCTGCATCGTTGCGCAGTCCTGTTCCACGCAGCATTTTCAAAAACCCAAGCTGTAATTCCTCAGGTCTCATAACAAATACATCATTAAAGGTTTTACGGAAGGTATCATAATCCTCCTCCGGAAGCCCCGCTATGAGATCCAGATGCTGATCAATTTTGCCGCTCTCCTTAATCTTCATTACTGTCCGGCTCAGTTTAGTAAAGTTCTGGCGTCGCTTCACAAGCTCATTTGTCGGATCATTCGTCGACTGCACTCCAATCTCGAACCGAAAAATACCCGGCGGCGCATTTTCCGCCAAATAATCGAGCACCTCCGGTCGCATAATGTCCGCTGTAATCTCAAACTGGAACACGCAGCCGCGATGGTTCTTTATGAGAAACTCGAACATTTCCATCGCGTAGCTCCGATTAATATTGAACGTCCGATCCAGGAACTTGATCGTTTTTGCGCCATTGTCGATGAGATACATAATATCGGATTTGACTCGTTCAATGTCATAATAGCGGACGCCAACCTCGATGCTCGACAAGCAGAACTGGCAGTTAAAGGGACAGCCACGGCTCGTCTCAAAATAAATGATCCGCTTGCCGAGATCCGGCAAATCCTCTGGAAAACGATGCGGTGACGGAAGACTGTTAAGGTCCGATTTGGGTCTGGGGGGATTGACAACGACCTCTTCTCCCTTGCGGTAAGCCGCTCCAAAAACATAGTGGAACTTCCCTTCGCCGGACAGCTCCTGAAGCAGGTGATGGAAGGTCTCTTCCCCATCCCCGACGACGATGAAATCCACATTTTTCGCCCGCTCCATCCAATAGGCGGCATCGTAGGATACCTCCGGACCACCGAGTACAATTGATGTCTCCGGCATAATCTTTTTGAGCATATCGACAACCTTTAGCGTCTCCTCAATGTTCCAGATGTAGCATGAAAATCCAATAACAGCTGGCTTGCGTTTATATAAATCCGAAACGATATTGAGGACGGGGTCCTTAATGGTGTACTCTGCCATATCGATATCAAATTCACTTCCGCTGTATGCCTTAAGCAGCCGAAGCGCCAAGGAGGTATGGATGTATTTTGCGTTTAGTGTAGCAACTGTAACTTTCATGGTTCACAACCCTATTCCATATTTTGAAAAAAATCAAGAAATACCGTGCCGTATTTGCGAAATTTCATTTCACCGACACCTTTAATTTTCAGCATATCCGCTTCACGGGTCGGACAGACCACGCTCATTTCACGAAGGGTAGCGTCATTGAAAATAATGTAGGAAGGTACATGCTCCTTCTCGGCCAATTCGCGGCGAATCAAGCGAAGCTGCTCGAATACCGTCTCGTTAACTGCAGACGGGCCATCATCATAGGCCGATCTTCTGCGTCTCGAAGAAGAGGATCCTATTCCGCTGGATTGAGTTGGCTCAGGGGCACGCATCATTACCTGATGCTGACCCTTTAAAACATCTCCCGCCATCGCCTGAAGGCGGACAATGGGATACTGTCCTTCAGACAGAGCCAGATAGCCCTCGGCAATAAACGTGTTGATTAATTCCGAAATTTCCTTTTCCGTACGCTCCCGCATCATACCATAGGTCGGCAAGCTATCGAAGTTGTATTGAAGCACTTTTTTGTTTTTCGAACCTTTCAGTACGGATGACACCAAAGAGACGCCAAAGCGTTCACGCATCCGGTGGATACAAGAAAAAACAATCTGGGCATCCCTGGTCATATCGATCAACTCACGCTCATCCGTGCAAGAGCTGCACGTACCGCAGGGCTTATGATCATGGGCCTCGCCAAAATAGTCCAGCATGGCCCAGCGAAGACATTTCGTAGAATAACAATACTCTATCATCTGTTGGAGCTTCCGGTAATCATTCCGCTTGCGATCCTGATCCTGCGGGTTTTGTTCGATCAGAAATTTTTGCGTCATGATGTCCTGCGGACTGAAAAGCAGAATGCACTCGCTCGGCTCGCCGTCCCGCCCGGCGCGACCTGCCTCCTGCACGTAAGCCTCCATATTTTTAGGCATATTAAAATGGATGACATATCGAACGTTCGACTTATCGATCCCCATTCCAAAAGCGTTCGTCGCCACCATCACGCGAATGTCATCATAGAGAAACGCTTCCTGGTTCTCCTCGCGCTCACGGTCTGACAAGCCTGCATGATAACGACCGGCTGGAATCCCGGAATCACGAAGCCGTTCATAAAGATCGTCGACCTCCTTGCGTGTCGCTGCATATACAATGCCTGGCTGATGGGAATGCTCCATCGCATATTTCATGACGTAATCACGTTTGTTTTCACCGCGGAGTACGGACATAGCCAGGTTATCCCGACCAAGACCTGTAACGAAAACTGACGGATCATTTAATTTCAGCAGGGAGATCATGTCGCCCGTAACCTCCGGCGTAGCTGTTGCGGTAAAAGCAGCCACGGTCGGACGGCTCGGCAGGCTGTTCACGAACGGAGCTACGGACAAATAGCTCGTCCGGAAATCATGCCCCCACTGCGATACGCAATGCGCTTCGTCTACCGCGACGCAGGAAATTTCCAGTCCGCTCATTTCCTCGCGGAACCAGTCGAGCTCCAGCCGTTCAGGGGCTACATACAGCAGCTTCAGCTCCCCTCTTTTGGCTGCACGAATACGGTCATTCACTTCTTTTCCAGACAAGGTGCTGTTAATAAAAGCCGCTGAAATCCCCATTGTAACAAGAGTATCCACCTGATCCTTCATCAGCGAGATGAGCGGAGAAACGACCAGAGTGATCCCCGGGAACATGAGAGCAGGAATCTGGTAGCAGATCGATTTCCCGCCCCCTGTCGGCATAATCCCGAGCGTATCTTTTCCGGTAAGCATGCTCTCCACAATTTTGAGCTGCCCTTCGCGAAAATCGGGGTAACCGTAATATTTTTGCAAATATGCCCTTGCTTGCTCCAAGCGGGTCATTTGTTGTTGGTTCATGCTACTAACTCCTTACACAGGTTGTTCAAACATATATAAAAATCAACACATATAAAAATCAACGCATATAAAAATCAACATATATTTAGTTTAGCGGTCAAGGAGCAGATGGGCAACAGGCCGAGTAACCCCGGAGGCGAATTTTTAAGCGCCGATGTTGGTTATTATGCAATTAGTGACGAGTGTTTTGTGTGGGATATGGGAGAATGGTTGATGTAATGCGGAGAATTCGGACGTGCTGTGACTAATGATGCATAGATGTGATTAATAATCGCGTAGATGTGACTAATAATGCGTATTTGCGACTAATAACGCATAGATGTCACTAATAATGCGTACTTGCGACTAATAATGCGTAAGCTTGCCTTTATGAATTTGCGCGAACTGTAACTCATATTGAGTGAGTTAGGGATTTTGAGGTGATCTGGAGGTGATTTGGAGGTGATCTGGAGGTGATCTGACTAACAACGCATGAGTTGTGGTGAATTGTAGTAAAATTACTGAAATGCCGATAAAAAACTGCAAAAGTGCATCTTTTCACCTCACTATAAGCTCTCGAGAACAAATCCCTGCAATAGTGCATCCTTTTCGACATAAAACAAAGCATTAGGACTAAACACGGTACAAATCCTGCATTTTTGCAGGCTTTTCTTCAAAACCGACGATTCCGAGTCAAAATTCCTGCACTTTTGCAGGCTTTGTTAGTTCCATTCCGTGGTGAAGCTCCCCGCCGCATGATATATTTAAAACTGAACATTAAACTAGATCGTAAATGGAGAAATTGAGCCAATGACCAACAATAATCATAAATTTACAAAAAAGCCTGAACATAACCGTCCCGCACACCACGCTGCAAAAGCAAATGATAATTACAAATCGGGTAAGGGAGCATCTGCTAATAACACGTCTGTAAATAGTAAATCGACTAGTGGTAAGTCTGCTAATACTGCGTCTGTAAATAGTAAATCGACTAGTGGTAAGTCTGCTAATACTGCGTATGCAAATAATAAACCGACTAGTGGCAAATCTGCTAATAACACGTCTGCTTATAGTAAATCGACTAGTGGCAAATCTGTTAATACTGCGTCTGCAAGTAACAAATCGGCAAACAGCAAAACCCAGAAGAAGATGTCACACAAAAATCCCCGCGTAACGGATCGACATACTGCTGAAGAGGTGCATACCGGAGACCGAATTGTCGTTACGATCAAAAGGCTCGGTATTAATGGTGAAGGCGTAGGCTACTATCGCAGAAAGGCTGTTTTTATCGAAGGGGCTTTACCGAATGAAGTAATTAAGGCACAAGTTACCCGTGTGGAAAATAAATTTATCGCTGCGGAAATGAAGCAAATTGAAAAAAGATCCCCTTACCGGGTCGATGCCCCATGTCCAGTTTTCGGCATTTGCGGCGGCTGTCAAATTCAGCATATGAGCTATGAGGGACAGCTTGCTGCCAAGGAGGATATCCTTCGTGAGGCTTTTTCCCGTTACAGCGGTATAGAAGATGTTCGTATGAAGCCTATTCTCGGAATGGAGCATCCGTGGGGATATCGGAATAAAGCCCAGCTCCAACTCGGTATGCAGCAGGAAGGTATCATTGCCGGACTATATGCAGCAGACTCGCATAAGCTGATCGACATTACAGGCTGTCCGATTCAACATCCAAAGATCAATGATGCAGTGGATAAAACCAGAAATGTTCTGCAGCAGCTGCAAATCCCGATCTACAAGGATAAAAGCGGGCATGGATTAGTTCGTACTATCGTAGCACGCTGGGGCTTTCAATCGGAGCAGTTACAGATCACGTTGATCACAACGAGCGACAAGCTGCCTCGCCGCGAGGAATTGATCCAGGAGCTTCGCTCAGTGATCCCTGAATTAACCAGCATCGCATTAAATGTAAATCCAAAAAATACATCTCTTATTTTCGGGAACAAAACGGTTGTTCTCTGGGGAGCGGACAGCATTCAGGAATCTCTTGGCGATCTGGAATTTACACTGTCGCCCCGCGCTTTCTTCCAGCTTAATCCCTTACAAACCGTCAAGCTGTACGAATCGGTGCGGATGGCCGCCGGACTAACGGGTCGGGAAACGGTTGTGGATGCCTATTGCGGAACAGGTACGATTGGTCTATGGCTGGCTCCATATGCCGGACAAGTCCGCGGGATCGAGTCTATCCCCGAAGCCGTTGAGGATGCTCAAGCGAATGCCGGGCGTAACGGACGCGCGAACGCCACATTCTATGAGGGCTACGCCGAAGAGCTTCTCCCGCGGTGGGTGAAATCCGGCTTCTCCCCGGACGTCATTATTGCCGACCCGCCTCGTACCGGGCTTGATCCCCGCTTCATCGAAGCGGTACTGCGTACGAAGCCGAAACGCTTCGTCTACGTCTCCTGCAACCCTTCCACCTTGGCGAAGGACTGCAAGTCGCTGCTGGATGGCGGATATTCAATCGAATGGGTTCAGCCGGTGGACATGTTTCCGCAGACAAGTCATGTGGAGTGTACAGTGTTACTAAAATTGAAGGGGCAGGAGTAATCCCAAGCCCCTTGCTGTTCCAGCGTCCTTACGGCTTGAGGACGGGAAATGTTGTAATGTATGACGGAACATTAGGCTATATGACGCCTATCCAATATTGACATACATCCCTTAAAAAAGTTGTCTAATTTGCTGTTTGACAATCCAGATTCCTATTTTGAAAGCATAGGGGGCACACTATTTCGCTCATTCACACTATTTTACTCATTCACACTTTTTCTTTTGACGGGATGAGGTTTGGGGAGTGGAATAGCATACCGGTAAGTGATGACTGTTTTGACTATGCCCAACGATCTATGTAAACTATAGAAAAAACCTTATCATTTTGAGAGAGAGGGAGTGTCCGCAGATGAAAAAGAGATCGCGTAAATGCTTATCATCCGGTTATGGATACTCAATTGCTGTTTTTTTCTAGGAGTCATGTTCTACGGGTGAGGTGTGTCCAAATGACTTCCAAGCTGAATACAGCAATCAATCCAAAATGACGAGGTGTCGCTATAATGAACGGAAAAATTACCAGAACAAATCCCACAAATATGCCAGCGCCGGTTGGAAATTACACGCACATCACAAAAATTCCAAGAGGTGCAGAACTGTTTGTTGCATCGGGACAAATCGGAGTAAACGCTCAAGGAGAGATACCAGCTGTTTTGAATGAGCAGGTGGTTCACACATTTGCTAATATTAAGACAGTTCTGGAATCAGAAAACTTGAATAGTGAACATATTATCAAAGTGAATATCTGGGCCACTGAACAGATCGATTGGGATTTCTTAGACGCAGAGTGGGACAAATTATTCGGGAAAAAATATCCTGCGATGACAGTTGGCTATATTAGTGCATTGGGCTTGCCTGAGATTAAAATTGAAATTGAAATATGGGCTGCTAGCATATAACAATGTCTAATCCTCACACTAACAAAAACCATGAACCTTGCAAGGTTCATGGTTTTGTTAATGTGTCCAGCATTGGCGATCTCTTTTATATCAAGTCATGTCATCCCGAAGCGCGTCAATAATATTTTCTTTTTTTATTTTGCTAATGGCATACAGCATTGTAATGAACACGATAAAGAGTACGCTGAACACGCTGATCGCCATACTGCTCCACGGGAACACAAAATCGATATTGTCCGCCCCGCCGATGAACATTCCTTTATAAATCAGCCAAGAGGAAATTACCGCTAGGGGAAGCCCGAAGAGCAACGCCCTCATGCCATAAAAAGCACACTCGAAATTCATCATCTTTTGGAAATCGCGTTCAGACATCCCCACAGAGCGGAGCATGGCAAGCTCTCGTCGGCGCAGTTTGATATTCGTTGAAATCGTGTTGAACACATTGGCAACCGCAATCAGCGAAATCATAATGATAAAAGTATAAGCGAACACGTCGGCAATGAATATTATATTGCGGTTCTCATCAAGCATTTCATACACATTGTACAGGTCGTACTTGGCTGTAATTCCCTCACCCTGAATCATCGTTTTCATTTCAGCCGCCGACTGTGTGGGATTCTTTGAGCGAAAGGTCAAGCCCTTAACAGCCACAGGGGTATCGGAGGTTTCAAACTTCTCTTTGAGCGAATAGGGGGCCATCACCATAAAAAAGTTTGGATTCTTCGACCCGGAGTCTCCTAGGATCGGGAGTGTATCAGGCGGTACGGTCTCGACAAACGTAATGCTTACATTTTGCCCCTGTTCCATATTCGGCTTGCCATTTGCTTCGGGAGCGATGGTAAAATTCATGGAAGAACTCGTGAACATATCATTAAACTGGTCAACCTCCTGCACTCGATTGCTGCGGTCTTGCACTTTGGCAACGGCGATTATTTTCGCATTTTGCCCGGTATATTCCTCTGCGGGCAAGCCCAAGTCTTTGATCATATTCAGATAGGCGCTGTCATCAAGAAACTGGATGTCCATTGGCAGATTAACCATTTCGTCCGGTGAATGTGAACCCGCGTATTCCCAGTAATCGTCTGAAAGATCGCTTGCTTTGACAGCGCATGAATACTTCATAAGCGCTTGATACGAGCTTTCGTAAACACCGTCGGCGGTTTTTAGTTTGTCGTAAAGCGACAGCATTTCGCTATCGTCCATGTCCTTTGTGGCAAAACCGATGTCATAGGTAGTAAACGCTACTGCCCGCTCCGACGCCTGTTTCATATCCGTTACAAAAGCACTGGCCGATATAAATAGCACTACGCTTAAAACGAGTGATAGCACAATGCTGCGATAGCGTTTCTTGTTTCTTTTAAAGTTCTTTAGCGCAAGAGTTCCCTCCAAACCGTAAATACGCTGTGCCAGTTTTGACGTTTTCACGGCTTTGGATTCAACTTTGACCTCGTTCGTCTGGCGAATACTCTCCATCACGGGAGTGTTTGCGGCCCTCCTGGCCGGGATATAGGCCGAAATCAGAATTGTAACCATACTGACCGCCGCCGCAAAGACAATCGCGGGAATGGACACCGTCAAGGTTAAAGGGACGTTGGTGTAGAGAATTTCCTCAAAATTTCTGGCGACAACGGAAATCACAAGCCCGATGCTGCCTATGCCAACGATAACGCCAATCGGTATGCCGACCGCACCGATACAAAGCCCCTCAAACAGCACCGAATTTCTCAGCTGCTTTGCTGTGGCTCCCACAGATGAAAGAATCCCGAACTGGCGTGTGCGTTCATTTAGCGAGATGGTGAATGCGTTATAAATCAGAAAAATCGAGCCTATCATGATGATGGCAACCACAATTCCGCCAACCGCGTACAGAAGCACGTTGAACATATTATCGTCCGAAAGACCCATGAAGCGCAGCACATTATCGTTCAAGACATAGGCTTCGGCTCCGGCTGTGTTGCCTATGTAAGCGTGAATCCCATGCGGGTTTGTAAGCGTGACAAATAAACTGAAGCTGTCCGCTTTGTCTTGTGCATCTGCTTTCGTTATCAAGGTATATCCCGGTGCAGAAGATTCCTCAAAGCCGGGTCTTTCGTTGATTCCGACAACCGTGTAGGTTCTCTCGGCTTTTGGCACAAAAGTTTCTTTGGCCGTCCCCGGCTTGTCCCCGGAAATGTAAGGATCGTGTTGACCGAGATTTTTGTTCCCGTCCGTGCGGCTTCCGATAGCAAGTGAAAGCGTATCGCCCACTGCGAATTTAACGCCTCCGTTTGCTGCGACGCTCCCCGAAACAAGAATCTCCCCACTGTTTTTCGGCAATCTGCCTGAAACCAGGGTTATGGGCAAGGTATCAAAGGCTTCCTCGCTGAAGCCGGCGATAAAAAGATAGGGCTTGTTGGGGTTTTTCCCGCCGTCAAGCGTTGCGTAGCCGATATTTTCAAATGCCGCGGTGTTAGCAACTCCCTCATCGTGGGTTCGTTCCTGTACGAAAGAAGAAGGGACGTCCAAAAACTCAACGTGCCAATCGCCGTATTTCTGGGCCGCGCCGTTTGCCATATAGCTCAGCAGGGAAACGCCAAAGGTGGCGACTGCCGTAATCATGGCGGCGGAAAGGACAACTCCGATAATCGTTACAATCGTACGTGTGCGACTCTTTTTCATGCCTTGCAGGGTAACCTTGTTGAAAATGTTCATGACCGCACCCTCTCGTCTCGTACTACTTTGCCGTCCGATATGCCGATAATACGGTCTGCTTGCAGGGCGATATTTTCGTCATGGGTGACGAGGAGCAGGGTCTGCCCATATTTTTTATTACTTTCTTTCAGCAGTTTGATAATTTCATGTCCATTTCGGCTGTCCAAACTTCCCGTAGGTTCGTCGGCAAGCATGACCGCCGGGGCGTTCATCAAAGCGCGTCCTATGGAAACGCGCTGTTGCTGGCCGCCCGAAAGCTGATTGGGTAAATGCGTTTTGCGGTCTTGCAACCCAAGCATTTCGAGCAGGTCATTCAGCCGTTCCTCGTTGACCTTCCGCTTGTCCATCAGGATAGGCAAGGTGATGTTTTCCACCACATTCAGAGTGGGAATGAGGTTGTGAAACTGGTAAATCAGTCCGACCTGCCGTCTGCGGAAAATGGCGAGTTTTTCATTGCTTTGGGCATATACATCCTGCCCGTTCAAATACACTTTTCCGCTTGTCGGCACGTCCACGCCCCCGATGATGTGAAGCAATGTGGATTTGCCGGAGCCGGAGGAGCCGATGATTGCGGTAAACTCCCCCTTTTCGATTGTAAGCGAAACATGGTCAAGCGCAGCAACTTGATTTTCACCCTTGCCATAGACCTTGCATAGATTTTCAATTTTTAAAAACTCCATTATGTGAGTCTCCTTTTCATGGTTTACCCATATAATAGAACCTTCAACTTACATCTCTGTGACTTTCAGGTGAGAGATTCGTCACTTTGGGAATCGAATGGAAAATATCGCGCCGCCCTGCGGGTGATTTTTTGCGGTAATCGTCCCTCCCAGCCGGGTTATAATCATCTTGCAGAGAGCCAATCCAATCCCGTATCCTGTAGCGTTTGGGTTTTTCCCACGATAAAACCTGTTAAACAGGGAGGGTAAATCTTCTTTTTCAAAGCCCGCGCCGCTGTCATGGATGGCGATCTCGGTAAACAGTGGGTTGTCCCTGCAGACAATCTCAATCTTCCCGTTCTCGCCTGCGCTTTCTATGCAATTTTTGAGGATATTTTGAATGGCTTCCGAAAGCCAACCTGAATCGCCCTGAATAATCATCCCTTTCGGTGCATCTATTTGCAAATCAATTTCGTGCAGCTCCATTGGGATCAGGAACGGGCGAAGCGCGGCGTTTATCAAGTTGTTTACATCGATCTGCTCGCTTTGGAACACCACAATGCCCGCGTCCAAGCGGGATAATTTTAGTAGGGAAGTAATCAGCCAATCCATCCGCACAAGCAATTCCTCTGTTTCCCGTACAAATGCTTTCCGTTCATTTTCGTCAGGGTTATTTTCTAACAATGACAGAATAAGGTTCACGGATGTAAGAGGGGTGCGGAGCTGGTGGGCTATGTCGGCCAGCGAATCGGCAAGATGTTCTTTTTCTTTTTTCAGCGCGCCATTTTGCTCCCGAATACGCAACATCATTTTTGTTATCTCGCTGTGCAGAATGGAAAGTTCGCCCTCGTCCGATTCACCAATATACAGATGGTCAGCATTATGAAGCACAAGATCGATTTGATTTGAAATCCGCGCAATGCTTTTGTATCGGGCTTTGGTAAACGCGAAAAACATAGTGCCAAAGGCAGCGGCAGACGCAATGGCAAGGATTCCCGCCGCCGTATTGATTGCAAATCCCAGCATTACGGCGATGACGGCCATGAAGGAGAACAAAATGGCAAACTGTCGAACCTCCCTATTCCGAAGCATACTCGCCACCCAATCTATACCCCGTCCCGCGTACGGTCAGAATGATTTGCGGGCTTGCCGGGTCGTTCTCTATCTTCTCCCGCAAGCGTTTGATATACACGGTCAGTGTATTGTCATTGACAAACTCGCCCGCCGCATCCCACAATTCGTCAAGTAGCCTGCCTCTCGTGATAATACTTTTTGGGTTGCTAATAAACACCAGCAACAAGCGGTATTCTAAAGCTGAAAGAAAAACCTCGTTGCCGTTTTTTTTCACAACGCCGCTTGCCGTATCGACATGAAGCCCGCAGATTTCAAAAGCCGACTGAGAGCGCCCGCTTTTTCGCAGGGCGGTTCCAATACGCGCAATCAATTCGCGCGGACGAAAAGGCTTGGTGATATAGTCGTCCGCGCCCATGTTCAGCCCGGTAACAACACTCGCCTCATCGCCTGAAGCCGTCAGAAAGATAACGGGAACATCCCGTGTTTCTTTGATTTCCGTGCAAACCGTAAAGCCATTTCCGTCAGGCAAAGAAATATCAATCAACGCCAAGTCAAATTTATTCCCGGCAAGTGCGGCAAGAGCTTCACTTCGCGTAGGGGCGTGAGTAACAGTAAATCCCTCCGAACGGAGCAAAAGCATAAGGTTTTTAGCGATTGCCTTATCGTCCTCAACCAAAAATATCCGTTTCATTTATTTTTCCATCCTGTCTGTGATTCCTCAATTTTTCGCTGCTTCTTTTGTCGTCATATAATCCACGCATAACATCTCCATTAGCTCTATTGTATTTCTTTTGACGGAAATATACAGGCTGAGGTATAAAACAAAAAAATACGAGAGCGTGGAAAAGAGTTCACGCTCCCGCACATGCGGAGTGCTTATTATTGTGGAGGAAGAGGAATAGATAGCTGGCACGAATTAATTATCATCCATATTTGCTTGTATAACATCCACCCAATTTGTATTATGCATCATCTCGGAAGAATCCCCATGAAATGCCTTCATGGCCTCCTGATCATCAAGCAGCCGATATCTCATCCAAGCCGTCAAGTAACCCCTATGATTGCCACCATTACCTTCAATTGCTGTATGAGCTGCACCTTTTGCCATCCCCATCATAACAGGCGTGCTTGCGTTCGTACTATGCAAGGCTAATTGATTCGTTGATACCGGTGAGATCAGAAAATCTCGTGTACCGCCCATAATGAGGAAAGGAACGGTAATACGTGCAGTATCGTACACATCTTCTGGATCACAATGCTTCAAATCCGGGAGAGCGATGGATACGACTGTCTTAATCAACGATCCACTTTTATAGTTGGTATGAGCATTTATGACTCCTGTAGAGCCTTGAGAATGTCCGGCTACACCAATATTTTCCGTCTGTATTTTTTGATAAAACAAGCTGCTTGCCAGTTGGTTTTCATTGCTCAAATAATCAATAGCCTCCACAATTTCTTGGCCTGTTCCTGTTGTCTGGCTGTAGGAATCTATGACAATGAATCCCCAGCTGGCAAGATGAGTTAAGAGCTCATCATAACGATCCGGCGTGGCACCTGTTCCATTTCCCCAAGAAATAATAGGATAGGATTCGTCTCCTTGAAATACGGGATAGTATATTCTAAATAAAGCCTCTCCGAGCGTACTCTTAACTTCTTCTACCTTTACTTGATAGCCTCCTTGCTGTGCATACCGCTGCTCAATGCTCCCCTCTGCAAGTTCGGGTACATTAGAATGAATGATGATTTGCATGAAAATTGTAATTGGAGCTGCAATGATGAGGAGTGAAGCTGACAACCATAAAATCCACTTTCTTTTTTTCAAAACCGACATACACATGACCTCTACGATAGTCTATAGGTTTCTCTATCGTTTTCTCTGTTAAAATATGAACCTAAGGGATATACGTGAAAGCTGTAGTTATGTTTCATTAAACAAGATGCTGGATTGAACAGGATGCTGATCACCATTTATGCTATGCTTATGAGGGTGTTATTACAGAAAGCAGGGAAGCGATATGATATCAAAAAATGTCAAGCATGCAGTTCATGAAGCAAAGACACTTTATGGCGTCGGCTTGAAGCATAGCTTAAAGGAAGACCAGATGGAGCAACTTGTGGATGCTATGAAGGCATATGTCAGGCAGCATGCGGAACCGAACTATCTCATTCAAATTTATATTTCTGATGATTTTACCGAAAACACAGACTTCATCACATTTGTAGGAAGCGATCAAGGTGCACCTTCTGACTTAAACATATTGAATGTTCCGAGGAGCGAATATCTGGTTTTTGAGCATTTGGGGGATGAATCGGAAATAGATCTGACTCATGCTGAAATCCATCGCTATCTGGAGGAACAGCAGATCACCCTGACATCCAATTACGATTTTGAATATTGGGATTTATCGTCAGGAAAGATATCCATCTTCATTCCTTCGGAAGCTGCTGTGATTGAAATTCCTGATTTGCGAATTTGGCATAAACAAGGTTGATTTTTATAACGGCAGGAGTTAGATATAAGTTGTTAGCATTAATAAAAAAAATTCACTCTGTCGATATAATATAGGGTAGCCAAATGAATTCACAGGTGGTGTCAGAGGTGGGATTCCTCGATAAATTATTTCATAAGCAAAAGCCGCAGACTCCGCCACATGAGACGGAACTCATAGAGAGCATACATCAAGTCATCGCAATCTTGGAAAATGCTGATTCGGAAAGCGCCGAAGAAATCGTTGAAAAGATCCTTCCATTTACACAAAACGAGCAACTTGCTTGGCAGCTGTACTGCTTGATTCCTTCTGCCTGCTGCCGTTTGATTGTTGGAGATGTGACATATTCGAATGAGCTCGTAACCATATACCCGGACGGCTCTCAGAAAACGGCTTTGCTGTCCAATAACCAAAATTTCAAATTGATCCAGAATGTATTAGTGGACAAGCTTAGCCGGGACACTGATAAGACGAAGATCCAACGCCTCTTGTTCCAAAGTGCTGAATTTAATGCGATCAATCAAGCCCTTCACAACGGGAGCGCACTTGAAGATCTTTTGACAGGTCCCTTGGTTATGCTTGCCCCGGAAAAATAGATAACAAATTACTATGATAGCCAGTGATCCGGAACTTTTAGATAACGAGACAATCGGGTATTTTTATTCCCTTTCGCCGAATTAACCTGGGCTTGTGTCAGAAAAATACTTTCCCTTAGATCGGCTCCGGACACATCCGCATCCCTAAAGTCAGCACCGATAAAATCAGTTCTTCTTAAGTCTGCTCCCTGCAAATTAGCCGCAATCAGCAGGGCTCCCCTTAAATTCATTCCCCGAAGATCCGCACCTTTTAAATTTGCCCCTAACAAATCCTTGCGCATCATCGTGTTCTTATTGCGTTGAACGTCGTTTTGGCGAAATCGTTCACTCGCTTCAATTAACAGCACGTTCACTCGTTCTCTATGGACAGGCACATTCAGATTCAGAATGTCTTTCGGTTCCAGCTTGGTTAATGCTGCTATATCATCGAACACGGCCTGTAATTGCTTCCGTATGGCAGCTGTTTCGTCTAATTCTAAAGCTTGATCTAAATAATACAGCATCTCATGTAATTGCTGCACTATTGGAAACACCGTGAACATTTCCTGCGACAGCTGCGGATGCTCTCTCCAATCCTTGCCCTTGTAAATTTCCTGTGAGACATGCTGTCCTGCACCAAAGCATTCATAGGAAACACATCCGTGAAAGCCTTTCTCTATTAATTGCTCGTGGATGCTGCAACGATAATCGGTGCATAAGTTGCGACAAGGAATCCCGCCTTCTTTATCCATAGCAAAATCCGCTGATTTGGCATAAGGCAGAGCCACACAGCATATTCCAAAGCATGCTTCACAATCAGACTGCAATCTACTATTCACATGTACACATCCTAGAAAAATATTAGTTTTGACAAAAAAATAAACTTCGTAACCAATAATAACTTAGGTTCAGTCTTTTTTACAGCAAGACATGTTGTATTAACTGACGCTTTTCATATTTTACTTCTTTTTTACAATTGCTTCTTTAAAAGAGTGTATACTGGATTTACATAATAAATTATAATAGCCGCTTCCCATTATTTGATAGGTTATGCTGAGGAGTTCGAACACTTTGTTTAATGGCACAAAAAAGTACAAGCCCTGGAAGACTCTCGCTATTGTTGGTCTATTCATAGCCGTTCTCGTTAGCGCGCGCTTCATTTGGATGGGCAAATTTTATCCTGCCGTACAGCCGCAGATTGTAGACGGTGTACTGGATCTGCGAGACTGGGATGCAGCCGGGGAAAATCATACGATTAACCTTGATGGACAATGGGAGTTTTATCCCCAAATGTTCCTGATGGAGCATAGGAAGGCAACCTTACCGATTGATCATAAGCTGCTGCAGGTTCCGGGACCATGGAATAACTCGTTAAACTCGGAGAGCGCTTCCCCCTATGGATACGGCTCATATCGTCTGCAAATTCTCGTGAATCCTGAACGGGATTATACATATAGCATTCATGTTCCTAGCGTTCGGAGCTCATCAGAATTGTATGTGAACGGTAGATTGCTGGCAGAATCAGGCCAACCGGCTGCAGAAGAGAAAAACTATGAGCCCAAAAATTTACCTTACTCCGCTTCATTCACAGCCAATGGTGCCAGCGTCATTGAGGTTGTCATTCAGGCCGCGAATTTTAAGGATTATCGTGACAGCGGCATTGTCCGGTCACTAAGCTTTGGCACTGAGGAAGCGGTCGGCAGGGAGATACGTCTATCTACTTTTATGCAGCAGCTGGTTGCGATCGTATTTCTTATGCATGCAGTATACGCCATTATTTTATACCTGACAGGTCCCAAGGATAAAAACCTGCTCTACTCCTCCCTGATCATTTTCAGCCTAACGTTCATGAATTTGCTCGGCAGCGAAGAGAAGGTATTGCATTATTGGCTCATGATTAATTATGATTGGGGCTTTAAGCTGGTCCATCTATCTATGATCGGCATCTCCTATGCTTTGCTGGAATTTTTAAGACGGCAGCTCTCCCCGTTTTGGGACAAAATCTTGCGGGGTCTAGTATTTTTATGCATCATAGGCGGGATTTTATCCCTGCTGCTGCCTGTTGAATACATGCTGATCATTCAGCCTTTTTATTTCTTGATGATGTTTATTGCCTTTGTTTTCTCGATTTGGTTTATGCTTATAACGGCGCTCAAACAAATCAGAGACAGCGTTTTTCTGCTGTTGGCCGTTATTGCCCTTTCAAGCAATTTTGTATGGTGGGGAATTTTTCTGATTACAGGAATCAGTGTTGTGTATTATCCGTTTGATCTAATCATAGCATTGGCCTGTGTTGCTTCTATGTGGTTTAAAGGTTATTTTCGTGAGCATCTTGAAACTAAAAAGCTTGCAGCAAGGCTTCAGGAAGCGGACAGGCTCAAGGATCAATTTCTAGCGAATACGTCTCATGAATTACGTAATCCTCTGCATGGAATCCTGAATCTGTCACAAGCCGTTCTGGAAAGAGAACCTGCAATGCATGACAAAAGCATAAAGGATTTAGAAAATGTGCTGACAGTGGGACGCCGTATGTCACTCATGCTGAATGAGCTGCTGGATGCCATGAGCCTGAGACAGAATGCTCCGCGTCTACAGCTAGGCAGCTGTTCAATGCAATCTATCGTAACCGGTGTTGTTGATATGCTTTCTTTTATGACTGAAGGAAAAAATGTGCGGTTGAGCAACTGTATCCCGGAGCATTTCCCCCATGTATTGGCCGATGAGAATCGGGTTATACAAATCGTATATAATCTGATTCATAATGCGGTCAAATTTACAAACGAAGGCGAAGTTTCAATTCAAGGATATACAGATAATGGCAAGGCATACATTACCATTGCAGATACCGGGATCGGAATGGATGCTGTAACGAAAGAACGAATTTTTGAGCCTTATGAGCAGGCCGATCCTAAACGCTCGATGATTGAAGGTGGCTTTGGCCTCGGACTCAGCATCTGCAAGCAGTTGGTAGAGCTGCATGGCGGAGCATTACAAGTCCATTCTGTTCCCGGCCAAGGCTCGGAATTTATTTTTAGCCTGCAGCTGACAGATACAGCTGCTCCACAAGAGGATACCGGGGCAGAAATTGTTGCCTCAGTTGAAGCTGTGCATCCGTCTTCAGCTTCATCAACGGTGCATCGTTCGATACCTAAGCAGCCCCCTGCGGACCGACCCAGAATATTAGTTGTAGACGATGACCCGATGAACCTGAATGTAATTGAGTCTATACTTTCTCTGGAGCATTACGAGATCTTATCGGTAACGAGCGGTAAACAAGCAATAGCCGCTTTGGACTCTAAGGAATGGGATTTAGTAATTTCGGATGTGATGATGCCTTTAATGTCAGGTTATGAATTAACGAGAATGATTCGCAAACGATTCACCGTCACAGAGCTTCCGGTTTTGCTCCTTACTGCCAGAAGCCAGCCCGGGGACGTAGAGAATGGTTTTTTGGCCGGTGCCAACGATTACGTAACAAAGCCCGTGGATACTTTAGAAATAAGATCAAGAGTGCGGGCCTTAACTACTGTTAAGCAGACCGTTCGCGAACGCTTGCAAATGGAAGCGGCCTGGCTCCAGGCGCAGATCCAGCCCCATTTTTTATTTAACACATTAAACGCTGTCACAGCCTTCAGTGAAACTGATCTGGATAAAATGCGCAAGCTGATCGATGAGTTAGGCCTCTTTTTAAGAAATAAATTTCAGTACAACAATATGGACGAGCTGGCGCCGATCGAAGACGAGCTAAGTATTGTCCGCTCCTATGTATATATTGAACAGGTACGATTTGAAGAAAGATTGAACGTTGCTTGGGAAATCGAAGACTACAAGGATTTGAAGATTCCGCTGCTTACCATCCAGCCACTGGTCGAAAATGCTATAAGGCATGGCATTATGAAGCGTACATCGGGAGGAAATATCGTTATCAGGCTCTCTGACTATGAGACTTATGTGAAGGTGTCGGTTGAAGACGATGGTGAAGGAATGGATGCAGCCGAGCAGCAGCGAATTTTTGAAAAAAAATCAAGCAGTAGAACCGGTGTGGGTCTGATTAATACCGATCTTCGATTAAAGCGGCATTTTGGCAATGGCCTACAAATCACTAGCCGCTCAGGTGTTGGTACAACAGTTGCCTTTATCGTTCCTAAACCTAACTAAGACACCCGTGAAAGGAGACATCAGCAGCATGGAGGATAACAAAGCCGCATTTTCATCCATTGATGAGTATATTTCAAACTTTCCGACTGAGGTTCAAGACAAGCTTCAAGCCATAAGACAAGTCATCCGGGAGGAGGCGCCAGAAGCCAACGAAAAGATAAGCTATCAAATGCCTACATTTGCTCTCCACGGAAATCTGGTGCATTTTGCCGCTTTCAAAAATCATATTGGCTTTTATCCGGGAGCAAGCGGAATTAGTGCATTTCAGGATGAATTATCAATATATAAAAATGCCAAAGGGTCTGTGCAATTTCCTATACAAAGCTCACCCCCATATGAATTAATTAGCCGGATCGTTAAATTTAGAGTCGCTGAAAACACTCAACGGGCAGAAGCCAAGATGAAGAAGAAAAATCACTAGATATGTTGAACTAAAGAAAAGGACGTACAATCATTAGTTCAACTTATTATAGAAAGAATTCATTCGAGTAAAAAGGAGTTGTCTATATTGGCACAATCATTAAAAGGAAAAGTCGCATTTATTACAGGCGCTGGAAAAGGTATTGGCCGTGCAATTGCAATCGCATTTGCAAAAGAAGGAATACATGTCGGACTGCTCGCACGCTCAGAGGATACATTAAAAAGTGTTGCTGCTGAGATTGAAGCCTTAGGCGGAAAATCTGCTTATGCTACAGTCGATGTATCATCATTACAGCAAGTTGAGCAAGCAATTGATACACTCACTAAAGAATTAGGCTCAGCCGATATCTTAATTAATAATGCAGGAATTGCAAAATTCCAATCTCTTCTGGAAATGGACCCTGAGGAATGGAAGAAAACAATCGACGTTAACCTGATGGGTACATATTATGTGACACGTGCAGTGCTCCCTCAATTGATTGAGAAAAATAGCGGAGACATCATTAACATTTCCTCGACCAACGGGTTAAATGGTGCTGCAACCTCCAGCGCTTATAGCGCCTCCAAATTCGGAGTCATTGGATTAACGGAATCATTAGCACAGGAAGTTCGTAGAAGCAATATTCGCGTCACAGCTTTAACTCCAAGTACTGTTGTGACCGACCTTGCTCTTGAGACCAATCTAGTGTCTGCCAACAATGAAGAGAAATATATGCAGCCAGAGGATATTGCAGAATTTATCGTTTCACAGCTCAAGCTGAACCCACGGGTTTATGTAAAAACAGCCAGTATGATTGCAACCAACCCGTTTTAATTGGTTACTATTAATTGAATTTCCAAACGAAAAAGGCCGTACCTGTTAATACAGGAGACGGCCTTCTATAACAATAATTTATTTGTAATATGATGTGGTCAGAGGGATAAAGAACCCCCCTTCTTTACTCTGCTGCACATTAATTGCAATATTTTTCACTCCGGCAATATCAACCTCGATCGTTTGAATTCCGGCTTCCACAGAGATTGGACCGACTTTTTTTAGCAGAGTATTGTTGTCATTATCCGAAATAGCAATCGACTCAACTTCCGTACCTATCGCTGCAAATTGCAGATACAGCTTTTGATATTTTCCATTTGGATTTAACGCAGCATATTTAATATTACTATTGGACGCACTGAACAACACTTCTTTATAATCTTTATCTCCAAAGGTAGTCTGGGTCGGGTCCTTGGAATATAAGGTCTGGTTAAATTCCTCGTTTTTAACCGCTGTTCCTTCCAGCCGCTCGCCCAAAATAACCTCACCGGCGGCCGCATCATAATTTACCGCAACATTCAAAGTATCTGCAACAGCTCTTACCGGCAAATATGTAGTACCTTTATATGTAATAGGCAACACTGCATTGCCGTTGGCATCCATAAGCTGTGCAATTTCACCGTTTACCCTTACTTTTAGATTGGCATTTAGATAAGCTTTAATTTCTTGAAGGTTTGAACTCGCAAATGCTCCGATGCTAATACCACTAAGTAAAATGAATGCTCCTGCAAATGAAATCATTAATTTCCTTTTCATGCGTAACTCCTTTCAAGTAATTAATTAAAATTTAATTAAATTTTATCATTTTATTTTAGCCCACACCAATCTCATTAGTCCTATTTTTTCTTTACATTCAACAACAAAAGGCCAACCAGTAAAGACTGGTTAACCTGATAATACGAAAACATCCCCTATAGCTTAGTGGATACCTTTTGAGCGATAACGTTAGCCATAGCATGCTGATGCGGAATTCCTGACGAATTGCAATCAAACACAACCTCCGAGCTCTCTTGAATGAACCAATCATGGTAATACGACAGCAATTCACCGGAATACCATTTATAAGCGTTAGGCTCCTTTTCGGGCGGCGGTGCGATAAAAGGCTTTTCTACAAACACATTCAAAACATGAATACCGTCAGGGCTAGTAAACTGTTTATAATTCTCAAAAATCTCATCGCGAAAATCCGGCTTTATATAATGCAGAACCCCGCTGGAGAACACAATGTCATAATAAGCAGCCAGACGATAATCCAGAACGTCCGCCTTAAAAGCATTCACATGCACCCCGATTTGATCGGCCAGTCTTCTCGTCTTCTCAACCCCGGCATCCGATACATCAAAGGCGGTCACCTCGTACCCGTTTCTTGCGAAAAACACGGCATCCTTCCCTTCCCCGCAGCCAATATCCAACAGTCTCAAGCGCCTATTAGGCGGCATCAATTGCAGTACCTGATAGCAGGCTTTATTAGGCTGCGTACCCCAGTAGTATTCGTCTGTATTGTACTCTTTCTCATAGATCGTGATCGGTCTTTCCTGAGACAGGTAGCCCAATAGCTTATCTATGCTCACCTTCAAGGTTCTGGATATTTCCGGCAGCAATGATATATCAGGCATCGTCTGTGCATTTTCCCATTTCGAGACAGCCTGAAAAGACACGCCCAGAATCTGGGCCAGGTCCTCCTGCGTCAGTCCGTTTTCTTTTCTGTAGGTGCAAATATTTCTTGCTAATTGTTCCTTCAACAATTCCCCTCACTCCATTTTCCCAGGCTCCACTTCTAGTAACCATTGTATTGAGTTTCATTTATGGCAACAATAACCTCATAATTGATTTTTCCTAATATTCAACTGTTGGTTGAATAGAATTGCTGCATAGGGTGAATTGCCGTATTAGTGTGAATTGAAAAATAAGTGCAAATTGTGCATAAGTATGAATTGAAGACTACGAGCAAATTACAGCAAAAATGTAAGGTGCTTGATAAGTGCAGAGTGCTTGATAAAAGCAAAGTGCTTCATAAGGTAAATTACTCTAAATTTTAATTTGCCGCTTAAGCCAAATTTCCAATAAATATGAATTTACGTAAAATGCAGACGGTATATAAATGTAATCGCTGTAAATTATAAATTACTGCAAAAGTGCAGGCTTTACCATGAAACATCTCGAAATTGAAAAAAAAGCTGCAAAAATACATGTTTTACTCCTAATTAGGCTAAAATCATTGCTTTGAGCTGGAAAAAGATGCACTTTTGCAGGTATATCTCTTGGCTGATCAAGGTTCCGGAAAAAAGATGCACTTTTGCATTAATTTCCTGTGATAAAGGTTAATATGACTAAAATAACCTTGTGTCCATCCGTCCAAATGACCTTCAAAATTAAAATTTGAATTATAATTACTTTTTGCTTATAATCAAATCATAATTAGTACCAGGTCATAATATCAAGTAACAGTCGATCAAATGAATTGAATAATCTATAGAGGTGATATTCCATGTCTATGTCAATGCCCACGTCTAAATCCATGTCCATGTCCAAATCCAAAGCACGCATTACTGCCATCGGCTCCTACGTGCCCGAACGAAAACTAACGAATCATGATTTAGAGCAAATGGTGGATACCAGCGACGAATGGATCATGAAGCGTACGGGAATCAAAGAGCGGAGAATAGCCCACGATGAACAATTTACTAGTGATTTGAGCTACAATGCAGTTCTTAATCTCATGCAGCGCTATAACAAATCGGTGGAGGATGTTGATCTCATCATGGTATGTACCTTTACGCCTGATTACATAACACCAAGTGCAGCATCTTCCCTACAAGCAAAATTAGGTATTAAAAATACCGGTGCCATTGATCTGAACGCAGCATGTGCCGGATTTACTTATGGCCTGCATGTAGCCAACGGATTAATAACGGCCGGGTTAAACAAGAAAATTCTCGTTGTAGGCTCTGAAACTTTATCCAAGGTTACTGATTATACGGACAGAACGACGTGCATTCTTTTTGGTGATGGAGCCGGGGCGGCTCTTGTGGAATTTGACGAGCAGCATCCCAGCTTTATTTCTTCCCATATAGGCTCAGAGGGAGAGCTTGGACATCATTTATATAGCACACGCCTCTCCAATAAAATGAATGGCTCCGATTTGTTAAATCATGGCTGCATCGTGCAGAACGGTCGGGAGGTATACAAATGGGCTGTCACCTCTGTTCCCAAGGGCATGCTATCTGTTATGAACAACTCGCCTTATGAATTAAGCGATGTAAATTGGTTTGTTCCTCATAGCGCGAATTTAAGAATGATTGAATCGATTTGTGAGAAAAGCCGCTTCCCGTTAGAGCAGACTTTGTACAGTTTGGTGCATTACGGAAATACCTCTTCGGCAACAATTCCATTGTCACTGGATCTTGGAGTCCGCGAGGGCAAAATCAAGAACGGCGATAAGATTTTACTATACGGCTTTGGAGGCGGTCTGGCTTATGCCGGCCTGCTGATCAATTGGAATATCTGATCGGGTGTGGTATAGTTCCTCTTATATAGATTAATTTTTAACAAATAATCGTTAACTCATCTATACTCTTCTTGGGAGGAACAGAAAATGAATGTAGAAATCTGGTCGGACATTACTTGTCCGTTTTGCTATATTGGCAAACGTTATTTTGAACAAGGATTAGCAAAGTTTGAGCATAAAGACAACGTCAATGTCATTTATCGCAGCTTCCAGCTTGATCCTCATGCACCTAAACAACCGACGGATGACGTTTATACGCTTGTTGCCAACAAATATGGCTACAGCCGTGAGCAAGTAAAGGGCATGCACGACAATCTTGTTGCACAGGCTCGCTCGGTAGGCTTGGACTATCGTTTTGATCATGCGCTCCCGGCAAATTCACTTGATGCGCACAGAGTAATTAAATTTGCGGACACTTACGGCAAGTCCGAAGATGTACTCGAGCAGCTGTACAAGGCTTATTTCACTGACTCCAAGCTCATAAGCGATTGGGAGACGCTCGCTGATCTCGCTGCTGAGACCGGAATTCCACGTGAAGATGTCCTGAGTATGCTAAACAGCACGAAATATGAAGAAGAGGTTCTGACTGATGGCCGTGATGCAAGCAGATTCGGAGCTACCGGTGTTCCTTTCTTCGTGTTCAACCACAAATATGCAGTGTCCGGCGCGCAGCCAAGCGATGTTTTCCTTGGAGCACTTCAGACCGCCTGGGATGAAGAGCATCCTATCATCTCACTAAATCCGGAAGCCCAACAAGCTGACCAAGGTCAAATGTGTGAAGATGGCTATTGCGTTCCAAAGAATCCTAGTAAATAAACATACTGGAATTTAGACTTTCTTATTTTTTTATGATATGGTACCTACTATAAGGCATTTCGTTCCGATGGAACGAGGTGCCTTCGCGCGTATATACGCACTTTTTACATTAAATGTCTAACATGATTGTTTATAAGGTGGTGATGTTATGGTGCTCACTTTTCCCCTCGCAGGAGGGGCAAAATCCAGCATGGAGCTTGATGTCCGGTTTAGGAGAGCACATTACAAAATCTAAGGAGTGTCTTAATATGATAACTAGTTTTCAAGCAGAGCAGCGTATTCCATTGAGTCGTACAGGATTAAAGCATCTTCGTCAGGACGGAAGACTTCCCGCACATATTTTTAGCGCAAGGACAGATCAGGTCTTGATACACATTGCTGCAAAGGATTTTGAGAGATGGGTGCGAAACGGTAAATCCGGAAGCGTGGAAATCTGCCTTGAGACCGAGGATAGGATTCCCGTAAGCATCAGTGAAATTCAACGTGATCCTGTATCCAGGGAAATCATTCACGTAGATTTTAAGCGGGCATAACTACATTGAGAGATAGGGGATTAGGCGCATAAAATGCTGCTTAATCCCTCATTTATTTTAAAAATAATAGACACAAAATAATCACAGTTAAATTCAAGTTAAAATTTTTACAAAAAATTAACTGTAATTTATGTAATTTTTTAGCATCATATGATATATTATGGGCAGGAGTAATGATTCTACTAAGAATGAAGACAGCACTCCCCTACTTTACTGAAAGCGAGGTGAATAGGTTGATCGGTAATTGATACTTTATTCTAATTAAGAAGGAACTAGTCTGTTATGGGTAAAAGAATCAGGAAAGGAAGTGTTGTATTTTCCAGTATTTTCTTAGCGCTTACATCACATGATTTTGGGTCCCATTCTCCTTCCACCGCCTCTGCCTCTTCCTCAGATGACAATTATGCTGAAGCGCTCCAAATATCGATTTACTTCTACGAGGCACAGCGCTTGGGACAATTGCGGGATAATAACCGAGTCGAATGGAGCGGAGATTTTGGCCTGCTGTATTAGCGCTGATGTCGGCTCATTTGACCGATGCTTGGTAGATGCCGGATGCTTCTCGCCAGCCTTTGAATAAACGCGCGTTCATTCAATGAAACCAAAAATATCTATTATACGAAGGTTGGTTGATTTTACAGGAGCACCAATTACCCTGGCGGTCAATCGGCTTACCGTAAAGAGGTGCAATTCCGAATAGCAGCACCTCATTTACGGATACCGGCTTAACGAATGGGACGAGCTACTATTATGTCATCACAGCCAGAAATGATGTCGGTGACAGTCTCCCCTCCAGCCAAATAAGCGCAGGGCCTCGCAATCTTCCGATTCCAGCGGAAGGAGACTTGCAGCTTTAGTATCGTACAACAGATACACAGGCCGGAGATAACCAGATCAGGGCACAGTTCCACATTCAAAATAATGGCGATGACGTCATTTCGCTCAGCAATGTTAAGCTACGCTATTATTATACGATTGATGGGGACAAGCCTCAACAGTTCAATTGCGACTATGCTGCCGTGGGTAGCAGCAATGTTAGCGGTACTTTCGTAAAAATGGCTCATCCAGTCACAGGTGCTGAATACTATGTCGAAATCATCTTTGGTCAAGGTGCAGGTACTTTGGCCCCGTGTGCAAGCACAGGAGACATTCAAATCCGAATTAACAAGACGGATTGGACCCATTATAGCGAAAGTGATGATTATTCATATGATGCCAGCAAGCAAACTTATGCCGATTGGGATAAAGTAACTCTTTTTTCAGAGCAATTCGCTTGTATGGGTGTTGAACCCTAATCATATTTGAGAGGATGATAGAATTGAAACTTTCAAACGTATTCAGGAAACCTGCCTCTTTTATACTATCGACTGCACTGGTGTTGTCGCTCATGACCGGCGGACTTTTCGGAGCCGGGGCTACCAAAGCGAAGGCGGCATCTCTTGAGGAGACTCGCTTCCTTCAGCTGTACAGCCAGCTAAAGGACCCGAATAACGGCTATTTCTCTCCTGAAGGAATTCCTTATCACTCCATCGAGACATTGATCAGCGAAGCACCTGATTATGGACATATGACAACCTCGGAGGCTTATAGCTATTGGTTGTGGCTTGAGGTTTTATATGGATACTATACGGAAGACTGGAGCCATCTCG
>RCUU01000260.1_pt1 | contig 30263 bp, 26 predicted proteins | sample 2166211 | NCBI WGS metagenome assembly RCUU01 (sample SAMN09932620, study PRJNA488358) | compost metagenome | feature: garden; material: soil; isolation source: compost soil in phenylacetic acid-enriched culture | place: Germany: Experimental Botanical Garden Goettingen | collected 2016-01-27
ATTTTGTTGCCTTGTGGTCCGGCAATAAAGGACGAGCCATAAAAATCAATGCTCGAATCCTCGTCCACTTCTTTTCCGATCCGGTTTGAAGCAACGACTGGAATCAAGTTCGCTGCGGCATGACCGAGCATACATGCCTGCCAATGATCCTTGGAGTCGATGGAACCATCCTGCGGCTCTGAACCAATCGCTGTTGGATAGAACAACAATTCTGCACCCATCAATGTCATCACTCGGGCTGCCTCCGGATACCACTGATCCCAACAAATACCTACACCAATTTTGGCGTAACGGGTATTCCAAACTTTAAAGCCTGTATCTCCAGGATTAAAATAAAACTTCTCCTCATAACCCGGGCCATCCGGAATATGGCTCTTGCGGTATTTTCCCATCACCGTACCGTCTGCATCAATAATGGCAATACTGTTGTAACGGGCATAATTCTTTTTCTCATAGAAGCTGATCGGCAAAACGACCTCAAGCTCCTTAGCGATATCCTTAAAATGATTGATCGCTTTATTGTGCTCCAGTTCTGTAGCATAAGGGTAATAGTCGGCTTTTTCCTTTTGGCAAAAATACGGAGTCTCAAACAGCTCCTGAAGCAAAATAATTTGTGCTCCCTGTTTCGCTGCCTCTCTGACTAAAACCTCGGCCTTGCGAATATTTTCATCAATGTCGCCAGAACAGCTCATTTGCGTTGCGGCTACCTTCACTTTTCTCATCATGCAATTCACCTTCTTTAACGAAAAATAGATTTATTGAACGATCGGCATTTGCTGCGTTGTGCAGTGTACATTTCCGCCTTCAGTAATGACTGCCATTCCGTTAACGGTACGGATTTTGCGATCCGGGTAAAGCTCAGCTAACATATGCTCCGCCATTTTATCTGTTTCCGCAGCAGTACCACCGAATACCGGCAAAATAATCCCGCCATTTACAAAATAAAAATTCAAATAGCTCAGCGTCAGACGACTCCCGTCATGATTTACCCGTGAAGGCTGTTGAATTTTGATAATGTCCAATTTGCGGCCTTTGGCATCCGTCGCCTGCTCGAGAATGGACAAATTCTCCTGTGAGATTTCATAATTCTCGTCGGATGGATCATCACATACCTGAATGATGATTTTGCCCGGCGCAGCGAAGCAAGCCACATTGTCGACATGACCATCCGTCTCATCACCGCTCAAGCCGCGCTTCAACCAAATGATCGATTCCGAGCCGGTAAAATTCCGCACATACTCTTCAATTTCTTCACGGCTTAAATGCGGATTACGGTTAGGGTTCAACAGGCATTCCTCTGTAGATAGGATAGTGCCTTCTCCATCCGTATGAATGGAGCCGCCTTCCATAACAAGCGGAGCATCAAAACGCTCAACCTTATATTTATCCAAAATTTGCGGAGCTACAGCATCATCTAAGTCCCAAGGTGTATATTTTCCACCCCAAGCGTTAAACCTCCAGTTCACTCCCGCAATTTTACCGTTGCCGTCTGCTACAAATGTAGGTCCGTTATCGCGAAGCCATGCATCATTATGCTCAATGGGCAGTAATGTCACATTGTCCTCCGTAATCAAGGATCTGACTGCATCCAAATCCGTTGGATTAACAACTACAGTTACCGGTTCAAACTCGGCAATCGCCTTTATAATCTCTGCATACCCGGCACATACTGATTCATAGTTATCCGGATAACACATGGATGCTTGCACAGGCCAAGAAATAAAAGTTCGTTCATGTGCGCCCCACTCCGGTGGCATCGAATAATTTAAAGCTTTAGGATACATGTTAGAATACCTCATCAATTATTATTAGAACCGACTTATCCCAAAGTTCCTCACTCATCATACAATATTTTAACTATGTGCTCAATTTAAAAAACTAGTCAACTGGAATCTCGATCATATTATTATATGCTTTCATATAATGCATACCTTCTATAAGCAAATAATCCGGCTCTGCGGTCATATCAAACAACAGGGTGCGCTCCTTCATTAATGTTCCGTCCGGCTGCTTGACTTCGTTTTGATTTACTGTCGTATTTAAAGGAGTCGTTACGTTCCCGGCTTCAACGGATACGCCGTCAAGCATCACATCATCTTCAGAGGCAATCGTTATTTCAACTCCATTGGAGGTTACAGACATCTTCTTGATCCATAATGCTTTTCCTTCAAGTAGCTGTACAGGCTCATCACTAATAGAGGCCAACGGGATCTTGCTGCCGAGCTCCTGATATCCCACAAACTCCTTCATAACGATGTCCAAAGACTCCAGCTTCTCTGGCAAAGTATCATAACGAAGCTCAAAGGTTCTCCCTCCAAAGCCAGACTGGCTGCCGGTCCCCATCATATCAACCGGAGTCCCGTTCGCGATTAATTCAATACCGTATAATGCGGCTTGGACTCTGTCAAAATTGGCTACATTCACAGAACCCTTGATCAGGGTCATAGTAGGTGTTGCTGTGATTGAATGAAACGTAATCGTGCCTTTATCCACATGAATTGTCTTTCCGATCGATTGCTTGATCTCCGTTTGCATCGCTTCATCAGGATGATAGGCAAAGGAAAGGGTGTCTTCCCTGTTATTCTGCATGTTTTGCCAAAAGTGCAGCGTAAGCTTTTTCGCAAATGGATTCACAGGCTCAAATGAGAACATGCCTTTAATCTCGGTTTGCTCCTCGTTCATCACGGACATACCGGATTCCATATGTGATTTTGTAAGAAAGCCTGTTATTTGAGAGGGGCTGAAAAGCTTGTAGGCGCTGTCATCCACGCCATTAGGATTCCTTAATGAATAATACATAATCAATTGATTCGCATCCGACATAATACCATCGATGATAAGCTCCGTCCCGTCGACAAGCGCAAACCTCTTGTCAACGACTTGTCCCATCCCCTTATCATTCAACTCCCTTAAGGTGCCATCTATCACTTCATCATAGCCGATCAGCTTCTTGCCATAATAAGCAAAAGCATTATAGTTATATCCGACGAAAATCATAAAAACCATTGCCGCTGCAGCTATTTTACATACGGGCCTGATTCGCTTCCTTTTGGGTGGAGCTGCCGAATTCAGGGCATTTCTTAATCTCGACTCCAATTCCTCCGGTGCGGCTACCGATTGTACGATCTTCTTCTCCTCGGCTAATTGCTGTTCAATGCTTTTCATCAGCTTCACCTCCATAATGATCTCGTAGCTTCTTCAATCCTTGAAATATTCTTGATTTAACTGTCCCCAGCGACACATTCGTCATTTCAGCGATCGTCCGGTAATCAAGATCATGGAAATATTTCAATTGGATCGCTTCTCTCTGATGCTCATTGATACGGAGGAGAAGCACTTGTATGTCCATGTGCTGATCGTTATGGCGAAAAGGATCATCCGAATGAACAGGAACTACCCCTCTCTCATCCTCCTGCCCCCAATCATCAAGCAGCACCAGCCTTCCCCTTTTCTGAAGCAAGCTCTTGCAGCAATTCACTAGAATCGTTTTGCTCCAGCTATAAAAAGCCTCTTCCTTCCGGAGCTGGCCTATCTTCTCATAGAGGATTACAGTCATTTCCTCCATTGCATCCATCGCATCATCCTTATTTCCCATATAAGCAAGAGCAAGCCTGTAATAAGTATCCTGCTCAGGCATAATTAATTGAAGTAATGCTTCTTTATCCCCCTTTTTTGCTCTTTTCACTAATCGTCCTGCATTCATGCCTTCACCTCTCTTATCTATAAGAGTAACCAATACGGCAAAAAGTTCATTATCCCTATAAAAAAATAACAAAGCCGAGTGACTCAGGTACGTACCTGCAATTCGCTCGACTTCTCAATTATATCAATCATTGAGTTTCAAGTTTGTTTTCTATTATATTACACCTCCATCACTTCTACCCTTTTCTTAAGAGAAGCAATGGTTATGATGGCAGCTATCACAGTAAGCAACATAAAGATCAGGATTATCGCGAAGCCCCATTTCACACCGATTACGTTAAAAATAATGTTGCAAAATATAGAAGATAATATGACAGCAGATAAAATGGTCACAGGAACCGATTTTTTTATAAAACCAACCCCTACAGCTACAATTCCTAGCATGGGCATTATTACCGCCATCATTAAGGTGTTTGTAATAACTGAAATGAACATTTCAACAGTAAAGCTTAACTCCATGAAAGAAAAATATAAATCCGACAAGCCAAACACAGAAAAAATCAATAGGTTGCTTAAAGTAAAAGCGATTGCAGTAAGCGTGAAAACATAAAGCAATTTAGCAAAAAGGATCTTCTTTCTGCAGATCGGATAAGAAAACAGAAGCTTAGCTTGCTCACCAAAATAAGCTTCAATGATCAATCTCGATGCCATGATAGAAGAAAGGGTACAGAAAACAAACATATTTAATGCGCTGCCCATTACAATGAAATGAGGGTAATCCAGAAATATCATTAATTCCGGATCATTTTCAATTTTAGGTACATACGCAAATAGATAAAGTATTCCAAGCATGATGACCGAAATGACAGTACTGTATTTTATGTAGCTGGTCATTTTATGCTTGATGGACTCCAATTTTATAAGCTTTAGCATACGCAGCTCCTCTCTGATATCGAAGGACAAAATTTATAACCATCCCGGCCCGAATTGAGCTTCTAACGGCTTATGTTGTCTTTACTAAAATTGTAGCGCAGGAAATTAAGATTTTTCTTAGCTGATTCTTACAAAAATCTTAAGTTTGCTCAGAACGGGACTTATGTACAAAAAAACTCCTACACGCCTTATATAGGCTGCAAGAGTCTGCAGATTTAGCATCTATTTTTAATTTCACATTAATTTCATGGATGACTATCAGCTTCAGCTACCTTCACCACCGGTTGCCCGGCTTCAATTAACACTTTACTTCGGCCAAAAACGATCGATAGCACCAAAATGAGCAGCCCTGTTCCGATCAGCAGCCATTCAATTTGCACGACATCCGCAATAGGTCCAAAAATAAGCATCCCTATTGGCATCATCGAGGTAGAAATCATCCCGAACACGCCGAATATTCTTCCCAAGTAGTTTCCATCCACTTTTTCCTGTAGAAGGACCGTTGTAGGTGTGTTAAAGATCGGCATAGCAACACCAAAGAAAGCCATGAAGATCAGATATATCCAAAAGACAGGCACAAGCCCAAGCGCAACCGTACACGCCCCCATAATGAGAGCAGACAGCATCATCGTATATATTTTGTTCTTAAAGCCTCCCCAAGCGGCAATCACTCCACCGCCTGCCATCATACCAACAGAAAAGGCGATTTCGATTGCGGTTAGTCGCCATACATCATCCCCAAAGGTGCGAGCTACCTGTAATGGGGTTAAAAAAGCCGCGGGTGCCATTAATACAAAGAACACGGAAAAAAACAAAAAGAATTTTTTCAGAAAAGCATGATTTCTAACGTAAATAACGCCCTTCTTCATATCATCCAAATAGCTCGTGTTTTGCTGTTCAGCCGCTTTTTGGTGTGCCGGAATATTAAAGAACATAAGCAGCGTTCCAATTGCGAGTGCAGCAGTAATCACATCGATGAAGAAAATAGCTTCGATCGTAGCCATAGTTAACAATGCCGCGCTAACGATTGGAGACACAAACATGATAACCGCCTGAACGCTCCCGTTAATTCCGTTAACTCTGGTCAGCTGTTCCTTCGGTACGATTTGAGGTAATATTGCTCCAACCGCAGGGGTCTGAATACCGGTTCCCATTGCGCGAATCGCTGCCATCACAAATAACAGCCAGGTCGCATCATACCCCATGATAAAAACAATAGCGAGTACCAGTGTCGCGAGAGCGATCATTCCGTCAGAGAGCATAATTAACAGCTTTCGATTGTAGCGGTCCGCCCATACCCCGGCTATTGGAGATAAAATAAAGGTCGGAATAAAACCGCATATGATATACAACGTCATCATCATACCCGATTCTGTTGTGAGAGTTATGTACCACATGATCGCATATTGAACCAAGGAAGAACCAAATAAGGATATCGTCTGACTGCTTAAAAAGAGAATGATATTCCTCTTCCAGTTACCTGTGTCCTGCTTATTGGCTGCATTCATCGTTGACCACCTTTACTGTTTATAGCTCACAGTTAATAATACCCCACTTCAAGAAGAAAGACACCCTCCATTTCTGTCAGGTGTCTAGCGCCTTATAACAAATTTTCTTATGCTGCCTTCATATATTTAGAAATCACATTCTCATACGCGCTCATCGGTCTCAAGCCAACCAGCTTTTCTACCGGCTCACCCTCATGGAATATGATTACCGTAGGCATTGACATGATCCCATAGCTTCCTGCTGTGACTGGCGATTCATCGCAGTCCACCTTAAAGATAGGCAGGCTATCTCCATATTTGCCGGATAACTCATTCAAAATGGGCAGCAGCGCCTTGCAAGGCGGGCACCATACTGCACCAAACTCCACCATAAACGTTCCGGTCTTGGGAACCGCCGTTTTAAATGTTTGATCATTCAATTCTATTAAGCTCATCTCTTCTCCTCCTGTTCTGAGTTACGCTCAAGCAGAATGGAGGAAATTCGATCCTGAAGATTTTCTCTGATCTGGCTCAGTAATCGGATTTGATTGTCGATCTCCTTCAGCTTATGCTGATATATAGGAAGAATTTCTTCGCAAAATGCTTCCTTGTTCATCAGCACGCAATGAAGAAAACCTGCAATTTCCTCCGTCGACAGCCCAAGCTCCAAATAAAACCGGATCGTTCGTACCTGCTCCACCGCTAACGGAGAGTATTCCCGATAGCCGTTGTCTTGACGAAGCGGGGCTAGTAAGCCCTGTTGTTCATAATACCGTAATGAACGAATGCTCACACCGGTCTTTTCAGATAATTCTCCGATTTTCAATCGTTTTCCCTCCCTGCTGTAAGATCATTGTAAACCCTGACATTAGCGTCAGGGTCAAGAGGAAATTTATTGTTCCAATGACTCATACCCTGTTTTCAAGCTAACTGAATGGAAGAATCCATGTACGTGGGACTCGCCGAAATCGGTGGAGGCTAAGCTACATTTTGTTCACTGTATTTTTCATCATTTCATAGTCAATAGCCCCTATGAATTTCGCTCGTATGATACCCTCCTGATCAATTGCATAAGTTGTCGGATATCCGGTGATTTGGTAGGTGTCCATCACATCCCCTTGTTGATCAAGAACAATCGGAAAGGTTAAGCCGTATTCCTTAGTAAATGCCTCTATAGCCTCCATCCCTTTATCGATGGACGTCATATTCACCCCCAGAACAACCACCTCATCGTCGCTGAAATCCTCGTAGAAACGCTGCATATGAGGCATTTCAGCCTTGCAGGGTGGACACCAGGTCGCCCAGAAATTAACAAGCACCTTTTTTCCGCGATAATCAGATAATTGTACAGGGTTGCCTGTTAGATCTGTTAATTGAAAATCGGGTGCGCGCTGCTCCTTCTGTATGCCTACCGCCACATCACCCTCTGTCATTTGTATTGAGCCTGTATCTCCCTTGCCCTTGAAGTAATCAAATACCCCGTACCCGAGGAGCAGGAGCATCGCGACAATTACAATGCTGTTCTTCTTCAAGGTCTGTCACCTCCTGTGATCGTTGGCATTCGCTTCTATTCCCGTTTTTCCAAATTGCTCATAAAGATAAATGCGACGAGCCCGAAAAGCATTAGAATCATTTGCTGTATGCTAAACGATAAGATAAGCTGCGTCCGCTCCGGATTTAAAAAACATATCACGGCGAGAGCAATGCAGCCCCATACCCATTTTCTTAGCAGGCTTGTCCATGAACCGGGCTGTTTGTCTAAATAGAAGGCTAGCAGGATCAGCAGAGCCATCATGACATAGCTAAGGTGAAACAGCCAAAGCGCAGGCTCAAACCATAACAATCCGATCTGATAGGCTGCCGTACCTCCAAGTATATAAACCGATGCCAACGCAAGCGCTGTCTGCCACGGAGCCTTCCCTTTGATGATTTTATAGGCCAGATATATCGCAGCAGCTGCTGTCGCAATCCACCGACCTTTTATTCCTCCATCATAGTAAAGAAGGGTAAGCGGGTGCTGAAGCGTGGTTGCAGGCTCGAATATCAGAATGCTTCCCTTCCAAATGAGAAACCAAATGATAAAAGCATTGAATGCAAGGGGTTCAAAATCTTTATCTAGTGATCGTCGATTCGAATAGCTTCGAAATGCCAGCCAGCCCATAGCTCCAAAGGCAAGAATCAACAATATTTGTCCGTTCAGTAGGAATGAGCCTATTTGAAGCGTGTACATAACATCCCCCCCAATGCATTTATACCCCTAAGGGTATCGAGACATACCTATAGGGGTATATTACATGATGGATTTCAACTTCGCAACTATTTATAAGATGGATCGGAAGCATCACTACTCTCGCAAATATCTGACAGCTTCTTCCCAGCTCTTTGTCAGACGTGCTGCATCTTCCTCCGCTAATCGACTTCCAATCTGGATTTCAATATATTCAAGCGGACTGGTCGCTTTTACAGCATGCTTGGCGCCATGCGGAATTTCTACAGCATCTCCGGCCTTCAACGCATATTTCATGCCCTCTAGTATTAACTCTCCGGTTCCGGATAGAATCGTCCAGATTTCTTTTCTGTTCTGATGGAAATGATAGCTTGTATTTTTTCCTGCCAGTATTGCAATCTTTCGGGTTAAGGTTTCGGCAGTTGTTGTGGAATGGTCTAACACCCGAATCGTTCCCCATCTTTTCTCCTCAAACATTGGGGTGCGGTCATCGTTAAGCATGCTTTTGATTTCATTGGATCTGTCTTTATCGGCAACGAGTATCCCGTCCGGACTGGCTGCGACGATGATATTGGATACACCAATTACATGAATAGGGTAAGCAAGCTCATTTATCAAATGAGTTTGAAGCGAATCCCCTGAAATTTCCCCATGTCCGATCACAGAACCTCCCAAATAGTTTGAAAGCACTCTCCAATCTCCGAGGTCCTTCCAGGTTTTATCATACGGCACTACTATGGAATGACCGGTTTTCTCCGCTATCGCTTCGTCAAAGCTTGTGACTGGAAATTTCTCATAGCACTCAATTAGCTCTTCATATTGAGCGGGCAGGTTGTTTCTTTGTAAATGAGTAAGCATAAACGATAACGAGAAAGCGAATGTACCGCAGTTCCATAATGCCTGACTGTTGATCAAGCTCGCAGCAGTCTCTTCATCAGGCTTCTCAACGAATTTGGAAACACTAAAATACTCTCTGCTATCCGTACACTTCGGCACAATATAACCGTATTGGGAGGATGGACGATAGGGTGTCGATCCGATCAGAGCCAACTCGCTGCCAGACTTAGCCAGAATATGGGGTAGCTGGTGAAGTAAATGATAAAACTCCGCTTCCACAAATAAATCCGCAGGAATAACACAGATCGTCTCATCCATATGTTCCTGCTGCTTCGAATGAAAAAAACTTGCGGCTAACCCTACCGACAAAAAAGTTCCTCTCTTATAGGGCTCAGTCAGGACATGGACTTGATCCCCCACATGGTTCTGTAATATTTCTACCTGATTTTGATTTGCAACGATCGTGGTATTTTGGAGCAAGCCTGCTTGATCCAATTGTCTGCAAACTCTCTGAATCATAGATTCTCTTTCGCCGTTTTCAGCTGAAAGGAGCTTCAGGAACAGCTTGGAGCGAATCTCATTGGATAAGGGCCACAGCCTTTTGCCGGAACCGCCGCTTAATACAACAACTCGCAAGTCCACTCCTCCTTAGCAGTACTATGAGCAACAGCACCCTTACTTTTTTATCCTGATCACCTTATCAATTGCTTTCTTTAAAGTGGACCCTGAACGGCTCCATGACAATCTAAGCACGTCATGACGCGCATGTTGTCCTTTCGTTAAACACAGATTCGGGTTCTCATATGCCCTTCTCATCTGCCTTCTTAAGCTTCCTATATCCGGTTCAGCCCACAGTTGGCCCTGTTCGGAAAATAAACTGCGAAATTGACGCGATATTGATGAGTTTCGATTCATACTGACTGCGGGAGGCTGCAGCTTGTATTGAACAAGAAACGAGTTTTTCTCAGTCACAAAGTCCATATGCCCTCCCCAGCCTGTTGTAATAACCGGTACGCCGCTTGCCATCGATTCCAAAAACGGCAGGCCCACACCTTCTCCACGAGTTGGGAGAACAAATACATGCCCCTGTGCATAAATGCTTCTTAGTGATTTATTGTTAAGCTTCCGGGCGATAAGCTCAATAGGAGCTGTGCTTTTCTGAATGTGCAACCTCTTTTTATAGGCCTGTATTCGGCTCTGTATCCACCGTTGATTTTCATAGCGGGCGTAACCATTTGTCTTGATAACAAGACGAACGTTATCGGCAGAAGAAAACTCCTCCCAATAAGCCCTCAACAAAGCTTCCGGATTTTTGCGGTGCTGGAATCCGAACACAGATATAAAAGTAAATTTATTCTTTGTATGCTTTGAAGGCATCCTTTTCTTAGCTGGTACAAAAAACTGCGAATGAACGCCATGGGGAACGATAAATACAGGAACCTTGACTCCACTTTTCCGCATAGCCTGCTTGTTATGAAGCGAGGGAACAAACACGGCATCCGCTTGATTAATCGGTCTGATCCATCGTTTAGGGATACGGGTCGTTTCCCAAACTGTGTTGATCATAATTTTTCCAAAACGTTGTCTTTCCTTTTTTACATTAAGAGCACCGGGTGTGTGATGATAGATTAATACTTGTCGCTTATTATCCCCTTGTCTGCTCCTGCCGCGATCTGCTCCAACCGTCACTTTTACCCCTTGGGCTCTCAAAGCCCTGACATATTCCCTGCTGGCTATACCAAGACCTGAGCTTCTGTTGACAGGCCCTTTCCATACAACCTCATAGGAGGAGGTCATGGTCTCTTCACTCCTGATTTTCTAATATAGCCCTTCCGCTTATGGAACGAGAGCGATCTATACTTTTTGGCCAGCCCAGCAACTTTCTGCGGTGAGATTTGCCCAACATTCACATGCAGACCTTTATTTCTTGCTTTCTTAAGAATCACCCCGCCGGGATTTTGTGAATATAAGAAATTACCATAGGTTTCAAACTCGGAAAAAGCGAATGGCTTCGTTTTGTCCATTGCGCTCATAATTGCCGAATACCAGCTTTTCTGACCCTTCGATTCGATCTTTCTTTTTAGCTGGGCAAGCTTTGACTTATTGAATAGCATATAGTGGGTGACAAATGATGAACGTGAGGAGGGCTTTGTGCCAAGTAGCCTGCGGTAGGTTTTGAAGTACTCCGGTTGACTCCAATTGCGGCAATAAAAAATCGTCTTGTCTCCATCAAGAAAAACATGCGGAGTTATTAATACAGTGTCAGCGTCAATCACCAAAAAATACTCCGAGCTGCCCAGCTTATCCCCGTTCATTTTCAACAACTGCTGGAACAACCATCCCGATCTCTCCCATCTCTTGGAGCGGTAGTGGATATTTTTTTTAGTAATGGGCAACAGGGTGTTCTCGTCAACAAACCTGCAATTTTTTCTTCGGCATAGCTCGATCATCCTTGCTCGGTTTGGAGCAACAATCATGATCTGACCAATAGGATGCTGGACATGCTTTCTTATCCCATCTATAACATACGGAAGTGTGGCCAGATCCTTTTCAATGGCAGGGATCAGAACATCAATTTTTTTCCTGCCGGATTTAGTCGTTACCTTGACAGGCATATGTTCAACTCCAATATAAAAAGTGATGCGATATGATATGCGAATGTTGAGCAAAAGAAACAGCCATACACCTAAATGAATGAATTCAAATAGGCAGGTATCCCTAACGCAATATTGGCATTTGCCATATCCTAAACTAACTATGAATTGTTAAGGAGATGCTTATGGAAATTCCAATTACAGGCTTTGTCCATTGTTCTGATGATTCTGACGGTCAACATTCGCATAAATTGTACATTACCTCCTGGAACGGCAGGCCTGTTCATGTACACTCATTCTCAGGTGTTACTTCCTTTGATGTTGGCCACGCTCATAAATATGCAGGAGTTACTGAGCCTGCGCCGACCGGAGTGCCGCATGTTCACGTATATCATACTGAAACTACCTTTAACGACGGTCATACCCACCTAATCCGGGGCACAACCGGGAATGCCGTTCCCCTGCCCAGTGGCGGACATTTTCATTATTTTCAAGGCGTCACCTCGGTTAACGGAAGAATTCCGCACACGCATTCGTATCAAGGAAGAACGGGTAATGAGGACTAACTAGGAAAACCTTAGTGTTTAATTAGGATTTTCTCAGGAATTATACGAGTTAATATTAAAACATGAATAGCTCCTGTTAGATGGAATCGTACCTAACAGGAGCTACTCCATAACTATTTGGCCGATAACACCCTGTAATAGAACATTTGTAACGGAGGCTTGCACTTCCTCACCTTTATCCTGCAGAGACATCCAACTATGGTAAATAGCCTGGAAGGCATAGGATACTGTCTGAATGTCACAGGTAAAGCGGACGCCGTGATTATACAATGATTGAGCCGCATCAAAATTTTGTTCCCGGAAAGCGGACAGTCGTTCTTTTGAAACTTTGCGGGCCATCCACTCTATCGTTGCTGCATCCATGTAAGTCAAAATGGGATATTGAAGCATCATTTTGTTCATAGCCACAAACACTTGCAGGACACGTTCCTTGCCAGGCAAACCAGAGTTGGAATCCAAAAGGACATCCAGCTCAGTAAAAATTTTTTGCTGGATACTCTGGACGATATCTAAATACAGATATTCTTTACTTTCATAAAACGTATAAAACGATGCCTTAGCAATCCCGACGGCTTCTACCAAATCATCAATAGTGACCTTCTTTATTCCATATGTCGTAAAAAGCCTTTCCCCCTCCGAGAGAAGCTTGTTATAGATCCGTTCTTTTTCATTCTCGCTAAAACGCGGCATGTCACCACTCCATTTTTTATGTAGTCAATGAATTGAATTGAATTGAATTGTATGTGTAGAATCTGGCTTCTGTTTTTCGTGGCAGGCAGAAAATTCAACAGTCTAAAAATCAGAGGTTGACGCTCTTTCAAAAGATTTCCTGCACTCCATGAATGAATCAATTTAACGCCTGAACCCAGCTTTTCAATATCTTTGGCCCGGTCCATTCCCCACAAAAAAGTGCTGCTTATTTTTTTGTCTATAAAATAGCTGTGTACAACATCAAAAAACATGTGTGCTCCCGGGTACCGCATAGATAGAAGAGCAAGTATTTGGGACACTTCCGCCTCCGTAAAATACATAAGCAGACCCTCTGCGATAATGATCACCGTGCTGTTTGCAGAAAGATGAATTTGTTCCGTCCATGTTGCATCCAAGACAGACTTGGAAATAAACCGAACGCGCTCGCTCTCAGAAAAAAATTGGCTTCGAAACCGGATAACATCGGGCAAATCCAGATCATACCATTTTGCATGATCGTTATCCATTCGGGTTATTCGTGTGTCTAATCCTACCCCAAGATTGATGATGGTAGCATTTGCATTCCGCGATAAAATACGGTTGACCTCATCGTCAATTATTTTTGTGCGCGCCAGAATACCTAACGTTGATATTTGACCTCCATCCGTTATTTTATCCTCCAGATTTAGCGTTTTAAGGATTTCTGCAGACTTCTCATCTGAAAGGACTGGATGATTCCTTGCGGTTTCGGTAGCGCGCGCTACCAAAGGAATAAATAAGGTTTCGGAGATCGGCAGCAAGCTGCTGCTGTGTGTGGTTTCCATCCTGATCACTCCAATTTCTAAAAGGGTGTCCCGAAGGCGATATAGCTTTTAGTCCAAGCTGTTTTATGTATACTAAAAAAATAATTCAGTATATATAGTATGTTTAATCCTTTTGTGATTGTCAAGATATAGTAATATAAGCGCACGATAACATGACAATCGAATGTCATCTTTCCGTGATATATTTAAGATAGCGAGGTGATCGTATTGCAAATACACAGGCTTTTCGAAATCGTATATCTTTTACTTAATCAAAAAGCTTCTACGGCGAAGGAATTAGCAGAACATTTCGAGGTGTCTGTCAGAACCATACTGCGCGACATAGAAAAGCTTTCGGCAGCGGGAATCCCTATTTATACTACGCAGGGAAAAGGCGGCGGCATATTCCTACTGGATAACTATGTATTGAACAAGACCACCATTTCAGATGACGAGCAGAATCAGATTTTATTTGCTTTGCAAAGCCTTGCACCTACGCAGCATTTGAATTCGAGCGACATCCTTTCTAAGCTGCGTATCCTATTTGATAAGACAGATACTCATTGGATTGAAGTAGATTTGTCTCGTTGGGGAACCACAGAATCGGATAAAGGGAAATTTGAACTGCTTAAAGGAGCTATCATTAAGAAGCAATCCATCACTTTTATTTATCCAAGCTCATATGGCGAAACAACAAACCGAACGGTGTACCCCCTGAAGCTTGTATTCAAATCCACATCATGGTATTTACAGGCCTACTGTCTGTTAAGGGAGGCTTACAGGACATTCAAGGTAAGCAGGATGCAGTCCTTGGAGATTTTACCGGATATCTTTGCCGAAAAACATTTTTCACCGCCGCCCATAGAGAAATCTGAGCCGTCATCCTCTGCTCTCATTCATCTAAAAATGAAGTTTTCCCCCTACGCCGCCTATCGGGTTTATGATGAATTTGATCATAAGGATGTTGTGAAGAATAAGGACGGGTCTTTTACTGTCACCATTGACTTGCCCGAGGATGAGTGGTTGTATGGCTTCCTTCTATCCCTTGGCTCAGTCGTTCAAGTGCTGGAGCCACAGCATGTCAGGACAAATCTGCTTGAAAGAATTGAGAACATGAGACAGTTTTATTTGGAGACCATAACATGACGCAATGTTGTCAGGTTATGTAGAGTAAAATAATCTTGCAGTCCAGGAAATTTCAACGAAGGGAGTTTTTATCTTGGAGGAAAAGTATTGTCAATGCTGTGGGATGCCAATGGGCAGCACCGATGAAATGTATGGAACAAATGCCGACGGCAGCAAAAACGAGGATTACTGCAAATACTGTTTTGAGGGTGGCGCGTTTACTTCGGATTGTTCCATGGACGAAATGATCGAGGCTTGTGTTCCCCACATGGTGTCCGCCAATGCCGGTATGAGCGAAGATCAAGCCCGGAGCATGATGCGGGAATTCTTCCCGACACTGAAACGCTGGAAGCAAAGCTAAGGACAAGCAGGTTCAGGCGCAGGATAAATCCTGTGCCTGAACTGCTCTCAGAAAGAACTTTAAGAGTAAGCTGATGATATTTATCCGATCATCATCCCGCCAATCGCCCCGGCCATAACAACCACCCAAGGCGGCAGCTTCCAAAACACCAGCAACAAAAATAGAATACAAGCCAAAGCAAAATCTTCAGCCGCCAGGATCGCTGTCGTCCACAAAGGGTTATAAAGTGCAGATAATAATATTCCGACAACCGCTGCATTGATCCCCACCAAAGCACCCTGTACTTTTGCATTTTGTCGCATCGAATTCCAAAATGGCAAAGTACCCGCTATTAACAGAAAAGCCGGCAAAAAAATAGCAGCAGTAGCAATCAAGGCTCCTTTCAAGCCGCTGATCATCGCCCCTACATATCCGGCAAAAGTGAATAACGGCCCCGGCACTGCCTGGGCAGCGCCATAACCTGCTAAAAAGTCGGCCTTGCTGATCCAGCCTGTCGGTACTACCTCACGCTCAAGCAGCGGCAGCACGACATGCCCGCCGCCAAAAACAAGCGAGCCTGACCTGTAAAAGCTATCAAACATGGAAAGCTCATTCCCTCCAACATACTCCCTTATCAGAGGTAATCCCAATAACAGACCAAAAAATAAAATCAAGCATGCTACCGCAAAGCCCCGGCTGATCGGAACTGGCACTCCCGCTCCCTCTGCAGCGGCTGATTTACTATATAGCAATAATCCTGCTACCCCTGCGATGATGAGAACCAATACCTGACTGAAGGCGTTCTGCCATAAAAGAGTAGTCGTTGCAGCAAAAATGGCGATCGTCATCCTGTTTCGGTCAGGTGTCAGCTTTTGACCCATACTTAGTACTGCTTGAGCAACAATAGCGACCGCTACGATTTTCAGACCATGAATCCAGCCGGAGCCGGAAATGTCGAGTCCCTGCAAAAGGAAGGCAAACAAAATAAGCCCGACAAGCGACGGCAGCGTAAATCCGACCCAGGCAGCCAAGCCTCCAGCCACCCCTGCGCGAAGCATTCCGATGCCGATGCCGACCTGACTGCTTGCTGGTCCGGGCAGGAACTGGCACAATGCGACCAGCTCCCCATAGCTTCGTTCGTCCAGCCATTTTCGGCGGCGTATGTATTCGTTATGAAAATATCCAAGATGAGCGATCGGCCCGCCAAATGAAGTAAGGCCCAGCTTTGTAGATACGCCCAATACCTCTAAAACATCACGTAGTTTGTTTCTTTTGTTCATTCCATGCTGCTCCCTCCAGATCAATGTATTTATACTACTGGTTATATGTTAACGTTCAATGGGTTCATAATTAACTCTCTGTTAACATTACCCTTCTTTCGGTATTTTGCTCATATCCATAAACAGAACGTTCCATCTATGACCGTCCGGATCTGAAAATCCGCAGCCGTACATCCAGCCGTCCTTATCTCCAGGCTTGCCATATACACTACCGCCTGCCTGCCCGGCCTTCAGGGCGATTTCATCCACTTCCTCCCTGCTTTCAGCGCCTAACGAAAACAATACTTCACTACCCTCCTGCGTATTGGCAATCGCATGGCTTGTAAATCCTTGAAAAGTGTTCTCCGGGAATAGCATCACGATCACGGAATTGTCGCCAACGATCAGGCTCACAGCCTCATCATGGTCAGGATGCTGCGAATTCAGCTCAAATCCAAGCGCCACATAAAACTCTTTTGATCTTTTCAAATCCTTTACCGGCAAATTAATCCACAATTCCTTCGACATCGCAAACACTCCTTATTTAGGGTATACACTATTCATTACCCATATAAATCCGCTTAATCCCAACAAGGCGATAAAGCATAAAAAGGCGCCCCCATTAATACGGAGGCCGCCTGAATAAATTGCTTAACATTTAGTTATCATTCAATTGCTTTCGCTGCGTCAACGGGAGAAGCTCGATTTTCTCAATATCCATCTCTCCAAATCGATCCTCTAAAATCGACATAGGTTCAAGCTGGGCTACCGTATTCCATAGCAGCCAGGCGCCAATGCCGTAATATTGCAACTCCGTTACACTGCCGCCTTCCGCTACCAGACCAGGATGAGCATAACCCCATGCTCCCTTCCAATCCGCCGTATAGTTGGCATTGTTCTGCAGAAGCTTGGCAAATTTGAGATAGTCCGCATTATTGGTGAACAAGTACAATCGGTAATATGCCGCTCCCATATAAGCCATATATTGATCGGTATAGGAATGTCCGGTTGACACCAGACTTTGTCCGATCAGACCGCTCTCCGGATAAGGCGAAGGCACCGTCTCAAAGATGTTGCCATCCACAGCATAGCCCGGACTCTTGGAGCTTGAAGAGGCGGTTGCCGTGCTTCCAGGTGCCAGATTTGAGCCCGACGCGTCCTCAATGACCATTTCCCATATGCTGGCCCAGGCTCCAGGGTCCTGAGTTCCTGTGATAGTTACTCTTACATACCTTGCATCTTGATTCCCGGAATCCTCATAATATGGATCTCCGTACTCCTGAACGGAAGTACGATCCTTAAAGAGGCTCCACTGTACGCCATCCGAAGAGGTTTCCAATCGATACTGCACCCACTTGTTGCCATACTCCATGTAGGTTTTGATTTTGCGGATATTTTGAACCGAGCCCAGATCGACTTGAAGCCAGGCCGGCTTTCCGTCTCCTTCGGCTGCCCAACGCGTTCCGCCCGCAGGTGTATGGTAGGTCCAGGAGAATGTCCAGGTTGCAGTGTATATCGCAGCTCCTTCAAGCGCCTGAAGCCACTTCGTATCATGAGTTGCATCATATAAAGCAAGGAAAGCATTCATCGCCATCGCGCCGGCTTCCTTGTCGATCGTATTGTTGTTGTCTGAGGTGCCACCTACGTATTGATACTTTTGATAAATTTCCTGATAAGCGTAATTCCCTGCTTGAATCGCAGCATTTTTGTAGCGCTCGTCTCCGGTAATATCATACAGCTTCAACAAAAAGCGAATGGGATTCGTTGAATTGTATTTAGCCGTATGAACAGGGGAGCCGTCCAGCCCGTAAATACGATAGTAAGAGCCGTCCGCATTCTGATGATTTACAAGCCAATCGCCAAAGGTCGTAATATATTGAAGCCAATCTGCCGGAGGATTGCCCTGCTCATTCATGATCCGGTAAGCATCTGCGGCACCTTCCATACCGTCAGACATCGTACGCATATCCATATCCTGATTCGTAAAGCCGCCGGTTCCGTTCAAATAAGGCTCATACCAGGTTTTCGGAAGACCGGAGGCTGTCATTGAATGCTGAACCCAGAAATCCACCATTGCAATGCCCTGATTCATCGTAGCAGTATCCTGATTCTGTATTCCGTAACGGATCATCTGATAAGCGGCCGGAAGCTGCTGTCCGACAAAGCCCATGACCATCGCATGCCCGCTAACCTCCCCGCTTGGAAGATCCGCCTTAAACGGGAGACCGTTGACTCCATTGTAATTATCATAATAGGTATTCATTAGATCGATAGCTTGCTGATAAAGAATCTCCACCGCAATAGGCTTAACCTCCGGATTCGTCCAGGCAAAATAATCATGCCATGAAGCGGCAACAGCGTGCTCATATGAATCTGCCTGCGCAAAGCTCAGCACCAATTCATAATTCTGTTCATAACCGACAGTCACAGGATGGCTGCGACGAACCCATGGATCATTGCGGTTAATGTAATTCACTTCACCCTCAAGTCCCGGAAACACAAAATCCAGAGACGGACGGGCTTCCTTATGAATACCAAGACTTCCGTAATTAAAAGAGCCGTCTACCAGCCAATCGCCGGTATTCTCCTCAACGTCAGAGCTTGGCGAAGCATTGAGCCTCCCTATACTCAAGGTCTCGCCGTTTACTTCATTGCGCAGCATCACAAAAGGAAGGGCCAGCCGCATCTCACGAATATAAAAGAATTCATCCAACGGATTCCCTGCCATCGCCCCGTCAACGACATTTTCATTTTTCTTGTACCAGTTGCCCGGTGCCAGAACCTCATATTGGCTAAAGTTTTCTTGTGCCGAAGGAATTAGTCCAAAACGGCTGTTAAAGCCTTGATCCCCGTTCGCTGCGTGGATTACAGTTACGGTACGTCTCATTTGAAAGACTCCGGGCTCTGCAAGCGCCGTGTATTCATCCTCAAATCGGAATTCACTGCCCCTTAGGCTGCCAACCGTACCTGATAAAATAAGCTTGCTTCCGGATAATACAGCTGATGTATATGCCGCTTCTTCCAACCGGGGCTCGTCCCCGTCATCCTTGATCAGCAGCTGCTGAGGCTGATCCTGAAAATATAGACGTTCTGCGTTGCGATACACTCCAACACGGTATAAGCCATCACTGTCTTGATCCGCTCGCAGCTCATAGTCTCCTGATTGGAGGGCTCCGGCGGATGAATTATCCTCGTCCTGATAGACCGCAAGCTCACGAAGGCTGGACCACATCCCCGTAGTCTGGCTGCCAGTCACGGTAAGTCGCACATATCTGCCAGTACCTTGCCCGATATCTGTATAGGCCGGATTAGGAATCACTGTGTTTCCGGTCCGATCGGCAAATGTCTGCCAGCTCACTCCATCATCCGATAGCTCTATTCGATACTGATAATATGAGTCCATAAATTCAAAATAACTTTCGATCCTCGTGATGGATTTGCTGGAGCCAAGGTCGACCTGCACCCATTCCGGCTTGCCGGAGCCATTAGAAGCCCATCTCGTCTCTTTATTCCCGTCGACGATAAAGCCTGCGGCGTGATTATCATCCTGAGCTGATGATGCAGTAACGATTTTCCCCGCTGCAAGATTGTCCGTTCCATACACTTCAAGCTCGTAAATGCTTTTCCACATCGATCCGGAGATCAGAATTCGAACATATCTTGCGCTCACTCCAGCATCGTCCAAATAGCCTGTCCCGTTCAGCGCCTGATTGTGACTGCGGTTTGCTATCGTCTGCCAGATCTGACCGTCTGAAGAAGCCTCTATGACATAGGAATAAGCAGCATCACCGAACTCGAACCTTGTTCGTGTACCATAGACATAATAATCCTTTTCCAAATCCACCTGCAGCCAATGTGAGCCATCATTATCAGCAGCAGACCAACGGGTCGTACCGCGAAGTCCATCAACAGCCTTATCCGGTCCAAAATCCGCATTCATGCTTGAGGAGGCTGAAGCCGGTTTTCCTTTCGCCACGTTGCGCATAAAAGGCTCTTCACTCCAATCCTTTACCTTCGGATTAATCTCAAATTCTCTAATGCTTACCCATATATTAGGGTTCTGGTTAGCGGTCACCGTAATTCGGACATATCTGCCGGTTACCGCATTTTGGTCCGTGTAGCCCGATCCCCCGGGCGCAATGGTATTCGCTGTACGATCGGTAAACATGATCCAATTTACACCGTCGTTGGAAACCTCTACTTTGTACTGATAATAAGACTGATCAAATTCAAAAACCGTTCGAACCGTATGGATTATCTGTGCTGTGCCTAGATCCGCCTGAAGCCAGGCCGGTTTGCCATCCCCATTCGCTGCCCAGCGGGTATTCAGATCGTGATCAACTGCTTTGTCCGGTGCATGCGTCCCATTTTGATACGATGAAGACGTTACCGCTACCGGCGTTAATCCGGACGGAGCTGCAGCTGCCACCTTCTGTGGCCCTAGCATTCCCGGCTGCCAGCTCACTCCGGTAAACAGCAGCAGCATGGATAACAGCAAGGCCACCCTCTTTTTTGTTATCGCTTTCATAAATTCCTCCTCCTTACTACTGACTGGGATGTAAATACAAATCTAAATACAACCCCTATCATATCGGAGGCACTATCGTTGCACTATTCAGAAATTAATGATAAATAGGCATAAATTCAAGAACTGCCGGTCCTCAATTGCTTACGATAATCACCGGGACTCATGCCCATCATTTTTTTGAAATGGATATAGAGATGGTTAGGGTTCTTATATCCTACCTTCTCCGAGATCAGCGACATCGAATAACCCGCATCCGCCATCATTCGAACCGCTTCCTCAATACGAACCTTATTTAAATAATCATTAAAATAAAAGCCTGTTTCCTTCTTGAATAATTGTCCCAGATAACCTGAGTTCACGTAAAATAAATTAGCCAGCTTCTTCAAATTAAGCTCCTCGCCATAGTGCTCATTAATGTAGTGCACAATTTCGCGTATACCGAAATCAATGCTGCCGGCATTTCGTCGTTCATCTAAAAAACGCGCGGTCTGCTCACTGAGCACAGTCAAGCGCTGCCTCATTTCCTGAAGCGATTTTGACTCAGTAACCCATTGATCCTCCTCAAACAAATCCTGATACAGCTTTTTCCAATCCCCACCCGCTTCAAGGACCACCTGAGACAGCTCCATTACAACATATACGATCGCATACTTGATTTTCTCTTTGGGGGCAGATTGCTGGTTCAGCTCAGTGAACAATTCCTTCAGCTGCGTATCCAGCTCCTCTCTATTGAACGGAGACAACGCCTTCTTAAGCCTGTCCGCCCTCCAGTTCAGGGTCCAAAGTGAACGGCTGTTCCTTTCATCTGCTGCGTGGAAAATATGACTCTCCCGATTAAAAAAGCTCTGCTCAAGTGCAGAATCAGCCAGCTTGTACGATTGCGGCAAAGCGTGTAAATCCTTCAGCTGCAGCCCAATTCCAATAGAAATGCTCTCCTTGGCGTAAAGCCTGCATGCCTCTACTATTTTCCCGGCTAACCTATCTGCCTCATCCACAGCCAGCGGCTCAGCCCAAACGACACCGATCCGGTTTTCGCTATCCTCATAGACAACGCCTCGCTCATAGCTCCCTACCATTTCAGTGACAATGTTGCGTACAGCAAATCGCTTAAGTAGAATCTGCTCCTCTGTATTCTCCAGCAGCAGCTCACCGTAGTTATCCAGCTCAATCAGCCATACCTGATAACCGCCAGCCTCGGGCAACCACTCCTCGTGAATTGTGCCTAACGAGCTTTCCAAAGGCAAAGGCTCCCCCCTCACCAGCTTGCGATAATAGTAATCCTGCAGCCACTGGTTTTTGAGGCGCTCTTCATATTGCTTCAACCATTCACCTTCAATCCATTCCTTAATTTTGTCTACCTGACCCGACAGCTCCCCCTGATCCACAGGCTTAAGCAGGTAATCATGAACACCATATTGGAATGCCTCTTTAGCATAATGAAAATCATCATGACCACTCAGCACAATGATTTGTACCTCAGGACGTTCAGATTTAATACAGCGGGTCAGCTCAAGCCCGTCCTTACCAGGCATCCGTATATCGGTTATGACAAGATGCGGCTTCTCGGCCAGGAACAGCTCCCATGCCTTATCCCCATCCTCCGCTTCCGCACAAATGACAAAGCCTTTATCCTCCCAGTTCAAAATATGCTTCAAGCCTTGGCGAATATCATATTCATCGTCAACAATCATGACCTTTAGCATCGTTCATCCCGTTCCTCTCTGTGCACTCTAAGCTATATTACTCACCGCCCCGAGGCAGTCTGATCCGTATTATTGTGCCTAGCTGTTCCTCGCTTTCTATTTGAAGACCGTAGCCTTCGCCATAATGCAGCACCACCCGATCATGTACATTCACGATCCCGATGGACTCCCGCTCGGGTCTCTCCTCCCGTCTCATTCCTAGCGTCTCCTGTAAATGAGCCAGTCGATCCGGTGGAATTCCTAATCCATCATCCTTAACCACGACTTCTATCCCTTGATGCCCGGATTGAACGCTGATCCAAATATGACCGCGCCCTTTCTTGCGCTCGATACCGTGCTTGATCGAGTTTTCTACAAGCGGCTGTATAATGAGCTTCGGAATCGGATAGTCCATTAAGGCTTCCTCCACCTCAAGCTGATCCTCTATTTTGTCGCGAAAACGACTTTTCTGAATATCAAGATAGCTGCGGACAAACTCTAATTCCTCTCTCAATGGAATGATGTCGTGCTTCCAGTTCAGCGCCTTGCGCAAAATTTTAGACAAATTAAAAATCATATTGGAGGCCGTTTCATTTTGCGGCAGTACCAACAGCTTCATCCGAATGGATTCCAACGTGTTAAACAGGAAATGGGGATTGATCTGGCTTTGCAGAGCATACAGCTCGGCCTCCTGCTTTTTAATCTCAGCATCCTTCAGAGATAGCTGTACCCTCATATTCTCCTGAATGGAGTTGTCCAAGCCGTCGACCATGAGATTAAAGCTGGTGGTGAGCATTCCCACTTCATCCTGTATATCACTTTCAGGCGCCTTCGTGAGCGTCCCCTTCTTCACCGAGCTCATGACTCTGACAAGGTTGCGAATCCGGTTCGTCATCCGGTTTACAAAAAATATAATGAAGAGAATAGACAGCAGCAAAGTCCCCGCCATCATGGCCAAGCCCGTGTTGCGCACTTGATTGGCTTCCTTCAATAGAGTATCCAGCGGAACCTGCGTAACGATCGTCCATGACGGAAGATCCTTACCTTGCAAGTTTCGATACAGCAGCTTAAACTTTCCGTTGTCGTTCAAATCCATCATGCCATGCTTTTCTTGCCGGATTTGCGTATAATAGCTTTTGCCCAACCACGAGCTGCCCTGCAGGCTGCGATCATTAGAGGAGATTACGGTACCCTGCTCGTCCAAAATAACGATCAGCTTATCCCTGGGATTACTCTCGCCGATCAAGGCATACAATCTGTCCTGCTGCAGCTCGATTGAAACCACGCCATAAGGTACACCCACCAGACTGCCAATCATGCGGCTGACATACAATTCATTTCCCTCACGTGTCCATATCGTTCGAAATTTATGCTCCACCGCCAGCTGATAACGGTCCAGCTTGCTGATGCTCTCATCCACACGCTCATAGATGCCAAGTCCTTGCAGCAGAGTTTCATTCAAAAAATACACCTTTAGAGAATTCGTAGAATTACGGGTCACAAAATCATAGGTAATCGGCTTCAAATAATATTGATAGGCATCAATGCTATCCTCGATATTTTCATAGCTTCTTGCCGGATTTAAATAATTTCTGAGCGTATCGTCAAAGCTGAATTGAGACAATAGACTGGAATACTCCTCCAGCATGTTCTCCACGTTCTGACTGGTCTGCTTGGAGGATTCATCCGTCAATTGAATCGTCTGATTCACAATTTGCTTCTGATAGATGGACAGGATCATTTGTGAAATGAGCAGCAGAGGTAGCATGATCGAAAATACATACAAAATGATCAGCTTCGTTTTTAATGTGTATGTTTTGAGCTTCATGGCTGCCTCCTATCAAATCATGCCTCTAAAAAGAAATGGAAATAGAGCAGCTCCGGGCTGCTCTAAAAATTTCCAAATGCTCCTACTGCACATCGGCCAGTTTCTTTTTGTTTTCTTCAAATCCATTTTTGTAGAAATCCATGACCTTGTCAATGTCCATCCCCTTCAGATCGGTGATAAACTTGTCTTTCGCTGCAGTAAAGGCCGCTTCATCCTTCGAATAGATCACTCGGGCAATGTTGGTGTCCAAATAGGTTTTGATCTTCTGCTCAATGGCCGAAATATCACTGGTAGGGTCTGCTTGCACAGGATCAATGAGTGAAGTGTTAATGCTGTAATGCTCACGATCCTCAAAAATTTGTGTCGGATAATCCAGATTGTGATCCTTAATGAATTGCTTTTCAGCTTCTGTCATGCTGGTAATATACTGTTCAGGTGCATTATCGCTATATTTCACCTTCCAGTTTTTATCTGTATTGATCGTTTTGCCATTGATAATAAAGTTAGGCGCCATGTAAGTATTGCCTTCCTTCTTAGCTGCATCCGGATCAGCAGGCTTGTCAGGATCGGCAGGAAGTGATTTAGGCACGCCATCCTTCATTTCCCACAAGGCTCCTTCTGTTCCGTTCCACATCAATTCGACGCCTTCCCACGATGCAGCCAGGTTCATAAACGCCATAACCTTATCTTTATGCTCCGAGTTTTTGGAAATGGACCATAGCATATTGTTACCTACCGGTGAAGCGAAGCGGAAGAAGTTGTAGTCCGATTTCGCATCCAGCAGCGTTGGAACAAAGCCCTTCTCCGGATCTTTTTTAGACAAAATCTCATTGTTTGGCCAGCCAATTTGCCAGTTGGCTAATCCTAAGTGGTAACGGAGCGCTTTGCCTTTATCCTGAACCTGTTGCCCCTTCATCGTCACCGATTCCGGATCAAGCAGGCCATCGAGGTAAGCTGTATTCCAAAATTTCATCGCTTTCCAGAAGCTATTGTCCGGATCGGTAAAGCGCGGTACCAGCGTATTACGCTCTGAATCGAGATAAGAGAAGCCGTTTACTCCGGCAAAGCCGTCGTTATGTGAAACGTTCCAGTCTACATAATCCCATCCGCCGGCATCGGAGAACGGAATTCCGGTAAGATAAGTTTTTTGTCCTTCTGCATTTGCAGGCTCAAGCTTTTGCGCTTCTTTTCCGTACGCCAGCAAATCGTCCAGGCTTGTGAGCTCGGTCTTTCCCATCTTGGCGAGCAGGTCGCCGCGCACCTGGAATACCAGATCATACCCCATCGGATAAAAGCTTTCGTCACCAATCAGGCCGGGAACAAAATACAATTTATCCTGACCTTGCGAATACATCGCCTTGCTGTAATCCAGCCCTTCTTTTACGTTCTTGGTGAGATCAGTACCGTAGCTGGCAATAAGCTCATCCAAAGGCTCGATCATGTTGTTTTTCAATAGAAGCTGATTGATGCTTCCGTCATTCGTAATAATCAAATCCGGTAAATCGCCGCTTGCGATTAACGTGCTGAGGCGTTGATTCGCATCCTCCTGACTGCCTCCGTTAAACGGAGAGAAGTCCAGCTTCACGCCAATGCGCTTCTCGATCTCCTGCATCACCGGATTATCCAGCACATTGTTAGGAATCGTGCCTATATTACTGTGGAACACCTTGATAGTCACAACCTCGTTGCTGCTGTTAGCCGCATTCGAGGAAGCGGAATCCGGTTCTGTGTTTTGCTTGTTACCGCAGCCCAGTAGACCCATGAGCATGGTCGAAATCAGTAACAGCACACTTAATTTTGTCCTCATAAGTAAGCGCCCCCATATTAAAGTATTATATATAGCGGGATCAGCCTTTAACAGCACCGATCATGATCCCCTTCACAAAATAACGCTGCATAAACGGATAGATGATAAATACCGGCACAATCACGATGATCGTAATTGTCATGCGCAGAGAGGTCGGCGTAACCTGCGGCCCCTGCCCCATTGCCGAGAGCAGCGCCGCATCCCTCATGCTGAAGGATTGACTCTGCAGGAAACGAAGCAGCATGAGCTGAAGGGTCATCAATTCTTGCCTCGTGTTATACAGCAGATTGTCCATCCAGTTGTTCCATTGTCCTACTGCTGCAAATATGGCGATTGTCGCCAAAATCGGCTTGGACAACGGCAGTACGATACGCCAGAAAATTTTAAAGTAACCTGCGCCCTCTACCATCGCAGCCTCCTCCAGCTCAAGCGGAAGCTGCTCGAAATAGGTTTTCATCAATATCAGGAAAAAGGCATTGATCATGCCGGGTATGACATAGACCCAAAATGTGTTTAATAGATTCAGATTGTACATGAGCAAATATCCGGGAATAATGCCTGCATTTAAATACATCGTCATTACAACGAGAATGTACATCGGCTTCCGCAGCGGAGTCGCTTTTTTGGTCAGTCCGTACGCAAGCAGCGAGCAGCCTAGCAATGTCAGAAGCGTACCGATCACGGTGCGTCCTATAGAAATGATGAGCGGATTCATCATATCATTTTTACTGAATACCTCGACGTAGTTGATAAAGGTAACGCCTTTGGGCCATAAAAAGGTTGGGCTGCCTACTACCAGCTGCGGATCAGACAAGGAGTAGATCAATATAAAGTAAAAAGGATACAGTGTGAGCAATCCAAGACATGATAAGAGAAAATAGTTAAATACACTAAAAATTTTTGAGGGTATACTTTCCTTCATGCCTGCCCCTCCTTTCTATCAAGTAATAACTAAAAGTAATAAAGCAGTAACTAAAGAATGGAGTTTCCGTTCACCTTCTTGCTGATCCAATTCGCAATCATAAGCAAAAGGATGCTGATCAGGGACTTGAACATGCCTACGGCAGTTGCGTAGGAGAAATTCAAGCTTTGCAGGCCTATTTTATAAACATAGGTATCCAGATTCTCCAGCTTGTCCAGCACCATCGGGTTCATAAAGGTGAACATTTGCTCGAACCCGCCGCCCGACAGCATATTGCCGATACCGAGTATGAGCAGCACGATAAAGGTGGGCAGCATACCCGGCAAAGAGATATGCCACGCTTCCCGAAATCTGCCTGCTCCGTCTACCCGTGCAGCTTCATACTGCTCCTGATCGATTCCACTTAGCGCAGCCATGTAAATGATGGCCCCCCAGCCAAGCCCCTTCCACAGGCTGACAAAGGTTTGAAATACCCATGCCCATTCCGGATTCGCCAAAATATCAACGGGAGTCTGAATAATCCCGAGGTACAGCAGCAGCTTGTTCAGCATTCCCTCATCCACGGATAAGAAAGCAAAAAATACGGAGTAAACGATAATCCAGGATATAAAATTGGGAAATGATGAAACGGTCTGAATCAGCTTGCGAAACCATACCTTTCTTGCTTCATTCAGCAGCAATGCCAGGATCATGGGAGCCGGAATTGTAAGCAAGCCAAGCAGGCTGAGCACTAATGTATTCCGCAAAGCCAACACAAAATGCGGGTCGCTGAACATTCTATCGAAATGCTTCCAGCCTACAAAGTTGGAGGCCATGCTGCCTCCGGGAAAATAATCGGTAAATGCCGTGATCCAGCCAATCAATGGAACGTAAGCAAATAAAATAATCATCAGAAAAAATGGGATCGTCATTAACATTAACGGCAATTTTACGCTTTTAACATTGTTCAATCCAAACCCCTCCTCATATAGCAAATTCGGCCGGAGGTTAAATCTGGCTCCATTTCCCTTCCATGATGTCCCGTATTTTGTCCAATGGAACTTTAGGGACTCTGTCGTAGGTCAGCAATCCGTTAATTTCCTGCTCCACATCTGTAAGCTGGGTGTAGCAGATTCCCTGTACAACCGGCGAACTCAATAACGGACGGATCACTGCTGCCAGCTTGCTTAAAAAGTCCTCATCATTATCCGCACCCGAATACCCCCAGCCGCTCCAATGGCTTTTCTTGAAGGAAATTCCGCCGAACTCTGTTACAAGAATCGGCTCCTGTCGATAGCTGGTACCGCCGACCAAAAGCTGCCGATCAGCAGGTCGTGAGTTCAGCACAGATTCAACGGTGGAGTAGCGTTCAGCGAGCACTTCCTCCCGCCATTCATAATCATGTATGGTCAGTAGATCTGTTGTCATATGCTCCCAGCCATCGTTGGAAATCACCAGTCTGGAAGGGTCCAGTGATTTGACGAGATAATACATCGCCATAGCATGCCGCTGCTCGGACACATTGTGCATAATGTTAGGAACGCCCCAGCTTTCATTTAATGGGACCCATGCTACGATACAAGGGTGATTGTAGTCTCGGACAAGGGTCTCCTGCCATTCGGATGTAAATCTGCGAATATACGTATCATGCATTTCATAGGAATTCGCCGCTTCACCCCAGACCAGCAATCCCAGCTTATCGCACCAGTACAAATATCTTGGGTCCTCAAGCTTTTGATGCTTGCGGGCGCCATTGAAGCCCATTTGCTTGGTAAGGTCGACATCCTGACGCAGTGCATCGTCCGATGGTGCGGTAAGCAGTCCGTCAGGAAAATATCCCTGATCCAGAATCAGCTTCATCTTGTACGGATGGTTATTCAGGCATACAATGCCTTGCTCAACAGATATTTTTCGCATGCCGAAGTAGCTGCTTATTTCATCCAAAATGTGCCCGTTGCTTGATAAGGTCAGCTTTAAATCATATAAATGCGGATGCTCCGGTGTCCACCAGCGTGACCAACGGCTGTCATGGTAGCTGTAATCCGATAGCGCAATCACATGCTTGTCAATGGAATGATGCAGTAAATAAGCTTCTGTCGTGACGGCTTCATCCCCGAAAAACACTTCGACCTTCAGCTCAAGCTCCTGCTGGCTCCATTCCTTTCGCCATCCGTTCACATAGGCGATCAGCTCAACTGTGTTATTGTCGATGTCAGGAGTAAGCTTGATATGATCTACGTGAATCTCGCTGACCGGCTCCAGCCATACGGTCTGCCATATGCCGGTTGTCCGTGTATAAAATATAGTCTCGGATTGATCCTTCCAATACTGCTTGCCGCGCGGCAGGCTCATATCACGGGCATAGTCCTCCGCCCTGACGACGACGATATTACCGTCCGGCTTTAACGCTTCAGTAATATCGGCCTTAAAAGGAGTGTGTCCTCCGGAATGCTCTGCTACCAACGTACCGTTAATCCATACCTTGGCGTCGTAATCAACTGCTCCGAAGTGTATGTACACTCTTTTTCCATTAAAGGCATCCGTAAGCTCAAAGCTGCGACGGTACCAGACCACGTCATGCGCTGTGGTATCCCCGATTCCGCTAAGCTTGCTTTCAAAGCAGAATGGAACCTGAATTCTTTTCGCGAATGCAGTCCCGAGCTCCCAGTGGTTGCTCAAGCCCTCCCTTGCATCATCAAATTCAAATTCCCATTCTCCATTCAGATTGATCCAATTCTCACGTACATATTGTGGTCTTGGATATTCCGATCTTAGCATCCTATCACTTCCTGTCTTGTTGTCGTTGTATCTCTTTGATCTAAGATTAACGGTTCTCAAGGCGGAATACAGTTCATAAATTCAAGATGCTTTTTTCATAAATTAATGAAGAATAGTGGACTTGCTCTCGGAGGATTTGCCACAAAAAACGATTGAGGAAATAAAGGAACGCAAATATCTTCAAATGAAGCAAAACGCCAAGTAGAAGGCAAGGCAAAAGATAAGGCAAAAGATAA
>RCUU01000262.1_pt1 | contig 30199 bp, 21 predicted proteins | sample 2166211 | NCBI WGS metagenome assembly RCUU01 (sample SAMN09932620, study PRJNA488358) | compost metagenome | feature: garden; material: soil; isolation source: compost soil in phenylacetic acid-enriched culture | place: Germany: Experimental Botanical Garden Goettingen | collected 2016-01-27
TTTTTAACGATTACAGAAAATTTAAGTGGACTAATTCCCACTAAATGCGGATTCAGTTTGTTATAAGAAGAATTAGTGGGAGAAATTCCACCTAATGATGATGGAATCGAGTACGAGGCTTGACGGCGGAGTAAAATCCACAGGTACAGGTATGGAAAGTTGGAGGTGAATTTCAAATGGAGGAAATCCAGGGGGAGTTAATTACAGTAGAGACGCTGGCTTCGGATTTTCGGAGGCTGGGGGTTCGCAAGGGGATGACGCTGCTTCTGCATTCGTCCTTCAAATCGCTGGGGCAGTGGGTGGCCGGCGGGCCGGTAGCCGTTATTTTAGCGCTCGAGCAGGTGCTTGGGGAAGAAGGAACACTGGTGATGCCGACCCATTCCTCGGACCTGACCGATCCGTCGGGCTGGTGCAATCCGCCGGTGCCGGAGGCATGGTGGCAGAGCATCCGGGAGCATATGCCGGCCTATGACCCGGATCTTACGCTGCTGCGGGGCATGGGAGTAATTCCCGAAACCTTCCGGAAGCAAAAGGGTGTGAAGCGCAGCAGCCATCCGATACATTCTTTTGCCGCCTGGGGCAGACACAGGGATGAGATTGTTGATGGGCATGCGCTGGAGTATGCTTTTGGCGAACAATCGCCGTTGGCCCGGATCTATGATCTGAAGGGAAGTGTGCTGTTGCTCGGCGTAGACAGCCTCAACAATACTTCGCTGCATCTGGCTGAATACCGGGCGGAGTATGCGGGGAAGCAGGAGGTTATGGCGGGAGCGCCGATGCTGGTCGATGGGGCCAGACAATGGGTGGAATTCAGGGACTATGACTGGAATTCGGATGATTTTGCCGCTATTGGTGAGGACTTTGGACAAGAAACGGGACAGATTACATATGGAAAGGCCGCCGGAGCCACAGCCCAGCTCATCCCGCAGCGGGAGATCGTGGATTATGCGGTGAAATGGCTGGAGCGCAAGCGGGTGTAACTGGAAGTGACGGAAGTGACGGAAGTGACGGAAGTAATGGGATGTAATGGGTGTAACCGGATATAGCCGGGCCGTTTAGCTTACTAAATAAATATATTGTGTGAAAAAGGAGTGGGGTATCATGGCTGCAACAACAGTCTTTTTAACACGGCATGGGCAGACGGAGTGGAATGTCCAGAACCGGATGCAGGGGCATCGCGATTCGCCGCTTACACCGCTTGGCGTACAGCAGGCACAGTGGCTGAACCAGGGGCTGCAAAAGGAGCCGCTTGATATCATTTACTCCAGCTCAAGCCCCAGGGCATTGCGGACTGCAGAGATTGTCCGGGGGGAGCGGGACATTCCGCTGACCGCTTGTGATGAATTCATAGAAATCGGCATGGGGCTATGGGAAGGGCGGGATTCCGCCGAGATCCAGGCCGGGGACCCGGAGCAGCACCAGCATTTCTGGAAGGACCCGGAGAAGTTCAGTGTAGAAGGCAGCGAGACCTTTGCCGGAGTGCAGAAGCGGGCGCTGGATAAGCTGCAGGAGATTGTGGCCGCACATGACGGGCAGCGCATTCTGATTGTTACCCACACGGTCGTTATCAAAGTGCTGATGGCTTATTTTGAAGCGAGAGCCATGGAGAAGCTGTGGGACCTGCCTTATATTTATCCTACCTGCCTGTGCCGGATTGATTTTACGGACGGAATGGCGGAGATACTGCTGCACGGAGATACAAGCCATTATGTGAAAAGTGTGGAAGATGAACTCTTTGATTAAGCTTATACTTATATAGGTGCGATTAGTAAAAAATCAAGCCTGCAGGCGATGCTCCGGCGAAACCGGGTATCGCCTGTTTGGCATGGAGATCTGGGCCGCCCTGAATACTGAGTGGGTCGGCCACATCCTACAGCCATGTGCGCTGGCTTATCTTTTGGCTAAAGCGCCTTGAGGCACGGCTGACGGCCTGCTGTTCTGGAGATGTCTGGCCTCCAGGGCGGACAGGTCGCCGTCGAGCATCCGCAGGCCGGGGATCAGCATGGCAATTGCGGCAAATAAAGCCGGCAGCAGCCCTGCGGCGAGGAACAAGGCAGATACGCCGTAGGCTTCGGCAATGGCTCCTCCGGCAAAAGCGCCAAAGGGTGTCAAGCTGCCCCCAATCAGAAACCGGATGGAATTCACCCGTCCCTGTAGATTGCCGGGAACCAGGCGGCCATGCAGTGAGGAACTTAACGATCCGAAGAAGGGTCCCAGAGCGCCGGATACAAATACGGCAGCAAGCGCAAAGGGGAAGCTGGGGATCAGCCCCCACATGGACGTAATGATTCCAATGGTGCCCAGACTGCTGAGCATGACCAGACGTCTGCGCTGAATCTCGCCCAGCAGGGAGATCACCCCAAGCCCAACCAGCGTTCCCAGGGCAGAGGCTGTAGTGAGCGTGCCCATGGCTGCGGCATCACGGTGGAGCACCTCGCGCACATAGGGAACCATCATCGTCCAGACCGCGATAGAGCTCAGATTGCTGACCGAAGCCATGAGCATAATCGTAAACATCGCCGGGAACTGCTTGTAAAAGGTGAAGCCTTCAGCAATTTCCCGCATATACGCGGAAAAGGAGAAGCCGCTTGAAGCTGCATCCGGCTTGGGCAGCTTGGGCAGGCACAGCAGCGTGGCGATGGCGGCAGTGTAGCAGAGCATATTGATGCCCAGCGCCGGGAGCGCCCCGCTGGCTGCGGTCAATACGCCAGCCAGCGCAGGCCCGAGCAGCGCCGCCGCGCCCTTGCAGCCGTCGATGACGGCGAAGGCGCGCACCAGCTTCCGGCTGTCCGCGACGCCGGGAATTACAGCCATCGCCGTGGGCATGAACAGCGCGGCGCAGGCGCCGCTAAGCCCGGCTGCGGCGAATAAATGCCAGAGCTGGAGCTGGCCGGCCAGGCCCATGCCCAGCGGCAGGGCGATGGCCAGCAGCCGGACGGCGGCCAGGCAGGCCATGAAGCGCACACGGGGCAGCCGGTCGGCCAGCGGCGAGCCGATTAAGCGCAGCAGCAGCTCCGGGATGCCGGAGCTGAGTGCCAGTGCGCCCATGGCCAGCTTGGAGCCGGTCAGCTCATAGACCAGCCACTCCATCGCCAACAGGCCGAACGCATCTCCGAAAGCGCTCAAAGAAATTGTAGACAGCAAACCATAATAGCTGCGTTTCAGCACAGGAAGTTCACTCCTTTTCACATAAGCCTCCGCAAATTGGACATGATGCGCCAAGCGGCGGTCTGGGAGATTGCTCTTTTATTACTCCGTCAACTGCTTACTTCTCCAAATAACCGGCAATCCGCTGCGGGAGATCGTTCAGCGCATCCAGGCGCAGGCTGTAGGACGCGCTTTTGCCGCTGGTATGGACAATGACCAGTCCGGCTGAGCGCAGGGTGATGAGATGGTAGTGGATCGTGCTTTTGGACAGGCCGACCTGCCGGACGATTTCAGTGAAGCTCAATTGCTGTCCGGCCAGCAGACGGAGAATGTAGAGCCGTGTCTCATCCGACAGCGCCCGGGTCAGCCGCATTAATGCGGGTGAGGGCCGCCCTTCCTCCGGAGGCAGCGCATCACAGGCGTAGCTGGTAAAGACAAATTCATCGTATAACGAAGTGGTGACCAGTGGACGGGCATGGTACTGTGGGATCAGTATGATCTGTTTCAGAGTTTCCCCGGGATACAGCCGCATTCCCTGCGTCGCCTGTTCATAGACCTCCATAGCATTGTTGCCGTTCAATCCGGCCCGTCTGGAGTCTGCCTCCCGGCTCAGCCCGTCAAGAATAGCGGGGTCGATTCCGCGGAAGTACCGCTCATTCCATTCGCGCAGAACCCCGGAGGCTTGACTGCGCAGCCCTGCAAGATTGGACTGCACTGTTGATCCGAAGCGTGCAGCGATTTCGAACAGATCTCCCGGAGAAAGGCCATCGAACCAATCCAGGAAACCCGACACGGAACGGTCGCCAGGACAGCTCCAAATGTACGGGGTGAGCGTAAAATCGGCATTTTCTTTGTAGAACTCCTTCATGTGCTGAAGCTGGGCCGTGGTGAATTTCTTCTGGACCTCCTTGACCCAGAGCTTGCCGGACTCCAGGGCGTTATGGTTCTGCTTGCCCAGGAAAGCAGTCAAACTGGTGAAGCATTCATACATAGGTGCAAAATCCACTTCCACCTTATAATCCATGTGTGTTCCTCATTTCCTGAAATTACGTAATTTTGTTCTATATTTATAGAACTTATTTATTGGTTTTATTATAAGAGAACTTAAATCAGATATCAAGAGTATAGAACAATACATCCGAAAAATTTACCGTCTGCTGTCACAAAGTACACTGCTTTTCAGTTATACAGGCGGAAAGGAGGAGGGCTTGTGGATAAAACAGCCTCCGGCAAGGCTACAGTTCCGCTGAAATAGGGGGGGTATAACAGCTTGTATGAAAAAAAGAGACGGTCCCATGAAGTGCATCAGCGCTTCTGGGAACCGTCTCTTTTGGTTTTACAATGAGCTGTCCGCCCTCTTGGCGGGCTTGAAGCTCCTTAGTGTTAATTGATGAACTGCAGCGACTTCAGGGTCTTCTCCAGCATCGTTGCTGCTTCCGCCCGGGTAGCCAGTACCTGCGGTGCGAATGAGCCGTCCGGTCTGCCCTGAATGATGCCTTCAGCAGCAATCTCGGCTATGGCCTCCTGGGACCAGGCCGGAATGGCGGAGACATCGCTGAATTTGGCCAGTGCCGCAGGATCGGCATTCAGTGATTTGCCCGTGTACTTCATGGCTTTGGACAGAATGGCCGCCATCTCCTGGCGGGTAATTGGGCTGTTTGGCTTGAAGCTTCCGTCGGTATAGCCCGTAATAAGGCCTGCGGAAGCGGCTGTTTTAACAGCATCTGTATACCAGGCATTTGCTCCCACATCACTGAAGGTGGTTCCACTGCTCATGGACGCAAGTCCGAGGGAGCGGGTAATCAGCGCCGCGAATTCCGCACGGCTTACCATCTGCGATGGCTGGAAAGTGGCAGCGCTCGTACCGGTAATAATCAGCTTGGAGGCCAGCAGATCAATGGATGCTTTGGCCCAGTGTCCGGTAATATCTCCGAACGTTTTACCCGATTTCACTACGGTGTAGAAGCTGTTGCTGTTGCGCTTGATCGTAACTTCGGTAGTTCCGTCGGGCTTGCTGGTGAAGACGGAAGGCACGAAGGACAGCTTGCCGGTGGCTGGATCAAACGATACAGCGGTCGAGCTCAGCGAGCTCAGCACCCCCGGTGCAGTAAGAGTCCGCTTCACATAGGCGCTGCCGAAACTGTTCAATGAAACGCTATTGCTTCCAGCCTGTGCTGTAACTGTAAATTCCATAAGCGGTGCAGCCAGGCTCAGTGACCCGCCTTGTGCCGTGATGGCCTTGTTTAGGCCGCTGAGTGTTTCAGCACTTGCCTGCAGCAGGGATACGGTGACCGTAAAATCGCTGGTGCCCAGTTGAGCCGCCAGCGCTGTCCCGTTCAGGATGCTGAGCGGAAGCGAATAGGAAGCTCCCCCAGGGATCGTGAACGTAAGAACGGTAGCAGGATTCGAAGCTGCCTGCTGCACAAGCACATTGCCAGGAAGCACAACCTGCGCTCCGCCGCTTGAAGCGGTGAGCGGGATTACCAGTTCACTGGTTCCGGCAGGCAGGGCCGCCAGCTTGCCGGTCAGATCCGCTGCGGTGATCGTCGTCACCTGCGGCGAAGCCTGCGGAGCGGTGGTCGCGCCAGGTGTTGGTGTTGGCGTTGCTGTTGCCGGTGTGCCGCCGCCTCCCGACGGGCTAGTCGAAGTTGGCGTTGGTGTTGGTGTAGGGCTAGGAGTTGTGCCCTTCAGATCGGTAATCCGTCCCTCAACCTTGCTGTTAATTGGATTGTGTAACTTCAGATAAGATAAGAGAACCTCGAAATCCGGAAGACCGAGCTCATAATATCGTCCGTCGGCCTTGGCTTCAGCCAGTGCGCGGTAGAAGTCACCGCCTCCTGCCATGAAGGAGTTCGTGGACAGCAGATAGTAAGCATCCGGGTCAATTGGCAGATAAGAGCCGTCTGTCTGCCGGATTTCCACAGATACAATGCGCTCTCCGGTCTGGGTTACCTGTCCGGTCAGCGAATCTACAATTTCCGGTTTCTTCGTGGAATCATACGTATATTTCATCCCGGATACTTGTGCAAACCGGCCCTGGTCCGAGCTCAGTCCGCTGACGGAATTCTCCAGAGAGGAAATGATTTCCGCCCCGGTCACTTTTAGAGCGGCCAGGCCATTGCCGAACGGCAGCGTAGTCAGCACTTCGCCCATCGTAATGTCGCCTTTGTCGATGGCTGCGCGGATACCGCCGCCATTCTGGATAGCAACAACGCCCTTAATGGAAGCGAGGTCGCTTGCCGACACGAAGCTTGGCATCAGCTCTCTGACTTTCTCCGCGATACTGTCGGCAATCATATTGCCGATCGGAGTCTCTTCCTGGCGCACGACACGGACGGACTTTCCGTCGATCATGCGGTTAGTGTAAAGATCGACGTCTGAGTAGCCGACGACGGTGCTGCGTACGGTGGCTAATTTGGCATCATATGGGGCAAGCATCGCTTTGGCTGTCACGTCTTCGCCGAACAGATTCACGTCAAGCAGCTTGCCGTTGTAAGCAAGGATTTCGCCGTTTTTGTCAAAAGTCACATTCAGTTCCCCGAGGAACTGGCTGTATTCACCGGTCTGCACGATCAGCACTTTTTTACCGGTGCCGACATTGACGATTGGCGTTGGAGGATTATCGATCTTCGTATGCGAGTGCCCGCCGACGATGATATCAATCCCCGGAACAGCTTTGGCTAATTCCTGATCCACAGTGTAGCCCAGGTGGGTTACGGCGATAATTTTGTTGATGCCCTGTGCTTCCAGCATGGCTACTGTATTTTTGGCACTTTCTACATGATCCTTGAAGCTGATTTTATCCCCTGGCGAGGACAGCCCAACAGTATCCTCAGTGGTCAAGCCGAAAATACCGACCTTTTCACCATAAACATCCTTGATGACAGAAGGATAGATATTGCCGTCTTTTGCGGTGCTCTTGGTCTCATCGGTCTCAAGTGTGCCGATAGCGTTATGATACAGCTCTGCCAGTTCACTTCCTTTTGTCGTAAAATCAATATTCGCGCTGGTGAACGGGAACTTTGCAGCGGTGACGAAATTTTTCAGCACCTCCGGCTGCTCCTTGTTCAGATCGAACTCGTGGTTGCCGAACGTCATGGCGTCATAACCGATGTTGTTCATGAACTCAATGTCGGCCTGCCCTTTAAACTGCGTAAAATACAGGGTGCCGGAGAAAACGTCGCCTGCATCCAACAGCACGGTATTGCCTGTCCGTTCACTGCTGATGGCAGAGGTCCGCTTGGTGATGTTTTCCAGATGGCCATGCGTATCATTGGTGTGCAGGACACGCAGATTGAATTGGTCGGTGCCGAAATCAATTTGCGTCAGCAGCGGATCGTGGTCGCTCACGCGTCCATCTTCCTCCTGGAAGTCGGCATTAATGTGCACAATGTCCAGGGTTGATCTTGTGGCCAGCCTGTTGTTGACCAGCATATGATCCAGCGTCTGCGAATTGCCCTGGTATACGTAGGAGTAACGCTCTCCAAGTGGCAGAGTGTCGATCAGGTTGGTCAAGGCACTGCCTTTCAGGAGCTTCAGCGTGTTCGAGAACTGGAAGTCGTTCAGATCGCCAAGCACCACAATATTTGCATCGGGATTCTTGGCCAGGACATCGGAGACGAAGCCGTTCACCACTGTGGCGATTTCCGCCCGCTGGGTTTCACTTGGCAGAACCGGAGGCTGGATGCCGCCGTAAAGCGCGGAGTCTCCCGTCTTGGAATTGAAGTGGTTGGCAATCACCATTACTTTTTGATTATTAAAAATAAATTCCGCCGCAAGCGGCTTACGGGAATCGTCGAACGCAGGGTTGGTTGGATCAATGCGTCCCGGATTCAGGCTGAGTCCGCCATCTTTGGTATAGGCTACCGCAGTGGTGGCATCTCCCTTAGCGCCATCAGCAAGCTGCACGCGTTCAGTGTTGTAGATAAATCCGGCACGGATATTCCCGCCCGGTGTACCGCCGTCCATGTTATTGACAGGAGCAATATCGGTAAAAGCATAGGTTGGACCGCCCTGCTCCTTGATGGCATCAATCAGCACTTTGTAGCTGCCCGTAGCATCAACGGTTCCGGTGTTGTCTCCGCCGTCATTGTCCTGAATCTCCAAAAGGCCGATAATATCTGGTGTTTTCAGGTTGGTCACGATTGCCTTGGCGATATTGCCGATTTTCTTGGCACCGCTTTTTTCAGAGAAGTTCTCCACATTAAAGGAAGCAACCGTCAGCTTGTCTGCTCCGGCTTCCAAAGAGGTCGTCTCCCGCTCGATTGAGGTGCCTGCGTTTACTGCCGGTAGTGGAGCTTCCGGATGTACTTTGAAATTGCCGTAGTCATAACCGAGAACACCGGTGATATTTCCGTTAAATATTTGTCCCGTTCGAACCGGAGTGCCCGGTTTGGCAGCGATCAGGATACGCTGGGGATTGAAGTCGGCTCCTGTAAGAACCAGACCACCCGCGGGTGAGGTGACTTCGGTCGTGCTGGTGCCGTTGTTCACGGTAACTGGAATTTCATAATCGTAAGGTCCGATAATCTTCGGGGTGTTGAGCTGAACTCGCATGCCCTCCAGACTTTCATAGAAATCGAGAGCATATTTGGCCGGGTCAAGCTCTTTGTTGAGCCCTACAGAAATCGTAGTGGCCGGGATTACGCGCCCGCCCGTTCCAATAACCGTTGGTGCAGGGAGTGGGCTATTGCTGGATACCACGGTTGCCTGAGTCGCCACAATTTCCGTGGTCAGCAGATCCGTAGCGTCTGCATATCCGCTTTCTTTATATTCCTTAACCCATCCATCCACAAGAACGGAATCGGCTACTTTCACCTTGTTGCCTGGCAGGTAGACCATAATCGCTTCGGAGGTCCGGGGATCGCTGTCCGGCGTTGAGGTCTGAATGTAGAATGTGCTGCCGCTCGTGTATGTGACAACCCCCGGCACACCCTTTATGAGCTGCCCTGCATAGGTCGAGGATTGGACGGTGCCCTGAATCCGGGGAATCGTCAGTCCGCTAAGGGCTTCCTTGGTGGTGTAGCTGAATTGGGAGATGCCGCTGTCCGTTTTGCCTTCTTCTGCAGAATAAGCCTTGATCAGTACGGTGTCATCCTGGAGCAGAATCGGAGTGTTGTACAAGGCGTAGTCTTCCAAGGCACTGGTGCTGCCGTCGACGTACACACTATAGTATACGCTTGCCGTTACACTGCTTGTGCTCAGGGTAAGCTCCGTGCCCTTGGGCACCGTCTGCCCGGAAGCGATGGAAGCAGAGACCGCCGGAGCCTTGGTGTTGTCCGTACCGGAGCTGCGGGGTTCCGGTGCCTGTACCGCGAAATCGGAAAGGTTCTGGTCCGTATCCAGTCCGCGGTTGCCGTCAGGGAGCAGGGAGGATTCCTTACGGACGGCTGCGGTGGTGTTGGAGATAGCTGGAGTCGGACCAGTGCCTTCAAAGGAATTAGCAGTGCCGTAGCCGACCAAATCAACCCGTGTGCCGGATGCATCGAGCAGTTCTACCTTGCCGCTCGTGCCGCCCATAGCAATCACCGCATCGCCTTCGGTAATTAGATTGGGAGTTGGAAGATCGTCAGTACCTCCGGTACCGGCGGCTTCCTGAATCAGAAAATACCTGCCGGCAGGAATACTTCCGCTGAGTGGGGTGAATAATGTGGCTTTATCAATAAAAGTACCTGTGGCAGAAGCATACCTCACTTTCCAGCCGGTCAAATCAATATCTGTATCCGTAGGGTTATACAACTCGATGAAGTCATTCTTGTACTTAGCTCCGGTGTTGCCTCCGCCGCCATACACCTGGGAGATCACGGGGACGCTGTTATCCGTTGCTGCGGAAGCCGTTGAAGCTGCGGGCAGGGCCAAACCGGCAATCAGCACAAAAGAGAGCGCTGCCGACCACCATTTCTTTCGCCTTGAGGGAATGTTCATTTGTTACAATCTTCTCCTCTCTAGATACGATATTGTTGTAGCCTTCTCCCAATCTATCATTTGCAGATTAAATGAGAGATTGCCTAACGTAAATATATAGTAAACAATGGTTGAATAACATCAATTTACAAGGGAATTTGTCATAATGCACAAAAAAACTATGAATTTCTCCTGTTCAGGCCGAAGAGTTGGCCGAATAAGAAAATTCATAGTTTTATAGCTTCCTGTGAGGATACATGAAAGGTTATCTGTGTGTCAGTTTTCAGAACCTTACTGGACTCAGCAGTGAAGCAGCTGTAAGGTGTTTCTCCAAAAGCCATGCAATGGCTGTCGGGGCCCCCCAGTTCTTTTCAAAGCTAAGGCATTGTCGCGCGGTTATTCCGCAGCGGTCACCGCAGCGTGAAGAATTTCCTGCCCATCCATGTACTTGCGCAGCGCCTTGGGAATATAGATCGAACCATCTTCCTGCTGGTGGTTCTCCAGCAGTGGTATCAGAATCCGTGGCGTGGCTACTGCGGTATTGTTCAGGGTGTGGCAAAAGTGAAGCCGTCCGTTCTCATCGCGGAAGCGGATGCCTGAGCGGCGGGCCTGGAAATCCAGCAGATTCGAAGCCGAATGGGTCTCCCCATAGGCCGACCGGCTGGGCATCCAGGTCTCAATGTCGTACTGCTTGTGCGTCTTCAGTGACATATCACCGCTGCAGACTGCCACTACGCGGTAGGGAAGCTCCAGCAGCCGGAGAATATGCTCGGCATTCGCCAGAATCTCCTGCAGCAGCTGCTCCGAGACCGCCGGATCATTCTTGCAGATCACGACCTGTTCGATCTTCGAGAACTGGTGCACCCGGTACAGGCCGCGCACATCACGGCCTGCCGAGCCGACCTCACGGCGGAAGCAGGCCGACATTCCGGCCAGCAGCAGCGGCGTATCCGCCTCGACGATCTCGTCGCTGTAGAGTGATACGAGCGACACCTCCGAGGTTCCGGCCAGCCAGCGTTTTTCTCCGTTCAGCTCATAGGTCTGGTCCATCCCTCCCGGGAAAAAACCGGTCCGCTCCAGCGCCTCCGGGCGGACGATAACCGGCACGTCCATCACGGTGAAGCCGCGCTCTGCCAGCACATCCAGCGCCAGCCGCTGCACGGCGAGGTGCAGGTACAGTCCCGCGCCCTTCAGCACGTAACTGCGCGGTCCTCCGGCTTTGACCCCGCGGGGAATATCGATGATGTTGTGAAGCTCGCCGAGCTCCACATGATCGCGCGGCGTGAAGCCGAAGTCCGGCAGACTGCCGCTTCGCCGCAGCTCTACGTTCTCGCTGTCATCCGCGCCAATCGGTGTATCTGCCGATACCGGATTTGGCGCAAGCAGCAGCAGCTCACCGCAGCGCTGCTCTGCTTCGGTCAGATCCGCTTCCAGCTTGGTGAGCTGAGCGTTAATCTCGCGTACCTGTGCCTTGGCTGCTTCTGAGGCCCCGGCCTCCCCCTGACGCAGCAGGCGCTCGACCTCCTTCGTCAGCCCGTTGCGCTCCGCACGCCGCAGCTCGGTTTCCCGGCGAAGCTCGCGCCGTTTATCGTCCCATTCCAGCAGTTCTTTCAGCGGGAAGGCCACCTTTTTCCACACTGCCGTGTCTCTAACGAGTTCCTCATTGTCCCTGATCCAGTTCATGTCCAGCATGCCGCTTCGCTCCTTTTTGTCCTATAAAAATACAAAAAACGCCCTCAGTCCATGGGACGAGGAGCGTCAGCTCGCGGTGCCACCCAGGTTGACCCCATCCTCTGAAATCACAGCAGGACAAGGCCCTCTTTGGTCTTCGCGGTAACGGGCGAAACCCGGTAAACTTAGGGAACAACAAGAATTGCTCCGGTCGCAGACGCCTCACGGTTGGATGCCGGTCACTGGCCTGATCGGGATGTAGTATTGCCGCTTATTATAGCTCAGGATTTTGCCGGGTGCAAGTAGCCTTATGCGTTTGACAATATTCCTTGTACTCTGCTAGGATTATTAATAATTTGAAGGGTTTTAGCTGAAAAAACGGCAGAGCCAAGAACGGATAACGAACAGAAGAGGTGAAAAAGTGGCCAAAATTGTTGTCATCAACGGAACGCCTTCCCTGGTCTCGCGGATTAACGCGGTTATCGAATATGCGGAGGCTGATTTGCGCGGGCACGGTTTCGAAGTGGAGCGGATCAATGTGGCCGAGCTGCCGCCGGAGGATCTGATCCATACGAAATTCGAGAGCGAAGCCATTGTCAAAGCAAATGGGCTGGTAGCCGAAGCGGATGCGGTCATCGTGGTCAGTCCGGTATACAAGGCATCCTATACTGGTGTTTTGAAGACTTTTCTGGACCTGATTCCGGAAAAAGGCCTGGCCGGCAAAATCCTGCTCCCGCTCTTTATGGGCGGCAGTCTGGCACATCTCCTCACCATGGACTATGCGCTGAAGCCGGTGCTGTCCGTACTGGGCGCCCGCCATATTCTTGGCGGCGTATATGCAGTGGACTCCCAGGCTGTGCGGGGCGACCAGGGTGTCGTCGAGCTCGCGGGCGAGCTCAAGCTGCGTCTGGATGCCGTGCTTGCGGAGCTGGCGGAAGAGATAGCGCACAAGTCTGCCCGTAAATCCGCAGAATAGCAAATGAGGAGCAGAGCCCAGGCTCGTTTGAAGTATCGTGTGAGCACATTGCAACATCAGCAGGATGTCTCCCGTGCAGCAATGCAGCACGGAATAGCAAAAAGCCCCGTATCGCCGGATTTCGGCGGTACGGGGCTTTTTTGCGCGGAAGGCTCGCGCGCAAAGTCCGCGCACAAGGCCCGCGCACAAGGCCCGCACGCAAGGTCCGCACGCAAGGTCCGCGCGGAAGGCCCGCGCACAAAGGCCCGCACGCAAGGTCCACGCGTAAAGGCTCGCACCAAAGCCCGCCATGGGACCGGCGCCCGCCATTCTATTGCATTCTGTACAGCAGAATCGCTTCCGCGAGCGGTGGAAATGGATTTGATTGCATTTTGTGCAGCAGAATGTGGCGGATACGCCTCAAAAGTGCCATTTTCCAAAAATATGCTGCACGAAATACAACAGATCGCTTTTTTATGCCGGAATCGGGCGGATCAGCTGTACTTCCTGCAATAGACTGCAACACCAGTCCGCAAACACCCGGCTTTTTCATGCAGACTGATCTTCTTCACCTTCCAGACAAACATCTTACAGCATCCTACAAATCATCGAACCCGTTGTCGTCGCCAACCTTGCCGTAGTTGCGGGATTTGGCCTCGAAGAAGTCGGTTTTGGTCGCGTTCAGCGCTTCGTCGGAGAAAGGCTTGATCCACGGCATGCAGTTGACGTCAACGCCGGTGTAGGCCTTTTCCAGACCCATCAGAGTCAGACGCTTGTTGGCGGTGTATTTGATGTAGTCGCTCAGTTCGTTCATATCAATGCCGCGGACGTTAGTCAGCGTGTAGTGGCCCCAGTTGGTTTCCAGCTCGACGGCGCGGTCGATGGTGCGGTAGACGTAATCCATATTTTCTTTGGTGTTCAGCTCAGGGAAATCCACCAGCAACTGCTTGAACACTTCCGCGAAGAAGTAGCAGTGCTGATTCTCGTCACGCTGAATGTAGGAGATCATCTGGCTGGTTGCCATCATTTTCTGGTCACGGGCCAGGTTGTAGAAGAAGGCAAATGTACTATAAAAGAAAATTCCCTCCAGAATCAAATCAGCCACCATCGCCCGGAAAAAAGTCTCCTTGGACGGCGCATCGCGGAACTCCTGGTAGATGTCCGAGATGAACTGGTTGCGCTCCAGCAGCACCGGATCATGTTTCCAGTATTCAAAAATCTCCTTTTGCTCGCTCTCCGAGACGATAGAAGAGAGGACGTAGGAGTAGGACTGGTTGTGCACAACCTCCTGCTGTCCGATAATTGCCGAAATCGCCTCCAGGGAGGAGTCGGTAAAATAACGTTTCACATCGCCGACGAACATCGTCTGCATGGAATCCAGCACCGCCAGCAGGGCGATGTTGATTTTGAACACGCGCTGCTCTTCCGCTTCCAGCTGCGGGAACTGCTGTGCATCCTTCGACATCGGGATCTCGTCGGCGATCCAATGGTTCAGCAGCAGTACCTTGTACAGCTTGTACATGTGCGGCATGCGGATATCGTTCCAGTTCAGAATCCCTGAGCATTCCCCGTCGATGATGCGGGTGGATTGGTTAGGGGCTTCGGTATTAAAAATCTTTTGCAGTTGCATTTTGTTTCCCTCCTGTATTTTGCGGTGCTAACCCACTTTAAAAGCAGGCACTTTATTCGTCACTACGAGGAATGTTTGGACTTCCGGTCGCTGTTGTCTGCAGATTTCTTGATTTTGACCGCTGTTCGCGGTGGAAATCCGCAGACAAAGGCGAACGCTATCGCTCCTACAGTTCCAAACTTCCTCTCCATGACTCCAAGTGCCCCCTCTTAAAGTTAGTCTTTAACTCGCGCAAGACTCACATTCTTCAATAGTAAGTGCACGGCTGCGCACATAGTATGTCGATTTTAACCCGCCCTTCCAGGCATTCAGGTGCAGGTTCAGGAAATCGGTAGCCTTGATGTCAGGCGTCACGTACAGGTTGAAGCTCTGGCCCTGGTCAACATGGCGCTGGCGGGCCGAGGCCATGCGGATAGACCAGTTCTGGTCGATCAGGAACGCCGTTTTGTAGTACCAGATCGTCTTCTCGGACAGATCCGGTGCCGGGTTGGCGATCTTGTAGGTGGTTTTCTCCTCGTAGGAGAGCAGCTCGTACAGCGGATCGATGCTGGCCGTGGAGCCGGCGATGATTGAGGTCGAGCCGTTCGGGGCAATCGCGAACATCCATGCGTTGCGCACGCCGTCCGCAGCCACTTGCTGCTGCAGCTCGCGCCACTGCTCTGTGGTCACGTATTTGCCTTCCTGTTCACCGCTGGTATAGCCGCGCGAGGTGAAGTAGGCGCCTGTCTCCCAATCGGAACCGGCGAACTTCGGATAACGGCCCTTCTCGCGGGCCAGCTCCAGGCTGGAGCGCACCACCAGATAGTTGATGTGCTCATACAGGTGATTGTTATATTCGACGGCTTCTTCAGACTCCCAGCGGATGCCCTCCAGCGCCAGCAGGTGATGCAGGCCGAAGGTGCCGAGGCCGACCGCACGGTATTGGCTGTTCGTGTACTGCGCCTGCAGCACTTCAATATTGTTGATGTCGATCACGTTGTCGAGCATGCGGACCTGAATCGGCACCAGCCGCTCCAGCACGCCGGCCGGAATAGCGCGGGCCAGGTGGATGGAATTCAGATTGCAGACAACGAAGTCACCGGGAACCTTCGAGATTACGATCCGGGTCTGGCCGTCCTTGGTCACGAGCTCTTCACTCTCAATGACCGTTGCCGACTGGTTCTGCATAATTTCCGTGCACAGGTTGGAGGAGAAGACCATTCCCTGGTGACGGTTCGGGTTGGAACGGTTGACCGTGTCGCGGTAGAACATATATGGCGTGCCGGTTTCGAGCTGTGATTTCATAATCCGCTTCATGATGTCGATGGCCGGAACCGTGATGCGGGAGAGCTCCAGATTGGCGGTAGCTTCGGCATACTTTTCACGGAACGAACCTTTTCCCAGCTTCTCGTCATAGAAATCCTCCAGACCCAGTGCGCGTCCTTTGGCATCCTTCCAGCCCATTACCTTCTTCACTTCATGCGGGCAAAAGAGATTCCAGTGTCCGCGTGCTTCCACGGCCTCCATGAACAAATCGGGCAGGCAGACGCCGTGGAATACGTCATGCGCGCGCATCCGCTCGTCACCGTTGTTCAGCTTGAGGTCGAGGAAGGCGAGAATGTCTTTATGGAAAACGTCGAGGTAGACAGCGACGGCCCCTTTGCGTGTGCCGAGCTGATCGACGCTGACGGCGGTATTGTTCAGCTGGCGGATCCACGGGATAACGCCGGAGCTGGTGTTTTTGTGTCCGCGGATATCGGAGCCGCGTGCCCGCACTTTGCCGAGGTAGACACCGATGCCTCCGCCCATTTTGCTGAGCCGGGCCACATCGGTATTAGAGTCGAAGATGCCTTCGAGCGAGTCGTCCACAGTATCGATGAAGCAGCTGGAGAGCTGTCCGGCGACCTTTTTGCCCGCATTGGACATAGTAGGGGTGGCAGCGGTCATGTAAATGTTGCTCATCGCCCAGTAGGCTTCTTTTACCAGATCCAGACGTTTCTCTTCAGGTTCTGTATGCATGAGGAACATGGCGATAATCATATAACGCTCCTGCGGCAGCTCCATGACACGCCCGTCAAAATCATGAGCCAGATAGCGGTCCGAAAGGGTCAAGAGGCCGATATAATCGAACAGCAGGTCGCGCGTGTGATCGATGCAGCCGCCCAGCTCCTCAATCTGCTCCTTGGTGTAGTGGGAGAGCAGTTCTTCGCGGTAGATGCCTTTTTTCACCAGATCAGTAATCAGCGGATACAGCTCGCCGTACGGCTCATCCGGGTAAGCTTTGTAGCGGCGGTTGACGGCAGCTTTTTTGTACAGGGAGGTCAGCAGGGAACGCGCAGCGGCGAACTTCCAGTCCGGCTCCTCTTTCGTAACCAGTTCAAGTGCGCTCATCGTGAAGGCATTGCTGATCTCTTCTCCGCTGACCTCGTCACGGCGCAGCTTGGACTGCACACCGCGCAGCAGGGTTTCTTTGCTTAGCTGATCGAGACCTTTCAGAATACGGTCGGCGTACACGGAAAGACGGATTTCATCAAAAGCCAGTTGGCGGTTGTCGGGTTTCACTACAAGCTGTGGCATAAGTTCATACATCCTTTCATTTTTGGGTTTAATTTTCAATATCAAAAATTGAAGTATATGATCGCAGAGAGCGGCCCGCACCAAGGCTTGGCCTGCTCTTTGAAAGTTACCTGAATTTATAATGAGGCCGGCTGCCAATGTACGATCTCCGTACCGGCAAGACTGGCTTGAATATCAATAATCCGCTGGTTGCTGCTTCCCCGGTAGGGGAGAGTGGTATCCTTGAGCTCTTCCACAAAACGTCCGTCGATCACGACCTGGCACAGGGCCAGCAGGTTCCATTCGGGTGAGCCCGGAGCCGCTGTAAGCTCTTCATAGGTATAGCCGGTATAGATCCAGATCGAATAGTCCGGCAGCACGCTGCGCAGCTCATGGATGAAGCCCGCAGCCTCCTCTGCCGAGAAAAAAGGGTCGCCGCCCGCCAGCGTCAGCCCGTCCAGCAGCGGATTCGCAGCCAACTCGACGATGATCTCCCGCTGGCGCTCCAAGGTGAACGGCTCGCCGTAATTGAAATTCCAGGTTTTCGGGTTGAAGCAGCCCGGGCAGCGGTGACGGCAGCCGCTGAGGAAGAGGACGGCCCGCATGCCCTCTCCTTCGTTGATCGATTCCGGGTAGTAGCCGCAGATATTCATAGATGCTTAACGCGGTCCCTTACTTCGGCTTGCTTGGCGGCATTGAAGCGGGTCTGGTAGTCGCCGGTCAGATAGCCGGTGACCCGGCGCAGGCGGCGGATATGCACATCCTTCTCATGCGCGCCGCAGGAAGGGCAGTTCGTGCCGATCACGCCTTCGTAGCCGCAGTCCGAGCAGCGGTCTATCGGATGATTGATGCTGAAGTAGCTGACCTGCTGCTCCAGCGCATAACGGATGATCTTCACAAAAGCCGCCGGGTTGCTGCGGGCATTGCCGTTCAGCTCCACATAAGAGATCGCGCCGGCGTTGCAATATTCATGGAACGGCGCTTCCAGGCTGATTTTCTGTGCGGCATTCAGCTCATGGTAGACCGGGATATGGAAAGAGTTCGTATAGTATTCACGGTCGGTCACGCCCGGGATCGAACCGATCACCTTGCGGTCCACCTTGGTGAACTTGCCGGACAAGCCCTCAGCCGGTGTGGCGAACAGCGTGATGTTGAGGTTAAGCTCTTCGCTCTTGCGGTCGCAGTATTCCCGCATGTGGCGGACAATCGCGAGCGCTTTGGCGTGGATCTCCATATCCTCGCCATGATGCTTGCCGTACATGGCCTTCATGCATTCGGCCATGCCGATGAAGCCAATCGACAGGCTGCCGTGCTTCAGCAGCTCGCCTACACTATCTTCAGGAGCAAGCGCCTCGCCGCCTTCCCAGACACCTTCGCGCATCATGAAGTCGGAAGCCTTGGCCTTCTGGGAGGCCTGGATGCGGAAGCGGTGGAGCAGCCCCTCCAGAGCAATGTCCATGTAATGGTTCAGATCGTCATAGAAGCCTTCTTCGTCGGCAGCAAGACGGCGTCCTGTAGCGATGCCGTAAGCCAGTCCCAGCCGTACCAGGTTGAGTGTGTTGAAGGACAGGTTGCCTTTGCCGGAGCAATGGTTGCGTCCGAAGCGGTCGCCCAGCACCCGTGTGCGGCAGCCCATAGTCGCGAATTCGGTATCCGGATCGGCCGGATCGTAATACTGCAGATTGAGCGGCGCATCCAGATTGGCGAAGTTCGGATACAGTCTGCGGGCCGAGCATTCAGCAGCCTTGAGGAACAGCTCGTAATTCGGATCGCCCTGCTTCTGGTTCACACCCTGCTTGCATTTGAAGATCTGGATCGGGAACACCGGCGTTTCGCCGCTGCCGAGGCCATTCATCGTGGCGGTCAGCAGCGAGCTGATGACCAGCTGCCCCTCGGGAGAGGTGCAGGTACCATAGTTGATGCTGGTAAAAGGAATCTGTCCGCCCGACCGGCTGGACATCGTATTAAGGTTATGTATCATGCTCTCTGCGGCCTGGAGCGTTTCGCTCTCCGTCTCCTTCAGCGCAAAGCGGAACGCCCGCGGATACTGCTCTGCCAGATCACTGCGGCTCATGGTAACTTCGCCGGGAATTTCAGCGGCTTGTCCTTCTTCGAAATATTCCAGTCCCTTGCGGAACAGCTTGGCGAAGGATTTGGTCACGTATGGAGCCAGATCATAATCCAGCTTGTTGGCGGATACGCCGCCGTATTGGGCATTTTGCTGTGACTGGAAAATAATCGCCACAAGCGACATCGCAGTCATGATCGAGTTGGGAGGCCGCACACTGCCGTTGCCGGTGTTGAAGCCTTCGCGGAGAAGCCGCTCAAACGGAATGAAGATGCAGTTGGTGGTTCCGATCGCGTATTGGTCCAGATCGTGGACATACACCACATTATCGAAGGTGGCCTGCACCAGCTGCGGCGGCATCGTGAAGTTGCGGGCATACCATTTGGAATATTCACTGCCGAACTTGCTCATTTTGCCGGAAAAGCTCTCTCCGTTCAAATTGGCATTCTCGCGCAGAAGATCCAAATCCCGGCTGTCGATAATATCGCGCCCCAAATGGATTACTTCCTCCAAAAGATCCTCCTGTGCAGCTTGTCCACCGTTGTACCGTTTCTCCAGCAGCGTCATTGTATAGCCCTCTCCTCTCCATATTTGAAACACGTTCGATTGTAGTAAAAAAGCATCTCCCGCCGAGGATGGCGGAAAATGCCCGGATGCGTAGCGCAAATAGCCGAAGCCGGATATTTGCGGATGGTCTCCATGGAAATGTGCTTTCCCGCAGAAGCCGATACCTGAACGCGATAAGTCTTATCGCGTTCAGGTATCGGCAGCCTTTCTCCCTTCTTAAGGGAAGGCTAGATCTGCTTGTGCAGGCCGCATGCGGGCACCTCTCCTGTTCCTCGCAGGCATAAATAATGGTGCCCGGAAACAGGCAGGTCTCCTGGCTTCCGGTGAATCCGGGGCGCCTTCCCAAGGGGAGCTGCCCCTCAGTGGCGTGAGCCTCAGGATACTGCTCCGCAGGGTCTTGGTGAGCCTGCGGGGCATCCGGTTACAGTGGCGGGACCACAGCGGATTTGCACCGCGCTTCCCTATTAAGCTTTCACTCTCTTGGGAGAGCAAAGCACCTGTTTCCACTATATTTTGTTGTCGCTAGATAAAAATAACCCAATATCTTGTGTTTGTAAACATTTTTTTGCGAACCCGCGCCCGGTGCGGATTCCGCCCGTTTACTCACAGATGATCCACAGCCCATCCACAGATAACCCGGCGTTCGTCCACAATTAGTCCACAGGTAATCCACAGCATAAGGGCGAATTTTACCGAATCCGCTTCATAAATTGTCCAAAATACGCCACAAAGATTCTATAACTTTGACGAATATCCTTAGTAGGACTTTAGGCGATTTGTGGGGGGAGGCGGGAGTTGCTACAATAGAAGGGACTGGAGACTTATATAACGAGGCTTATATAGGAGGGATTTCAGAATGGCGATTGGCGAAGTAACCGTAATTCCGATTGGTACTGGCAGCACCAGCCTCAGCAGCTATGTGGCGGACATGCAGCGCGTGCTGGAGACGGTGGAAGGCATTACCTACGAGCTGACATCCATGGGTACGATTATTGAGGGTCCGCTGGCGCGGATTCTGGCGGCCGTCGAAGCGCTGCATGAGTCCCCTTTTGCTGCTGGAGCACAGCGGGTGTCCACCTCACTTAAGATTGATGACCGCCGCGACAAGCCCTCCACAAGCCGGAGCAAGCTGGAATCGGTGGAGCGCAAGCTGCAGGCGGAATAATTCTGATTAATAACTACAGCGCACAAGGAGCGGATGCTTAATGGCGGCTATCAATCAGCAGATCGGAATACAGATGTATACACTGCGGGACAGGGCCGAGAAGGATTTGCTGGGCACACTCCGCAAAGTGGCGGAGATTGGCTACAAGTCAGTGGAATTTGCCGGGTATTTCGGCGTATCGGCTGCAGAACTGCGCAGAACGCTGGATGAGCTGGGGCTCGCGGCTCCTTCAGCGCATATAGGGCTGGATTTCAGCAGTCTGGAGAAGATGCAGTCAGCATTATCCAGAGAGATCGAATATGCCCGGGAGGTTGGGCTGGAGTATATCATCACGCCTTCGGCTCCGCTTCCTAAGCAGCCGGCGCTGGATGACGTTCTGGCTCTGATTCCATTCTTTGAAAAGGCTTCCGAGATGGTACGGGCAGCAGGGCTGAAGTATGGATACCATAACCATGACTTTGAATTCAAGCAGGTGAACGGGCAGGCCGTCATCGACATCTGGCTGGAGCGGATTCCCGCTGAGCATATGGTGGCGGAGTTTGATTTGGGCTGGGTGCATGTGGGCGGTGCGGTACCGGCGGAATATGTCTCCCGTTATGCCGGACGCGTGCCGCTGGTCCATATCAAGGATTTCGGTGCGGGCCATGAGGAAGCCGATCTCGGGAAGGGTCAGGTAGACTTCGAGAGTGTCTTCAAGGCTGCGGATGGAGCCGGAGTTCAGCACTACATCGTGGAGCAAGAGGTTTTCGCTTCTTCTTCTCTGGAGAGCGCCCGGCTGGCGCTGGATTATTTCCGCACACGGGGAATGCTACTGTAATAACTTGTAATAACTTGTATGAACTTTTATGCCTCGTCACAGAGATAGGCCTGCAGAATGCAGAGGTGCAGGACTGTGAGAGAAAGGGTTGCGTTTTTCCCCAGACGTTGTATAATGTATTTTGTTTGACGGAAAAATGCTGTAAGCTGGTGTAGCTCAGGGGTAGAGCAACGCACTCGTAATGCGTAGGCCGGGGGTTCAATTCCCTTCACCAGCATCCTTTATAATTCAATCATGGCGCGGTTTCCCGGGGGTTCGGGGGCCGCGCTTTTTTGTGTGCTTACTTAAGTTACGCAAAAACCAACCTAATTCATTGACAAGGAAACTTTGCATATTATAATGAAGATGCCAAGTTTACTTGTCGGTGAAAAAGGAGGGTTTTTAATGAATAAGGAACTAATATTAGAAAAAAGCAGACAGGAAAAGAAGGACGAAGGAAAAGAATTTGTTTTGGATAGAGGCAGGAAATTTGGAGTCATAGGCATGCTGATTATGTTTGGAAGTCTGGCTGTTTTCAATTTATATAATGATCATCAGGGGACAAATGCTGCATTATTAGCCGTAGTGATGGGGTATCTTGGCTGTGAAAGTTTCGGAATCTATAGTATAACTAAAAAGAAAATGGATTTAATTAAGATCATTTTAGGATCTGGTTTAAGCATCTTTTTTTTCATAAAGTACTTTTTAATTGTAGGATAGGAGTCAAGATGAATGAAAAGTTGGTTTTGAACAATAGACTGCGGGAGGCAAGAGCAGAACAAAAATTATCTCAAACCCAATTGGCAGAAATGGTGGGCGTTTCAAGGAATACGATAAGTTCTATTGAAACAGGGCAGTTTAATCCTACAGCAAAATTGGCTCTTGTCTTATGTATTGCTTTGGACAAAAAATTTGAAGATTTATTTTATTTTGATATGTGAATCTAAAAAAAGCCCTGCTGGCCGTTCTGGTCTGCAGGGCAGGCAACTAATTAATCAGAAGCACTGCTTTACCGGAAAATCTGCGTTCCAATAGATCTTCGGATACCTCCCCAATGTGCTCCCATGATGCCTCCACTTCAATCCGGGGAGTTAATTGGCCTGCTGAAAGTAACTCAGCCAGTAATTTTAAATCATCGGCCGGTGAATAACGGTTAATTTCCTCCCCCAGAAAGAAGCTATACAAGGTTCTGCCGCCCAACCCTCTGATATCAAGCGTGGAGTAAGGTGAAGACGAATGTCCCATCGATACGATGATTCCCCCTGGTGCGAGCTGAGGCAGTAAGGCTGCCAGCGTATCGCCGCCCAATGAATCCACAATTAGATGATAAGGGCCAAAAGTGTTGGCCGATGAAATCGCCGCATCTCCAACCAAAACCTCGTTGGCGCCGGCTTCCCGGACGATTAAGGCTTTTTCCTTTGTTCTGGCGATACCTACTGTAAAAGCCCCGGATTGTGCGGCTAGCTGATGTGCCACAATCCCCACGCCTCCGGTGGAGCCGGTGATCAATATTTTTTTACCGAGCAGCATCCCTCCCTTTCTAAGGGTATAGAGCGCAGACAGACCTGCTACGGGTAGAGTGGAGGCTTGGGCAAAGGTAACATTGTCCGGTATTTCTGCCAGAAATGAAGCGGGTGCAGCCACCTGTTCAGCCCATGCGCCCTGCGGGAGCAAGCCGACGACACGGCTTCCTTGTTTCGGACCTGCGCCAGTTTTGGCTTGCCGGGTAACGGTTCCGGCAAAATCCCAACCTGGCCTGAATTGCTCAGCTTCATCCCTTGCGTCTATAACTTCACCCCGATTAAGAGAGAAGGCATGTACTTTAACGATCGCCTCCCAAGGCTGGGCTTGGGGAGCAGCAACTTCCTTGATAGCAAAATATCCTTTAGCTAGTGAGTCTGTTACAATTGCACGAATCATATGATCTCCTCCATGGATGTAATTAGGAACGGATTGAAAATTGCTCCCCGTTTTCATAGTGGAGTATACTGTAGTAAATCTTTTGTACCAAGAGTAGAACTACACCTCAATTTCTGTAAAGGATTGGGAAAGGAATGACTATGCATAGGGACCGGAACGTTCAGGATGAACCATTAAAAAGCCTTTTGACTGAGATTGAGGGTCTTCGCGTAAAACGTCAACAAGAATATGCCAGTCAATCTCATCCGTTGTTGAAGCGTTTTACCCAGCAAGAGCTTAACGATGTGGCTTGTCCTACTTATAAGAATTTATTAATGGGGCGTTCACACCGAATGCCGGAGCGTCAAATGATCGTTCAGATCGCTAAATATCTGGAGTGCACATCCATTGAGCAAAACGATCTGCTGGTGGCTGCCGGTTATCTCCCGGTCTATCAGGCACTGGAAGGTGCAGGTCTGGAGCAGGCGCTGGAGGAAGCAAGACAGATCATGAGCTGCTTGCCATTGCCGGCAATGATCGTCAACCGCGCTCTCAATATTCAGGGAGTGAATGAACCCTTTCGCCGACTGTTCGGTCTGCCTGCCCATCCCGCTTTTTATAAGAGCTTGAATATGGCAGACCTCCATTTCAATTCTGATTATCCTGTCCGTTCCCGTTCCACCTTCAACGCGGTATCGTTCGAATTATGGGAATCACATGCGATCGATGGCATACAAGCCTATAAAACAATGAACTTCTATTCCACCCATGAGCCCTGGTATAAACAAGGGGTCCAAAAACTTCAGCAATACGACGATTTCAATAAATATTGGAACAAGTTGCCCGAAAGCACGATGAATGGACTTGAACGGGATAAAATGATTTTAGCCAGAATGGGCGCCTCAGGTAAGTTAGTTCCTATTCGTTACAAGCAAATTCAAATTTCCACAAGCCATCATATGTATCCGAGAATTGAGGCTTACTTACCGGTTGACGATGCTGCGCGTATAGTCTTTAATCAATTGGGATGTCAGCCTTGCCGGTGATATTTATATACAAAATATTCCAAGTGCGGCATACTTAACGAAAAATCCCCTCTCTGCAGAAATGGACAACGTGTTCCATTCCCATAGGAGGGGGATTTCGCGAAGAGTTCCTTTCTTATTTCCCGTAACCGAGTTCATTCAATTGGCTAACCGCCGTATTGAGATAGTTCTTGTAACTGAACGTGTCTTCGAGCGTCTCCAGAAACTTGCCGTAGTTGTCGATCTTGGCTTTGCCATAGACAAATTTGATCATTTCTTCTTCAATGAAGCGGTTGGCGTCGGCCGGGTTGTAGCCCGGAGGACTGGTCACAAAGCTGTCCAGTGTCTGGATGCGCGGCAGGTTGGCTTCAAAGTCAATATAGGCGGCCAGATTGCTGAATTTGGTTTTCAGATAATCCGTTTCCGGGCGGCCCGTGAACTGGTACAGCCAGGTGAACGAAGCGTCGGAGCGGCCTTTGTCCGTAATTTTGACAGTGTCGCCTTCCAGCGTATAGTGGGTATTCTCCACACCGTACTGTACCAGCCGGTTGCCTTCCGTTGTCGATACATAATTGAGCAGCTCCAGCACTTTGTTCAGCTTTTCCGGCTCACTTTCCAGCTGCTTAGGGATGACCCACAGGCCGCTGGAAGCGCCGATATTCAGGAAATTGGCGTTTGCGATGCCGGTCGGTCCTTTCGGCGGAGCCAGCTGAATCCATTCCGCTTTCGGGTTGGCACCTTTCCAGACGGCTACTTTGTCGTCCTTCATAATTTGCGCCCATTCGGTGTTGATGATGCCCACCTTGCCCTGAAACGCCTTGTCGATGGCCATCGTCCCCTTATTGCTCACAATTTCGGGGTCAACGACTCCGGCATCAAGAAAGCTTTTGATTGTGGCGAGTACCTCTTTCATTTCAGGCTGGTAGAATGTGCTGACCACCTTGCCGTCACGGACATACAGCTGTGAGAAAATATTGGTGATACCATAAGCGCCGAATATCGGGTCGAAGGTCTGGAAGTTGCCGCCGGTGAGGCCAAAGGTGTCATTTTTGCCGTTTTTGTCCGGGTCTTTGGTTGTAAACGCTTTAGCAACTTCCAGCAGTTCATCCACAGTAGCCGGTGGCTGCAATTGCAGATTATCCAGCCAGTCCTTACGAATCCAATAAGTATAGGAGACCGGTTGACCCGTTTTGGGCAGTGCATACTGCTTGCTGTCCAGAATGCCTTTCTTCAGTACCTCATCTCCGACAAATTTGGTGTATTCCGGCAGTTTGTCCAGATACGGCGTCAGGTCAAGCAAAGAACCGGACTGGGCCAGTTTTTGCAAATGGGCTTTGCTGGTCGCCAGCAGCAGATCGGGGAGATTGCCCGAGGCTGCACGGACATTCATTTGATTCTCGTAGTCGTTCTGGTCGCCCACGAGTGTCAGCTTCAGGTTAACGCCTACTTTTTCATCCAGCGCTTTCTTGATGAAATCATCCGCCGGCAGGCTGGTGCCCCAGCTGATTTCCGCTGCTTCGATGTCAATCGGCCCGGCTGCCGCCGTAGCGGAAGCATCGCCTTCTGCGGTTTTGGGCGCATTTGATCCGCTGCCGCAGCCGCTTGAAAGCGCGACAGTCACAGCCAACGCAGTCCACGCCATAACTCTGTTCTTCTTTCTCATTACAACCCCTGCCTTTTCCTGATTTTATCCTTGCAAAATAGTATGAATGAAGTGGGAAGCCTTAGCGGATTCCCAGTTATCCCTTGATCGCTCCCAGGAGCATCCCTTTGGTAAAATGCTTCTGGATAAACGGGTACACCACGATAATTGGCAAGCTTCCGGCAATGACCGCTGCCATCTGCATGGCTGCTGTAGGTACGGTGACCTCGGCCTGCAGCTCATTCGATTGAGTCAGCAGGAGCATGTTGCGGATGACCACCTGCAACGGATGCAGCTTCACATCGGTAATATACAGGATCGCCGAGAAAAAAGAATTCCAGTGGCCGACCATATAGAACAGTCCGACCGTCATTATGGATGGAACCGACAGAGGAATGACAATCTGCCATAAGATGCGGAATTCCTTGGCTCCGTCCATTTTGGCCGATTCAAACAGTTCTTCCGGCAGATTCTCGAAAAAGCTCTTCATGATAAGCACGTTGAAGGTGGCAATTGCGCCCGGAATAATGAGCGACCACAGGGTATCAAGCATCCCCAGCGAGCGGACAACCAGATAGGTTGGAATCAGGCCGCCGTTGAACAGCATGGTGATGACAATGAACAGCAGGAAAAAGGTTCTTCCGCGCAAATTCCGGCGGCTGAGTGGGTAGGCGGCCATCGTTGTCAGAATCATGTTGATGGTCGTGCCGGCCACTGTAACAAACAGCGTGACCAGCATGGAGCGGCCAAGCGCCGGGTCGGCCAGAATCCGCTGGTAAGCTTCAAAAGAGATGCTGCGCGGAATGACGACGAAACCTCCGTTTTTGATGACTTCGCTGTAAGGTGTCAGCGACATTGAAATGACATAGAGCAGCGGGAAGACCGCCGCTACCGCCACTGCCGCAAGCAGGAGATAGACCACGCTGTTAAATAATTTATCGGACTTGGCGTTTACCATATTCCGCCCCCCCATCTTTTAGCCAGCTTGTTGGCCCCAAGCACCAGCACAAAGCCGATAGCTGATTTGAACAGCCCTACCGTGGTGGCCAGACTAAAGTTCATTTGCTCCAGACCGGTCCGGTATACCCAGGTATCGATAATATCGCCGACCTCATATACGCGCGGGTTGTAGAAGACATAGATTTGCTCGAATCCGGCGTCCATGATGCTGCCGATTTTGAGGATGAGAAGCAGGATTATGACATTGCGGATACCGGGAAGCGTAATATGCCAAATCATCCGCAGCCGGCTGGCGCCGTCCACCCTGGCCGCTTCGAACAGAGTCGGGTCGATCCCGCTGATCGCGGCCAAATAGACGATGGCGCCCCAGCCGATATCCTTCCAGATTTCAGTTGAGACCAGCATGCTGCGGAACCATTCCGTCGAGCCCAGGAAAGAGATGGACGAGCCGCCCGCTTCCGTAATCCAGCGGTTGACCAGCCCGGTCGTCTCCGAAAAGAAAGCTACCGAAATGCCGTAAATGATAATCCAGGACAAAAAGTGCGGCATATAGCTCAACGTTTGAACCCACCGCTTCAGCCACATGACCCGGCATTCGTGGAACAGAACCGCCAGGATGATCGAAGGCAGCATCCCGAACACCAGCTTGTATAAGCTGATCAGCAGTGTGTTGGACATAAGCTGTAAGAAATACGGAGAGTCAAAAAACATTTTGAAATACTTGTACCACGGGTCAGCCCAGGGGCTGTGCAGAATGCCGTCCGTAAAATTATAGTCCTTGAAGGAGATGACAACGCCATACATCGGCAAGTACTTGAATACAAAATACCAGATCAGGCAGGGAAGCAGCATCAGGTACAACGCCCGCATTCCCCATATCCTGATCCATGCCTGACGCAGCGGTGACTCTGCTGTCTTGTTCCTTGTCATGCCAATGGATTCTTCCATACGCTCAACCTTCCTGTCTGTGTTTTGATACTATCATAGCGGACAGGGAAGGCAGGGCGTAATCTTCATATCTCAGCGATTCAGTGTACGATTTTAAGTTCAGGGGGGAGGAGCAAGGCGCAGACAGGGGGAGAAAAAATGTGCTGGAAGCACGGCGCCGCAGAAGCGTTTCCTGGAGGCGCACATGTTCAGGAGCATTTGGGCTGAAGGCCGGCAGCAGTATGGCTATGGCGCAGTCTGCTCAGTCTGCCCTTTCTTTGCGCTGCAGCCTGTATTCGTTGGGTGTCAGCTTCGTCCAGCGCTTAAAAATTTTAAAGAAGTAGCTGGGGTTGGCGAATCCGACCCGCTCCCCGATTTCGGCGACGGTCAGGTCGGTCTGCTCCAAATAGAACTTCGCTTCATTCACCCGGATGTGCTGGAGGTAGTTGATGAAGGTCTCGCCCGTTTTTTTCTTAAATAGGCCGCTCAAATAATTTTCATCCATATTGACGTATTGCGCCATCGCCTGCAAGGAGATGTCCTCGTCATAATGATGCAGCAGATAGCGGATCATCGTATTGATCTCGGGATGGTCCGTCTCCTGCGGCCGCTGCCCGCCGAGACCCTTGGCATAAGTCCGCATCCGTGATACCGTCTGCTCCAGCAATTCGGGATGGCGCACGCAATCCAGCAGTGCGCCGGGAGGCTCCGCAGGTTTTCCGGCAATTCGGCTGAACAGCTTGTCCAACCGCTCGGCCGTCTCTTTGACCACCGCCATCGGCATCCGGACGGCCGCCATGAACTGCCATAGCTGCTCCAGTCTGGCGGCGCAGTCGCCCACATCGAGCCGCTCGAAGCAGCCGATGATCTCCCGTTCCTGTTCCCAGGGAACGGAGAGGGCCTGCACCGGCGGCGCATCGGCTTCGGCCGTCGCGCCGTTCTCCCTCTGGACACAGCCATAATAATGGCGGTCCAGCACCTCAAGGTTCATCCGCCAGGCGCCCATTCCGCCGTCTGCCGCCGATCCAAGGCGGCGGACGGCGGGCAGCCCGTCATAGATGAACACCTCAGGCCGCAGTTCCGGGCTGTGCTCGAACCAGGCCCAAAAGGTGCTCTGCCCCATATGCCTGAACAGGTGGCAGCGGGATACCTGCCCAGCCCCGGCGGGCAGCAGGGCAGGCAGATCCGCCTTGTCCAGTACCCGGGCGCCGCTCAGCACCGATATAAGCAGCAGCCCCGGAGAAGCTGCCGTTAGCCGGCAGAAATCCCGGAGCTTGTCCGTTTCATCCTGAAGGAGTTCCTTGCCCCAGAGGCTTCGCCACAAATAGCCGGCTGCCTCCCGAAACAGCTGGTCCTCCAGCCGGTCCTGCTGTTCCACGCGTTTCATCAGCTTGGCCCGGGCTTTATTCAGCGCCTGAAGCAGTTCATCGTCGCTCATGGACAGCTTCAGGATATAACTGGATGCGCCGTATTCAAGCGCAAGCCGGGCGTATTCAAACTCGCCGGCGCAGGTAAGCATGATGAATGAACCTTCGAAGCCCCTGGCCCGTGCCGCCTGAATCAGCTCAAGGCCGTCCATGTAAGGCATAAAAATATCGGTAATTACAATATCAGGCTGATGCCGGTCCATCAGCTCCAGCGCTTCCTGCCCGTGGGTGGCTTCTCCGGCAATGGAAAAGCCGTGTTCCTCCCAGCGGATCGTTTGGCGGATCGAGCGGCGGACGAACGGCTCATCCTCAACCAGAAGTATTTTCCACATTCCGATCCTCCTTGTCATAAGGCGAAGAATTCAACAGGGGAATATCCAGCACGGCCACCGTGCCTTGGGGGAGCGGCAGCAGAAGCAGCGTGCCTCCCCCCTTATAGAGCAGCATGATCCGTTCTCTCAGGTTGCTGAGGCCGATTCCCTTGCGCCGTTTTCCCGAAGCGCCGGCGTTTTGCTGAAGCCCCTGGCCATTGTCGCCGATTTCCACCCGCAGCCTGCCGCCGGCGCCGGCAATCAAAATGGTTATTTTCCCGCCCGCCTTCATATGCACAAGTCCGTGATAAATCGCATTTTCAACGAGCGGCTGCAGGCTGAACTTTGGAATCAGGGCATACTCGAGGCCGTCGCCGATCATGTATTCCACGTTGAAGGAGTGGTCATAGCGGAAGGACTGGATGTAGACATACGCCTGGATCAGTCCGATTTCTTCTTTCAGAAAGACGAGGTCCGCATCGCTGTTGAGGCCTGATTCCAGCAGCTTCCCCAGATTCTGGCAGATTTCCGATGTTCCCATATCGCCGTGGTTTCGCGCGTTCCATTTGAT
>RCUU01000264.1_pt1 | contig 30124 bp, 25 predicted proteins | sample 2166211 | NCBI WGS metagenome assembly RCUU01 (sample SAMN09932620, study PRJNA488358) | compost metagenome | feature: garden; material: soil; isolation source: compost soil in phenylacetic acid-enriched culture | place: Germany: Experimental Botanical Garden Goettingen | collected 2016-01-27
CGAACCAAATCGCCTCACTCTTTTACTACGACGAAGTGAAAAAGGGTTGGGTTGAAATTGGGGGCAAAGTAAGCAATGACCAAATTACAGCGGAAATCGACCAATTCGCCAAGGTTGCGGTATTCGCAGTAAATAATAAATCGGTAGAAAATCCTGAAAGCAAGCCTGTAGATAACGTGGATTTGAAGCTCAGCGACATTGCAGGCCACTGGGCAGAAGCAAGCATTCAGGAGCTGGCGGCGAAGGGCATTGTCAGCGGTTATGCCGATGGTACTTTCAAGCCGAAGGGCGAGGTTACCCGCGCCGAGTTTGCGGTGATGCTGGCTCGTATGCTGAACATGCAAGGGAACGGCGCTACACTGGAGTTTACCGATAGTGCAAGCATCGGTGCATGGGCGAAGGAAGGCATCGCTCAAGCCGTACAAGCTGGAATCGTAAATGGCTATGGGGATAGCAGCTTCAGACCGAACGCAAGGATCAGCCGCACCGAGATGGTGACCATGATCGCAAATGCGCTTGGTATCGTTGATAACGACAAGACGAGAACTGCGTTTGCAGATGATGCTGATATTCCGGCATGGGCAAAATCAGCGGTTGCAGCAACTGTGGAGAGCGGTATCGTTCAAGGCATGAGCGGTAACAAATTTGCACCAAAACAAACAGCTACAAGAGCTGAGGCGGCGGTCATATTACTAAAAGCGCTGGCGTTTGTCGGCAAGTAATGCATCGTTGGTCCTTTAGCCAGGCATTCGCACTTAAAAACCTCACTTACAGTATTAAAAGGCTCCCGATCGGGAGCCTTTTTTATGCAATCAGATAAAATTTCTGAGAACCGGATCCCTCATATGAATTACAGCGGCTGTGACCTCCTGCATTGTAGCGAGCAACTGCTCTAATCTATAATTTTTATACCTTTTTCTACTTCAAGAGCTGATAATCGCTTAATCTTTTAGCCTGCAAAGTGGGCCAGCACCTCATAAAATTATTAAGTCAGAGTAACGAGCACACGGTGGTTGCTTTAAATGAAAAGAACACCTTGTGGGGTCTCCAGAATCCAACCGGTTCGGCAATACCATCAAAATATAAAAAAGGTTGCCAGGAGATAATATTTGTACTAATTTAATTTTTACAGATCAAATAAATGGCAGGTGCATGATGCTTCAATCCTATCTTTTTCCAATCAAGTATGCTTTTCTCGCTTTTCCTTTTGCCGCGTTTTTATTTACGTTGCCGTTTCTAATTGTGCACTACCGTAAGTACGGCTACATCAACAAATTCAGGGGATTCATTTTGTATTTATTTCTGCTGTATTTAATGAACGCCTATTTTCTCGTTATATTGCCGCTTCCCGCCTCCAGGAACAATATTCCTATGGCTTCGGGAGGACTTCAGCTACTCCCGCTGAATTTCATTCGTGACATTCTGAAGGAAACGTCAATCGTTTTAAGTAATCCGGAAACCTACCTGCATTTGCTTGAAGAGCGGGCTGTTCTGCAGGTACTGTTCAATATTTTGCTAACGGTGCCCTTCGGTGTTGTAATACGCTATTATTATCGGCTCGGATGGCTGCGGTGCATTGTGTTCTCATTCCTGCTTTCTTTGTTCTTCGAGCTTACGCAGTTAACCGGGTTATACGGTATTTACCAGCATCCTTATCGCGTATTTGACGTAGACGATCTATTAATGAACACGTTAGGTGGTATCATCGGAGTGCTCATCGCCGACTGGACATCAAGTCTGCTGCCAAAGGTTGACCGTCTGGATACCAATGTAGATCCTTCCGCCAAGCGCGTTACCTACATCAGACGTGGGGTGGCGTATCTGCTCGACTTCTTGGCATGGTCCTTCCTTCAAAGCATTTTGGAGCATACCTTGGATTTGCCGCTTTCGTTTCTGCTTTCTACAGGGATCTATTTTATGCTACTCCCTTATGTAACAGGTGGATTTACCTTTGGCAAATGGGTTGTGCGCATTCGGCTAACGCGGACGGGGACGAATCCGAAAATTTCTCTGCTATCTCTGGTCATACGTTATGGTATCCTGTATTGGTTGATTTTTGGATTGAATCAATTTATATCCAATACGGGGGATTTTTCATCTCCTGTTATCACTGTATTGGTTACACTATTTATTTTTGCACTTAATGTGGTCTTTTTTATTCATGTCGTTATTTATGCAATTCGCAGAGAACCGCAGCTCTTTTATGAGAAAATCAGCAAGACGAAGCATGTGGTTGCTTGGAAGCCTAAAGGAGAGACGGCTCAAGAAAATCTCTGATGTTTTGACCGTTTAATGTAACCTTGATAGAATTAGCATAGTGGTTCAATAAGCTGTTTATACTTTAGAATAGATCAGGTGAGTTGAAATGAATGAGCACAATAAAAATGAACTTTTAGATATTTGGTTAACCTTGAGTCATATTCAATCGAAAATAAACGATGAGCTGGAGCAGGCACTTCAGGAGCAATTTGGTTTATCCTTGAAGGAATTTTATGTCCTCAATTTCATATCGCAAACAGAGGAGAAGAAATTGAGGTTACAGCAGCTCCAGGATATGGTCGGTTTAAGCCAAAGTGCTATATCCAGGCTGGTAGGAAGAATGGAAGCCAAAAATTGCGGAGCTCTGCAAAGACATATATGTGAGGATGATCGTAGAGGGATTTATACATGTATTACTGAGCTTGGCGAACAAAAATTACAAAGAGCGCTTGTAACCTTTAACGAGGTTCTACAATCTGCTCTTTTAAAAGATGGACTGAAATCAGAATTACAAGGGCTTATCCAAAAGCTTTGATACGATAATGTGCAAGTTGACAAAATAAATTAAAGTGCTAATATATATGCGTGTGCATGCATTTATAAAAAGAGAGGAGTCTTTCTTCATGAAAGATTTATTTAGTCCTTATAAGTTTAAAGGAATGGAATTAAAGAACCGTATTGCAATGCCTCCAATGTGTCAGTACTCGGTTGATAAAAAAGATGGTGTCGCAACGGATTGGCACTATTTACACTATGTAAGCCGTGCGGTTGGCGGAACAGGATTTATTATCGTTGAAATGACGGATGTAGAGCCGGATGGACGTATTTCAGATTTTGATCTTGGATTATGGTCGGATGAGCAAATTCCTGCTTTAAAAAGAATTGTAGATGCCTGCCATAGTTACGGTGCCAAAGTGGGTATCCAAATTGCTCATGCCGGACGCAAAGCGGAAGACGCGGAGGTGCCCGTAGCTCCATCTGCTATTGCGTTTGATGAAAATTCAAAGCAGCCGAGAGCTCTTTCAACAGAGGAAGTTAAAGGTATGGTGGAGAAATTCCGCAGTGCTGTAGCACGTGCGGTGAAGGCAGGGTTTGATGCCATTGAAATACATGGAGCTCACGGTTACTTAATCCATCAGTTCCATTCACCTCTTACCAACAAAAGAGACGATGAGTATGGTAAAGACCTTACCAGGTTTGGTCGGGAGGTTATCGAGGCAGCCAAGGCAGAGATGCCGGAAGACATGCCGCTCATCATGCGTATTTCTGCTAAAGAATATGTAGAGGGTGGCTACGGTATTCAGGAGAGCATTGCTTTTGCTAAAGTATATCAACAAGCCGGGGTAGATATGTTTGATATCTCGTCGGGTGGTGAAGGAGCTATAGCTGCATGGGGCAGACCTGGTACTCACGCTGCTTATCAGGTGCCATTAGCCCGTGAAATCAAACAAGCCCTTGATATTCCTGTCATAGCAGTTGGCAGACTTGATGATCCTATTCTGGCGAATGCGGTTATCGGAAATGAAGATGCCGATCTGGTAGCAGTGGGGAGAGGGATGCTGAGAAACCCTCATTGGGCTTTAGAAGCGGCAGCCAGCTTGAGAAAAGAAACAACGATTCCGAGACAATATACTACAGGCTTCTAATGTAGGTTCTGAAATATTAACGAAAACACTAATTAACTATATTTTATTCATATTGGAATACAAGATTTTTTGGGGATACATAGTGTATCTCCAACCTGAAACGAGCCTTGGAAGTGATTCTAGAGGCTCGTTTTTTTGAGGCGAGCAGTTGATTTTCAAATTGGAGTTTTTGCTGCAGTCTCCGTAAGAGAGCCTTTTTCATCACATTCTGTTAACAGGATATTTGTCTATTACCATAATGTACCATTTGACATATAAATAAGCATAAAGAGCTTAGGGGAGGTGCCTTACTTGAAGTGTCTTAAAAAATCAACATATAGATATGTGAAATTTAAAAGAAAACATAGACATAGATGTGCTAAAAGCAAAAGAAAAGCAGCTATAGTCAGGAAAGCCATTTGTAAAAGACGAGTGTTGAAATCTCGGAGGCCTATGCATAGTTGCTTAAGAAAAAATCAAAAATTTCAAGCTATTGGTCAGCAAGTTTTGCAACCCTCTGTTCAGAAGGCTGTATCCGAGGCTAAATCTGAGCTACAAGCAGTTCAAGCTCTTCAGGGCAATCAAGGAATTCAGGGGATACAAGGAGTACAGGGAATTTCCGGCCCACCTGGAGCTCCAGGTGTACAGGGCCCACCGGGAGTTCCGGGAAATCGGGGAGCAGAGGGGCTCCAAGGGGATCGGGGAGCACAGGGACTCCAGGGGGATCAGGGAGCACAGGGGCTCCAAGGGGATCGGGGAGCACAGGGGCTCCAAGGGGATCGGGGAGCACAGGGACTCCAAGGGGATCAGGGAGCACAGGGGCTGCCAGGAGCCCCGGGAAAGCAGGGACCTAAGGGAGATCCTGGACAAGAAGGACCACCTGGTCCACAAGGTCCTCCAGGAGAAGCTATCATTCCCGATATTACGGTTACTCCTACGATAAATCGTTATTTTTATGTCTCGGATACAGATTTGGATTTAATAATGACAGTAGCGATCCCGTCTCGTCAATTCATCGATGATTCAGGAAATCCGGCGGCTGATTTTGCTGGTCTTGGGCCGAACGGATTTAACAATTTATATATAAACGGGATTATTCAGCCTGGAAACGTATACCATGTTAGTCCACTCAGCTTATCTTTTCCGACGCAAAGCTCCACGATCTACGCAGGTACGCCCATTATTGTAGAAACTGTGAAATTGACTGCAAAAGCTACTATCTAGCAAACTTTGAGGGAATCACCTAACACCTTTTCTTATGCTCTGCATTTACTATATTAAGAGGATCATGGAAGCTGTTGAATTTATTTGATTTACATGGTCCTCAATAAAAAAAGGGTGGCGATGAATTTGCCAATAGTAACACCATATCAAAACAGCAGAAGATTCATTTCTACAGCAGGTGCCGGAACTGGTACTGGAGCAACATTTGCAATTGCTGCAACAACTTTTACGGATGATGCAGGTACTGCAGCTACGGCATTCCCGGCAACGTTTAACTATTATAACCTTTACGTGAATGGCATTCTGCAGACAGCAGATACTTCCTCTGTTACGACAACAGCAATTACTATTCCTGATGGCAATGCTTTGGATGGGGGAAGCCCGATTGTAGTTCAATTCGTAGTCTCTTAATTTGAGTAAATTTTGCTGGAACTAATCATTCGAGGAAAGATCTGTCTCTGTTTTTACAAGAGCAGGTCTTTTCCTGATTCAGGCTTAATGGGTAACATAAAGTAATCCCCCTTGATATCGATGTTGATTTTTGTTTATATGTTTTATACCGATTGTATTTTTCTGATCAGTTGGAGATAGAATATCAAACATTAATCGTTGGAGGTACTGATGTGAAAAATTCATTTATTCATATTCCATATTTACAGGGATGTCCCGTACATTTCAGGATTAATGATTATAATTCCGAGGAGCTCCACCAGCACTCAGGCCTGGAAATTATTTGGCTACTTCATGGCAAGCTGAAGATAACGGTCAAGCAAAATGATTATTTATTACTTGAAAACGATCTTATTTTAATTAACCATTTTGAACCCCATCAAATAGTTCCGAAGGCATCGGATGCTTATTTTATTCAACTACATATAGACAGTCTTTTTATAAATAAATACAATCATGACTTTTATAGCATGTTATACGATTTAAAATCCTTCAAAAATAGTGAAGATAATCAAAAACCATATGATGTCATTCGTATTCTATTTAGTCAGTTAATTACCCGAAAATACAGTCATACTGTAGAAATCAACAGCGATGTTCTTCGGCTCTTAGGATACTTAACCCTCCGTTTTAGTAAAAGCCTCTCTTTGACGGAACCGGAAAATTCATTTTTCTATAAAAATTCCAACATCGTTCAGCAAATGCTTGACCGGGTTGAACAGGATTTCAAAGGAAAGCTTACGTTAAGTGAAATCGCGCTGGAGCAGCATTATAATTCATCCTATTTGTCAGATCAATTTAGAAAAATTGTAGGAGTTACTTTTAAGGCATATTTAGAAGAAATCAGGATCAGGTATTCTTTATTTTTGCTGCAACACCAGGAAGCATCTATTTCAAATGTAGCATTAGCTTCAGGTTTTAGTGATGAAAAAAGCTATTATAAAGCGATAAAAAACAAATTTTCATTAACTCCTTTACAATTGCGTAAAAAATATCAGGTGCAGTATGATGAGGAGATATATTTAATTAACCATTTGAATGTAGAATTAATTAATCATTATGCAGCTATTCCTATCGAGCCAAGAATGATAGAAGACAATACAATTCAAATGACTATCGTCAAGGATATTCAAACTGAACGGTATGAATTGAAGCAGGCCTGGAACAAAATCATAAATATCGGGTCTGCAAATACTTTATTAAACCAAAATATTCGTGACCAAATAAAAGAAATACATGAAGAAATCCAAATTGAATATTTGCGGTTTGAAGGTGTTTTTAACCAGGAAATGGACGTAGTGCAAAAAGAAAGAGAAGGGTTTAAATTCAATTGGAAGTTTATTAACAATATTCTGGATTATTTAGTGGATATTGGAGTCAAGCCTTTTATTTGTTTGAGTTATATGCCTCCTTTATTTGCAAGCAAAAGCACCAGCTTCTTTAATTATCAGGGGAATACTTCACCACCGAAGGAAATGAGTCAATGGTTGTCCCTTGTTCAATCCTTTATGATGAATTGCATGAATCGCTATAGTCATAACATTGTATCTGAATGGTACTTCCAAATATGGACGGAGTTTCCTGTTCATGATATTCATTGGAGCGGCACACTTGAGCAGTATTTAGAATTGTACAAGCAAACAGCGCTTCTCATTAAAGGTATATCTCCAACACTAAAAGTTGGACCTGCAGCAGAAAACTTTCATACGGAGGAACATATTTCTGAGAAGCTCCTTGAATATTGCGAGAAGAATGAGATACCTATTGATTTCTACAGCTGCAATATTTACCATAATCGAATCAAATTTAAAGAATGGTTGGAGCGTTCTATAACTGATCCTATAGATATAAAGTTGATTCCATTTCAGTACGAAGAAAAAAATCATACAAAAAATTTGCTGGAAAAAATGCACCGGATGCTTAAATCAAATTATAAAAAGGATATCGAATTCATCGTAACACGCTGGAATTTTAGTTGGGACGTTACGAATTTTCTTCACGATACAGCCTTTATGGCCACTTTTATAATTGATAATATGCTGGATAAATCGGTTAGTCTTACGAATGCCATTGGTTATTTATCTGCATCTGATATTCTCTATGAGTGGGATATAAAAAACACCCCGTTTTTTGGAGGGACCGGATTAATCAATACGGAAGGAATCAAGAAATCAGCATATTATGCCTTCGTATTTTTATCCAAGTTAGGGAGCACGGTATTTGCCAAGGGCAAAAATTATATCATGACAAGGCAAGGGGAGGATATTCAAATTTTGGTTTACAACCATACTTATCCTGACCAATTGTTCATGAGGGGTGAGAAAGCGGAGAAAATTTCTTATGACATCTTTGAAGAGTCGAGTGATTTATTACTAAATATCCACCTGAAAAATATTTACGGAACCTATAAATGCAAGCAATACAGTATGAATCGTCATAATGGTTCTGCCTATGATGAATGGATTCGGATGGGTGAATATGTTGATCTGAATCATGAAGAAACAGATTATCTGAAGAACATTTCCAGACCCTCATTGAAATTAAAACAACTCACATTACAGGGTGATCTCCATCTTGCTTTGCATGTTCCGGTTCATGGAGTTGAATGTATCCTGCTAAATAAGTTTTATAACTAAACCAAAGAAATTCCTATTAAAATTAGGGTGAATTCTTTGGTTTTTCTCTGTTTTCCTGAAGCCGGATTACATATACATTTTTATTTTCCCATCATTCATCTAAGAAACAGGAAGGAATCAATATCCGATCTCAATTAAAATTTATGCTATAAATATTTATTAAATCTCTTCTCTTCAAAAGTGAAAGCGGTTTAATAATATTGAAAATAGATTGGAGGAACAGATGATGAAGGTGAATAAACAGTATCGCTTATCTTACAGCTCGAAGGCCAAGGAAATTGTAGGTCAAATGAAATTGGAAGAAAAAATATATTTAATGAGCGGAAAAGTATCCATGGAGCAGATGCTAAGTGACTTCAAGGAAAGACACTATAACTGGATACCTTATCCCGCTGGTGGCAATGATCGATTGGGAGTATCGGAATTAAAATTTGTTGACGGTCCTCGCGGTGTCGTATCCGGCAACAGCACATGTTTTCCGGTTTCTATGTCCAGAGGCGCTACCTTCGATCAGGATCTTGAACAACGTATTGGACATGCCATCGGCAAAGAGGTTCGCGCACAGGGCGGCAATTTTTTTGGCGGAGTTTGCATCAATCTCCCGTACAACCCGGGTTGGGGTAGAAGCCAGGAGGTGTACGGTGAGGACTCATTTCATTTGGGAGCCATGGGGTCATCCTTAGTAAAAGGGGTTCAAGATGAAAACGTGATTGCCTGCGTAAAGCATTATGCTTTTAACAGTATGGAATGCGCCCGTTTTAAGGTAAGTGTAATCGCTGATAAACGTACAGAGCGTGAGGTTTACTTGCCGCACTTTAAGGAGTGTGTTGATGCAGGCGCAGCCAGCATCATGAGTGCCTACAATTTATACCATGGAACCCATTGCGGACATCATGATTATTTATTAAATCAGGTTTTGAAGGAGGAATGGGATTTTGATGGCTTTGTCATAAGCGACTTTGCATGGGGAATTAAAGATACAGTTGAAGCCGCAAATGGTGGCATGGATATTGAAATGTGCCATACAAAATATTTTGGCGATAAGCTGGTTGAAGCTGTACGCAACGGTCAGGTCAGCGAGGAAAAGATCGATGAGGCAGCAGTAAGAATTGTACGTACATTGCTCGCGTTTGCAGAGGCCGACAATGAAACGTACAGCAAGGAAGTTATCGCATGCAAGGAGCATATTGACCTGGCGCTGGAAGCTGCGGAAAAATCCATGACATTGATAAAAAATGATCATGAGGTTCTACCGTTTTCCAAGACAGATACTAAGCGTGTAGCGGTTATTGGAGAGCTTGGCAATAAAGGAAATATTGGCGATTACGGCTCCAGCAGAGTGTTTCCGCCATACGTTGTTACACCGTTAGAAGGAATCAAGCGCTTGCTCCCAAATGCTGAGGTTATTTTTGATAATGGAGCAGATATTGAAAAAGCCAAGGAGTTGGCAAAATCGGTTGATGCCGTTGTCTTTGTTGTAGGGTATGACCATGATGATGAAGGTGAATCCGTCACGAACGAGGATGCCGATTTTAAAGAGGGCGGAGATCGTAAAAACAGTCTCGGTCTGCACACTTGGGACATTGAGTTGATCCAGGCGGTTGGGCCGGTTAACCAAAACTCAGCTGCTGTTCTGATTGGCGGTAATATGATCATGATTGAAGAATGGAAGCAAGCTGTCTCCTCTATCCTGATGGCGTATTACCCTGGAATGGAAGGCGGTACCGCAATAGCCAAAACACTATTCGGTGATGTCAGCCCTGGCGGGAAGCTGCCCTTTATTGTACCAACAAGCGAAAGCCATCTTCCAAAAGTAGATTGGGATGCAAACGAAATAAAATATGACTACTACCACGGATATACCAAGCTGGAAAAGGAAGGAATAGTGCCTTCGTTACCTTATGGGTTTGGTTTATCTTACACAAGCTTTTCGATTTCTAATGCAGCCTTTAAAGTAATAAACGATCAAATCACCGGGTCTTGTGAAATTGAAAATACCGGGGATACAACAGGTGATGAAGTTGTTCAATTATATGTAGGCTTTAGCCATTCCAGAGTGGACAGACCTGTAAAAGTATTACGTGGATTCAAACGGATTACACTGAAACCAGGTCAAAAGGAGAAGGTTGAAATCGCCTGTCCGATTGAAAAAATCAAATGGTTCAATCCTATTACAAACGAATGGGAGCTCGAAGAGATTGCTTATGATGTCTTTATCGGAAACAGCAGTGCAGAAAAAGATTTAATTAAGGGAATTATTAGCTTGTAAGGACAAGTCAAATAATGATACTGATTTCTTTTTAAAAATTGAATACGTTTTCATCTGGAGGGTACACTATGGCACTGAAAGAAGAGTCGAATCAAAAGCTGTCATTATTGGAAAAGGTAAGCTACGGTTTAGGAGATACTGGCTCAAACTTGATTTATGCGGTGGTTACGACTTATTTAACTTTTTACTTTACAGATGTATATGGTATTGGTGCTGCTGCTGTAGGTACGCTGCTGTTAGTTGCAAGACTTGTAGATATGCTCGATAGTCCCATCTTCGGAATATTGATTGATAAAACGAATACAAGATGGGGGAAATCAAGACCGTGGATTTTGTGGTCATGCTTACCATTTACTATCGTTACCATCTTATTGTTTATGGGGCCTGAGTTAAGTGCTTCAGGGAAACTGGTATATGCATACATTTTCTATATCGCTTCCAATGTATTATATACAGCAGTTAATAATCCATTAACTACGCTGCTTCCAAGCTTGTCCAGTGATGTTCAGGAAAGAACGGTTGCGAATACGTTTCGGATGTTTGGCGGACAATTTGGTGGATTACTTGTTAACTTGACCTTGCTGCCGCTAGTTGCATTTTTTGGTAACGGCGATCAGCAAAAGGGCTTCTTCCATACTATGATTCTTTTTGGCGCAGTGGGAATGGTCATGTTCCTGATTACGTTCTTTAACACGAGAGAACGTGTTCAGGATAGATCCGGAGGCAAATCACTGCCACTAAAAGAGAGTGTCAAATCGATTAAAGGCAATATGCCGTGGATTGCAGGAGTTTTGCTGGGTGTAGTATTTTTTATCATGTATGTGATTAAATTGTCATCGGGCATCTATTATATTACCTACAATCTTGATAAGCCCGATCTTGTAGCAACAGTAAATACTCTAGGTTCGTTAACCTTGATAGGAATCATTTTTGTACCGTTTCTATCCAAGAAGTATAGTAAAAAGACACTGATTATTTCAGGAATGGTCATCAATATTGTGGGACAATTAATTATTCACTTTAGTGGACAAAGTACAGCATTGGTGCTTGCAGGTACAGTCATAGGTGCAATCGGCTTTGGATTGCCGGTAGGCTTGTTATTTGCTCTAATTGCGGATACCGTTGACTACGGTGAATGGAAATCAGGGGTTCGCGCACAAGGTCTGCTTGCTTCAACCGCTTCCGGTATTGCCATTAAACTAGGATCTGGTCTTGGCGGAGCTATCCCGGCCTGGTTGCTCGCAGCAGGAGGGTATATTGCAAATCAAACTCAATCACAATCTGCGCTTCAAATGATTGAGATCAGCTTCATTTGGCTGCCAATTACTTTAAGTGTAGTGTCGATTCTCATCCTGGTTTTTCTATATAAGTGGGATAAACCGCATCATGAAATTATTGCAGAATTGGAAGCAAGAAGAGCTCAATAAATTCGGCCAAACTTGGGTCGACCTCAATGACAGAAGCAGCAAACCGGGTCCGTATCAATAAACGGACAGGTTGGCTGCTTTTCTTTCTCTTTAAATCTTAAGATTAAATTCAGAATTTCCTGCCCTTTATCTACAGATTTATCCATTATGATTGGAGCCATTAGATAAGGGAGGAGTCTTTCATGATTATGAAGTTAAAAACATGGGTCGAAGAGAGGTCTGTTTTTCTTTATAAATTTTTGCGCTCACCGAAGCAGATAGGCAGTATAACCCCTAGCTCAAAAGAACTGGCAATGGCTATGCTGGAGCCGATTCAATGGCAGAGCACCTATGCCATTGCCGAGCTGGGAGCAGGCACGGGGGCGGTTACGAAGTATATTCCGAGTGCTGCAAGATCAGGAACTAAGGTTATCTTATTTGAAAAGGATGCCTACCTGCGCGGCAAATTATCAGTCCGTTTCCCGGACTATTCCTGTTATGCGGATTGTCTCCTGCTTGAGAATGCGCTTGAGCAGGAAGGGGTAGAGAAGCTGGACTGTATAATAAGCGGGCTGCCCTTTTTCAATTTCCAGCAGGAGGTGCGGGATCGGCTTATTCAGCAGATCGTAGCTTCACTTAAGGATGATGGACTTTTTATTGCTTTCCAATATTCTCAGCAGATGAAGAGGCAATTGACGGAGCATTTTGAAATTGAGGCAATCCGTTTTGTTCCCCTGAACATCCCGCCAGCGTTCGTTTATATATGCCGCAAGAAGCGGGTGACATGATGAACTCTAAGCTTAGGGCGTATACTCCATTGTTATGGATATTGGTCATTCCAGTACTGAATCTTTTTTATGGGCCGCTAAATCATGGGGAGGGGATTGTGAGCAGTCTGATGACGGATTTGGATAAACAGATTCCATTTGTACCGGTCTTTATTATTCCTTATCTGTTATGGTACCCTTTTATCATCATCATGCTGATTGCTTTTTTTCTTAGTAATAAAAGGGCCTACTATCTGATATTGCTTACCCAATGTCTGGGGTTGATTTCCTGCTACCTCGTTTATGCATTATTCCAGACCACAGTATCCCGTCCGTCAATTCCTGAGTATGGAATCCTCTACAAGCTTGTTGCTTTCGTATATAATACGGATCAACCGTTCAATTGCTTTCCCAGCATTCATGTGCTGACCAGCTATTTAATGATCAGGGGAGTATCTCTTTGCCCCAAACTGTCGAAGCTCTTCAGAGCAGTGGTCTACACTTGCTCATGGTCCATTATTTGTTCTACACTTTTTGTGAAGCAGCATGTTTTGCTGGACATCGCCGGAGCGATCGCCTTGGTAGAAATATTGTGGTTCGTACTCATCCGGCTGTCACCGTTCAAGCAGACAATTTTGCTAAAGGGAGTTAACCAAGGTGAAAAAAGTGAACATTTTGGTCGTTGATGATGATCGGGAGATCAGGGATGTGCTGCATGTTTATTTGCGGAACGAAGGTTATCATGTGGTGGAGGCTGTAGATGGATTACAGGCCTTGCAAATTTTACAGCAGGATGAGGTCCATCTAATTATATTGGATGTAATGATGCCTAATTTGGACGGTATTGCAGCATGTCTGCACATTCGGGAGAAGTCTGACATTCCGATTATTATGCTGTCAGCCAAAGAAGAATCACTCGATAAAATTACCGGCCTGTCCACCGGGGCAGACGATTATGTGACGAAGCCGTTTCATCCGCTGGAGCTTATAGCCAGAGTAAAAGCCCAGCTAAGGCGGCAGAACTTCCGTGCCCATCAACGGGACAATGCGTCGGAAATCCGAATCGACGAGTTGATCATTAATAAACATGAACATTTGGTAACTGTACGCGGCAATCCGGTAGCTCTGACTCCTATTGAGTTCTCCATTCTGGAGCTGCTCGCACATCACCGCGGGCAAGTATTTAGTGTGGAAAAGATTCATCAGAGTGTATGGAAAGACCAGACCCCTTTTTTTTCGGAAAATACAGTTATGGTTCACATCCGGAATATCCGGGAAAAGATAGAAATAACTCCAAGATCGCCTCAGTACATTAAAACGGTATGGGGAGTGGGGTATAAAATTGAAAAGTAAGTTTATCAGCACTCTTGCGGGAAATAACAATATTCGCATCCGTATGATCTGGTCTTTCATGATAAGCACGATTATCGCGGTCACCATTTCTGCAGTCATTCCGAACGTTTTTAATAATTACTACTTGAATCTTATTAGTGGGCTTCTTTGTTTTTTTATTCCGTTTCTTTGCAGCTTCTTTTTTCTGACCAGGCATATTATTCGCTATGTGCTGACTTTGGCAGCCGGACTGGATGTCATCGCACAAGGAAATCTGCACTACAGGGTTCCGGTAAATCGAAATGATGAACTGGGAGGCATTGCCGTTAATATTAATGCCATGGCGGAGAAGCTGGAAGAACAAATCAACAGGGAACGTAAGCTGGAAAAAGCGAAGCTGGAATTAATCACAGGTGTCTCTCATGATTTGAGGACGCCTCTTACGAGCATTATCGGCTATCTGGACCTGTTGAGGGATAAAGCATACAGGGACGAGGGGGAGCATAACCGCTTTGTTGGCAATACCTATAATAAATCGATGCAGTTGAAATCATTAATTGATGATTTGTTCGAATACAGCAGGTTAACAATTGATGAAGTGAAGCTCCAGAAAGAGACGATTGATTTACGGGAGCTGCTGGTACAGCTGTTGGTTGAAATGGAGCCGATAGCGAAGGAAAATCAACTCACGCTGGAAACCTCGAGCCCGAGTGGACGAATCATGGCCTGGGTTGATCCCGAGATGATCAGGAGGTCTATCGATAATCTTCTGATGAACGCTCTCAAGTTCTCTATAAGACCTGGAATGATTCGTGTGGAGTTGTGCAATCATGAAGGGATGGCGCGAATCACTGTTGAGAATGAGGGAGCACCGATCACGAAGGAGCAGGAGGAGCGGCTGTTGGAGCGATTCTATAAAACGGATGATTCCAGAAGTCGGCAGAACATTCAAACGGGGAGCGGTTTAGGCTTATCTATTGCTAAAAGTATTGCTGAGCTCCATGGAGGAACGTTAGAGCATGAGCACTTCGACGGACATTTCCGGTTTCATATTATATTGCCCTTGTTCGATTGAGTGGAGGATATGAATAGTGCAGTAATATAGGAGGCTTACTTGTGACTTTCTTTTTTATACGAGGCAGTTAGGACATCAGTGTTGGATGGAATCCTGAGACTCTCTAAGGTGTCTTTGTCTATTAAGTATGGATAGATTTTTTCATACAATTTTATTCCTATACCATGCATCTCCTTTAAAGCGTAATCCAAAGATGATGCCTCGTACTGCCCATTCCGTAACCATTGCGATCCATACCCCCATAACACCAAGCTGAAGCGTAATTCCTAATATATAGCCCAAAATGACCCGGAATAGCCACATGGTGAGCAGCGCAGTAATCGAAGTGAATTTCGAGTCGCCAGCTGCACGCAGAGCAGAAGGTAATATAAAGCTCAATGACCAAACGATAGGCTGAGCTATAGAAATTAATAGGATGAGCTGGAAGATGTCTGATACGATTGATTCAGGCGGCGAATACAGATTAATCAGCCATGGGAAAATGAGCAATAAAATGGCAGTAATCAACACGAATAAGACACTTGAAAGTCCTAAGAATGATTTAATAAACTTTCTTGCATCAGCGATATCTCTGCTCCCAATGCATTGTCCAACCACTGTAACAATCGCTACACTTAATGCAGTTCCTCCGATTTGGAATAGCATAGATAATGAATTACCGATTGCATTGACCGTAATCGACAATGTACCAAACTGAACGATATAAGTTTGTGTAAGTAATTTACCGCCATTGAAGAACAATTGCTCCGCTGCAAAAGGAAGGCCGATAAACATAATCTTTTTCAATATTGAAGCATGTAATTTAAGTGTGTTCTTTAGCTCAAAGCGAAGTGTATGATTGTAACGTACAAGATAAATCAGTGATGCAGCAGCTCCTAGTATACGTGCGCTAATTAAGGAAATAGCCAGTCCTAGCACACCCATATCCAAAATGGTAATGAATAATATGTTTAGGATAAAGTACGACAGGTTTAATATGACAGACAAGACTAGAGAAGCCTTTGTCTCAGACACGCCTCGCAGGGCACCGACAACTCCCTGATAGATTGCGATGAAGGGATAGGAGATACAGCTGCCAATAAGAAATATTTTTGCATTAGAGATCACATCAGAATCAGCACTGCCAAATAAAAAGTCCAGAATAGTAGAATGAAAAATGATAACGAGCACGCATATTGCGATGGAAAGCGAAGTGACGGATGAGATCGCCTGAGTTGCAGCTCGGGATGCCTGCTCCTGGTTTCGCTTGCCTATGTATTGAGCGACAATTACAGTTCCACCTGTTGAAATCGCAATAAACACGCTAATAATGAAAATGTTTACCGAATCGACCATGCTCACTGCACTAACTGCTTCAACGCCTGAGGAGCTGACCATTGCTGTATTTAAAATGCTGATGAATACAATAAAGGCAGAGTCCACAAAGATCGGAATAAGCATCGAAAATATTTGCTTGTAGTTCATCGATGCTCCTGTGAAATATTTATTCAGCAGGGAAATAAGTGGAATTCTCAAGTTAGTATACAATTTTTGCATTATATCATCTCGTTTCAGTCGGACTCATCTGAGAATTGTTTGACCAGGTTCAATTATTGACAAAAAATAAGAGGCTGTCCCATAAGTCATCTAAAGATAATTTGAGGGACGCTTCTTTTTTAGCAGTGGAAAGGCATAATATGAGGCAAAGGATGCAAAAACAACTATGACGCTCAGGCGTCACCACCTAGAATGAAAATAAGAACCTCCAAATTTCCATAGTGCGCTTTAGCGAAATAGTACAGCAGCTTATTCGTGAGAAGTCAGAGGATTGCAGATCAAACACAGTAGAGGAAAAAATATCCTTTATTTTCAAAAAATGGGATGATTTTGAAGGAAATAGAGGAAGTGTGTTCCTTTATCCTTACTGAAATTGCCCTAAAATGCGAAAAATCAGCGTTTAGCACCAAAATAGAGGAATGAAGTTCCTTTATTTTATGATCTTGAGCGAATCCTGATGGAATAGGGGAACTTTTTTCCTTTATTGCTACCGAAGTGCTGAGATAGGCTGAAAACGCCCAACTGTAGCCCATGATGCTTATGAGATACGGTTATAGAATGTGGTGGAATCAAGCGGTGCAGGAATCGTCTTCATTGCACCGCTATATTTAGTTTTGACAGTAAACCTACTTTGAGACAGCCACTTTATTTGGAACAGAATTCATCTTGAATGGCTCTATGCTTCAATACATTCTCAACCTTATATAAATGAGCTTGAATTAACTGACTGGCAAGCTCGCTATTTTGAGCTAATATTGCCTCATATATGGATTGATGCTCCATTAAGAGCAGTGTGGAAGAGGACTTATCCTCGTAAAACCACAGCTGACGAGTTTTCCCTATTGTCTCGGTAAGCTTACAGGAAAGTGAACTCATTAATGCATTAAGCAATTCATTATGCGAGGCAGCCGCTATAGCCAGATGAAATTCGATATCCGCATGTTCACTCATTTGCGTATCGTTCATTTCCAGCGCTTGCTCCATTTGTTCAATAATTTGCTTTAATTTCTCGAGGTCCATATCATTTCGACGCTGGGCAGCGAATGCGGCACTGCCGCTTTCAAGCCAAATACGAACTTCCAGTATCTCTTTTACGTTTTCCGATTCCTCGAATGGATCACGCGAGTTAATCTGCGAGGCAGGCAGTACTTTATTGACAAAGGTACCTCCTCCATGCTTTACATCTATCCAGCCTGTAGCCTTTAATGCACTCAATGCTTCACGAATTGTGGAGCGACCCACTCCAAAGGAGGTACTCAAGTCAACTACAGACGGTAGTTTTTGACCAGGCTGTAAGAGACCCTCCTCTATTTGTGAAAGAATGACTCTTTGCACAATCTCATGTCCTTTTTCAGTTTCTACCTTTATCGGCTGCATAGAGCTATTAACCTCCGGAAGATATAACTAAACTATCGACTATACTGTACTACTTTATTACGCTATAATCAATATAAAGTCATCAGATGACCTGCTTACTTTTAAGGTGGGGAAAATAATCAGAGTAGTAAATTTTGGTTTTTATTATGTCGAAATAGAGTTAGCTATTGAAATAGGTCTTCTATATTGTTTATGATAATATTTAAGATGTTAATTAAATCTAGAGTAGGTAGATTATGAGTTTAAATGACAACGTATTAATTAAAATTCGTGAAATGAGAGAAAGCTTTACTCCAGTTGAACGATTGGTTGGAGACTACATCCTGGAAAATACAGAAGAGATCCCTCATTTGTCGATTAAGGAATTGGCTCAATCCAGTAAAACAAGTGATGCGTCTGTCCTTCGTTTCTGTAAGACGATGGGCTACAGCGGATACCGCAATTTTATTGTGAGTATATCGGCATCTTTAGGTTCTCGTGATGAGGATTCAAAGGCTCAATATACAGATATTCAGCCAGGTGATGATCTGTCGACAATTATTTCAAATATCTCATTGAATAATTGCAAGTCCATTGAGGACACGCTTAGTGTTATTGACCGAAAAGAAATTGCTAGAGCTGTAGATTTATTATGTCATAGCAAGCGAATTGTTTTCTTTGGAATAGGTGCCTCGGGAATTATTTGTATGGACGGGGAGCAGAAGTTCTCACGAATTAATAAGATGTGTCATGCCTATACAGATGGTCATAGTCAGCTCACAGCTGCAACTTTACTTGAGAAAGATGATGTTGCCATTTTTATCTCTAACTCCGGAGCAACTAGTGATATTCTTGATGCTTTGGAAATTGCTCAGAAGAACAAAGCGAAATGTATTGCGATTACGAAGTACAATAAAAGCGAGCTTGCAGAGCGGGCGGATATTGTTCTTAGTATATCTACACCTGAAATAACCATTCGCAGTGGTGCTATGGGCTCACGTATTGCAATGCTTACGATCATCGACATATTATTTGCCGGTGTCGCAAGTGCAGAATATAATGAAGTAAAAACCTACTTAACAAAAACACATAATATTTTGAAGAAAAAACTCAGAAACTAGGTTCTGATGGAACGAATATGGAAGAAAGCATCGATCATAGATCAATGCTTTCTTTTTGTATTTCATGCTCTTATATTTATTCTTAACCTATTGCTATTTCAATCCATGTCAGATTAGCTACAAAAATGAAAACGCTTAATATCATGGAAAATATGCTTAGTTATTTCGACTTTGATAGCTTGGTACACTATTTTGTTGAATGAAATTGTAGTCAAAACGTCATCCGGATGATCAGTAATGATGTTATTTCATGCTTCATTTAGATCGGAAATCAGCATATCAGATAGCGCTTCCTTTTTCCGGGAATGCTGTAATGATAGTATTCTTAGAGTTTAATAAAAGTTTACACAGCATCTTGTAAGCGCTTTATAAATATGGTATAACAGAGTGTGTAAGCTATGAAATAAAACATCAGAATTTATTTTCTTAATGAAATTATATTTCAAAATCTATTGACGGAGCAAAATTATTGTATTAGTATTAGAGCATAAGATTTGTGAGTTAATCTAACACATCTTGTTAATTAAATGTTACATTCAGACTGGCAAGAAGGAGGATGACTATGAATGACTACCTTGCGGGATTAACAACAGAGGCAGTAAATCCAGACACATTAATGATTGATGAATGTACTACTGAGCAAATGATCCGGCTAATGAATCAACAGGATGCTCTGGTCCCCGCAGCTATTGCTAAGGAAATTCCGCAAATTGCAAAGGCGGTAGATATTCTACATCATAGGTTGTCTAGTGGTGGAAGAATGTTTTATATAGGAGCAGGCACATCCGGAAGATTAGGTGTTTTGGATGCTTCCGAATGTCCTCCTACCTTTGGTACAGATTCTGCCTTGGTACAGGGCTATATCGCTGGTGGCGATATTGCTTTGCGTACCGCGGTTGAAGGCTGTGAAGACGATATGGATGAAGGGATCGCATTAATCGAAAGTATCGGTGTAACAAACAAGGATGTAATTATTGGGATTTCGGCAAGCGGCAGTGCAAACTACGTTATTGCGGCTTTAGCGAAAGCAAAGGAGCTTGGAGCAGCTACTATCGGTGTTTGTAACAACAAAGGCTCAAAGTTCGAACCCATTGTAGATGTTTGCATTGCACCTGTTGTGGGGCCGGAGGTCATTAGCGGCTCGACTCGATTAAAGGCAGGAACTGCTCAGAAGCTGGTGCTTAATATGCTGACAACATGCACCATGGTCAAGTTAGGGAAAACGTACAACAACTTAATGGTTGACCTAAAGGCAAGCAATATTAAGCTAGTAGATCGCTCGATCCGTATCATTATGAGCACGACTGGTGTAGATACATCAACCGCGACAGAAACACTAGAAAAAGCATCTATGAACTGTAAGTTGGCAATTATGATGATTAAGACGGGGTTAGATGCAAAAGAAGCAGAACAAGCACTTAATGCAAATGGAGGACGCTTGAAACAAGCAATCTCATCATTGGCTTAGGTGGCGAAGAAGTGGAATAACGGGATTGATGCTCTAAAATTGAGGAGGCTGCTATCGATGAAAAAAAGATTACGTGTATTAACTCTATTTTTGTCAGTAATCATGATGTTATCACTATTATCCGCTTGCGGAGGAAACGGAAATAATTCTACAGCTTCTACAGATTCCGGTAACTCAGGTAGTAATGGTGGTTCTGAGCCCAAAAAAGATACGATTACAGCACTATTACCTCCAGTAACAGGAAACTTTCAAGCTAGATTTACTGAAATGGAAAAAGAATTCAATGAAATGTATCCTAATCTAACATTGAAAATCGAACCAGCAAGCTGGGAAGATATGACACAAAAACTTGATACCCAAGTAAATGCTGGTTCTCCTCCAGATATTGCTTGGATTGGTTCGACTGGACTTTCTAAATATGCTGCACTAAATGTATTACTTGATCTTAATCCATACCTTTCTGATGAAGTGAAAGCAGACTATGATGCAGTTCCATTGCAATCTTTCCAATTGGGTGATGCTCAATACGGTCTTCCAGCTTACATGGAAATTCACTCTATTGGTGGTAACAAGCAGTTCCTTGAAGAAGCAGGTATTGATTACAAATCAATCCAACAAAACGGATGGACATATGATCAGTTCCGTGAAGCTATCGCTAAAGGGGTAGTGAAAAACGATAAAGGTGAAACAACTCGTTACGGTTTCGTATTCGCGACATCTGGTGTAACATCTAAAGATTACCTAAGTATTATGGCGAAATCTGCAGGTCTTCCTGAATACTTCGATAAGGATCTTAAATACACTTACACTAGCAAAAATTTCCTAGGCCTTCTAACTTCTCTTCGTCAATTGATTGATGATGGTTCTATGCCGAAAGAGCTAAGCTCTATTGATGCAGGTAAACGTTGGAACATGTTCCTGACGGGTCAAACCATGATCACTGGTAAAGGTCTTTCATCATTTGAAAACTCTGCTCGTCTAAACAATGAAAAAATTAAAGCTAATGATGGCTCTGCTGTAGCAAATTCTATCGAAGCAGATTACATTGTTCTTCCGGTTCCTGCATTCAATGGTGCTGATTATGTTCCAACTTCTGTAGTTGATGGTTATATCGCACTTCGTGGTAAAAAAGATCCTTCTGAAGAACATAAACAAAACATTGCTCTTGCTATGACTTACTTGTCTTCAGGTCAAGTTGCTGCAAATTACAGCAGCGAGATCTTTACAACACCAGTTACAGCATCTGCACGTGCTTTAGAACCAGCTGAGTCATTTGAACGTAATCCAGATAATGTCGCTGCAAGTGACATTATGAAGTCAAAAGCTATACCGGCTCGTACAGATATTCCAACTGATTTAGCTGCTGAAGCTATTAAAATTGAAACAGAAGTAATTATTCCTAAGCTTCAAGCATTACTTGCAAATGAGATTTCTCCACAACAAATGTATGATGCAGTTAAAGCTGCAGCTACTAAGTCCTTCGGTGCAGATGGCGTTGTAGTTGACTAGTCTGTTATAGACTGGCAAGTGAAAGCTGTACGTAGCTAAAACGTGCAGCTTTCCTTCTAAATTAGTCCAGAGCTTGTACTGTTTTAAGAAGAGAGGTGCGGCCCAATGAATCAAACGTTGACTAAAAGAAAAAAATTGAAACTTGAAAGTGACTCAGGTTGGGGATACGCGTTTATCGCAGTAGCACTTATTGCGTTTTCTTTATTTACCGCATATCCGGTTATCAATGCTTTTATTATCAGTTTACAAGAATATGGTCCATTAGGGTCCACTTTTGTCGGCCTGGAAAACTTCGCTAACTCATTTTCAGATGAACTTTTCTGGAAAGCATTGAAAAACACATTAGTGTATACCCTATTAACTGTACCATTTAATATTTTCCTATCCTTCTTAATTGCAATTTTGATTATTCCTTTCAAGAAAAGAACACAAACAATCTTTAAAGCACTATATTACTTGCCAGCTGTAGCATCTGGTGTAGCACTTGCTGTTGTATGGCTGTGGATATTCGATCCGTTAAAATCAGGTATTGCCAATCAGATTGTGAGCTTTTTGGGAATTAGTAATCAAAACTGGCTTGGTTCCAGTGCAACTGCAATGTTTTCACTTGTATTAATGTCATGGCTATCAAGTCATGGTACAGCCATTATTATCTATCTAGCTGCATTACTAGGTATTGATAACAGCTATTATGAAGCAGCTGAAATTGACGGCGCGACATTCTTGCAAAAGCTTTGGTTTATCGTCGTTCCTTTCCTTAAGCCAACAACGCTATTCCTACTTGTTACTGGTGTCATTGGTTCATTCCAAGTATTCCAAAACGCTTATCTTATGACAGGCGGTGGACCAGACCATGCAACAACAATGGTAGGTTTGTTAATCTTTAACAATGCGTTCACATATTTTGAGTTTGGTGAGGCAGCAGCACAATCATTAGTTCTAGCAGCGATTATCGGATTTATTTCATTCCTTCAATTTAAGTTTATAGGTAAAGATGTAGAATACTAGGAAAAGGGGCAGAATACTATGGGTTTGTACAACAATGGCTTAAGAAGCAAAGGGTATCTGTTCGTCCGTAATGGTCTAATCATTACGTTCCTTATCCTATTTGCTGCAGCTACCATTTTCCCGATATACTTTATGATCATTTCCTCGTTTGGTGATCCGGTAGAAGCTGGCGCAATGAGCTATTCTATCTTTCCATCGAAGATTTCATTTGAATCATATAAATTTTTCTTTAAATTCAGCCCACATTCATTGGACTGGTTATTGAACTCCTTTATTGTAGCAGCGTGTATTACGGTATCTAACGTATTTTTTGCTACACTTGCGGGATATGCTTTTGCAAAAATGAAATTTAAAGGAAAAAATATTTTGTTCGCTATTTTGCTAGGATCTATGATGATTCCTGGTCAAGTAACACAGGTTCCGCTATATATTTTGATCGTAAATGTCTTTGATTTACAAAATACGTACACTGCGTTGATTATGCCAAGCTTAGTTACGGTGTATAACATTTTCTTGGTTAAGCAGTTCATGTCTTCCATTCCAGTTGAAATTATTGAGGCTGCTAAAATCGAAGGTTGTTCTCAACCTAAAATCTTCTGGCATATCATTATGCCTCTATCTAAAACAGTTATGGCAGTATTAGCTATCCTGACGTTCATGGCAGCATGGAATGACTTCTTCTGGCCATTCCTAGTAACGAATACTATGGATATGCAAACCATTCAAGTCGGCTTGAAAAACTTCCGCTTTGCGAATACAACTTACTTTGCACCAATGATGGCGGGGGCAACAATTTCAGCAGTTCCAATGTTTATTTTGTTCTTCAGTTTACAAAAATACTTCCTTGAAGGGGTAACAGTTGGAGCGGTGAAAGGTTAATGGACAAACAATCAAAAGTGGATGCAACATACTTAGTTGGCTTGATGTCCGGTACATCAGTAGATGGTATTGATGCAGCAGTAGTTAAACTTTCTCCAACAGCTGAAAGAGAGCAGGGAGTAGAGATTGAATTACTGGCTTTTGAGAACACTCCTTTTGAGGTGCAAGTTAGAAACTCTATATTTGAGCTTTTTGATCCTGCTAGCGCTACGATTGATAAGGTTGGCGCAATGAATATGTGGCTTGGCGAATTATACGCCCAAGCCACATTATCAGTTATTGGGAAAAGCGGCCTTTCCCCATCGCAAATATTCGCAGTAGGGTCACATGGTCAAACGATCTATCATGCTCCGGAAGAGAATGTTATGGGCGGCTATAATCTCCATTGTACAGTTCAGATTGGTGACGGCGCAGTGATCGCGAACCGCACAGGAATTCCGTGTATTTCAGACTTTCGGGTCGCTGACATGGCAATGGGTGGACAAGGGGCTCCCTTAGTACCATTTACTGAATACTTATTGTTTAACAATCCAGAGAAAACACTGCTGATGCAAAATATTGGCGGAATAGGCAATGTAACTGTTTTGCCTGCAAGTGCCTCATTAGAAGGGGTATTTGCTTTTGATACGGGTCCTGGAAATATGATTATTGATGGGCTTGTATCACAATTATATGCCCCTATGACGATGGATGTTGGCGGTAAAATTAGTGCGAGCGGTCAAGTGATTGATGAGCTATTGAAATGGATGCAGCAGGATGAATATTATTCGATGCCGTTACCAAAATCGACAGGTAGAGAACGGTTTGGTGGGCAATATGTGGCACAAATCATTGAATTGATGAAGGCTAATAACTGGAAAGCAGAAGATGTTGTTGCGACAGCTACGCACTTAACAGCGTGGAGCATCGTGGATGGCTATGAACGGTATATTGCGCCGCAGCATCAGGCTCAGCAATTGTTAATTGGCGGCGGTGGGAGTTATAACAAGACGTTATTGCGTGATTTGCAGCAATTATTTGCACCACATAACGTGCAAGTGCTGACGCAGGAGGATATCGGCGGCAATAGTGATGCTAAGGAAGCAATTGCTTTTGCTTTACTGGCGTATTATACGATGGAACGTTTACCAAACAATATTCCACTAGTAACTGGAGCTTCACGGCCAGTAGTAATGGGCAAAATTTCCTGGCCCTATCTTGGACGTCTACAGGAGGCTTGAATGATGCAAATCAGACCCTTTTCAATTGAAGATCACTCTGCAGTTGTAGAGCTTTGGAATCGTGAGGCTACAAAATATGATTACAAGCCATTTACAGAGCAAGAGTTTCAAAATACATTCATCGATCATCCTTACTTTGATGCTGACTGTATATGGGTAGGCTGTAACGAAAAAGGTATTGTTGGTTTTGCAGCGGGCTGTAGCGGTGACAATCTCTCTCTTGGAGATGTGGCCGGATATATTACGAGTGTTATTATTGATGCTGATGTGGCTTCTTTAGAGCTTTACGATGCTTTTCTATTACTATTAGAAGAAAGATTTCAGCAACTTGGCAAAAAACAAGCGGATGTATTGTTTTTCAACCCAGTTAAGCTGAAATGGAATATTCCAAGTGCGCCTCAGCATGAGCATAATAATGCCCCGGGCATCAGTAAGGATCAGCCACTATACGAAGCTTTAATTGCTAGAGGCTACGAAGATCGAGCAACGCAATGTGGCATGTATTTAAAACTCGGAAGCTTTATTGTTCCCGAAAATATTTTAGGTAAGGAAGCTAAAGCAAATCGTAACGGCTATTATGTTACTCTTTATGCCCCTGATTTACATACAGGGCTTGAAGCAACGCTTGCTGCCCTGCAAAATCCGCAATGGGAAAAGGATGTTGTTGCTTATGTGAAGGATGGCGCGCCTCTTGTAGTAGCTGTGTACGGCAACGAGGTTGTAGGCTTTGCAGGTCCAATTATTTTAGAACCTAATGGTCGAGCATTTTTTTGTGGTATCGGTGTGCACCCAGAGCATGAGGGCCATGGCCTCGGCAGTGTATTGTTTTTCCGAATGGTTGAAGCTTTTCAAAATGTGGGCTGTCAATATATCTCTTTATTCACTGGCAGTAACAATCCTGCTCTTCGAATCTATCAAAAAGCGGGCTTTAATATTGAAAAACAATTTTCTATATTGCGGAGGGGACTTTAAAGATGAGCGAAAAATTAACAGTATTAGCAATTGGAGCACATGTGGGTGATGTGGAGCTAGCTTCTGGTGGTGTACTCGCTAGTCATAGTTTAAAGGGAGACCACATTGTGACGCTAGCATTAACTGCTGGTGAACGAGGTGTGCCAGCCGGACAGGATATGAAGGAATATCGTCAGCAAAAAGTGAAAGAGGCGCATGTTTTTGCTGAGATGCTTGGCGGTGAAGCAATAGTATTTGATTATTGTGACGGAGAGCTGCCTGATAATCTACAAGTTCGTATGGAAGTTTGTGATGTGATTCGTCGCGTGAAGCCTAACATTATTATTACACATTGGAAAAACAGTATGCATAAGGATCATGCGCTAACGCATCATATCGTTAACGATGCTCGTTTCTATGCAGGCTTGGCATCCTTTGAACGTGAGCTTCCAGCTCATTTTGCAGCAAGATTATATTATTCCGAAAACTGGGAGGATGCTGTTGATTATGTCCCTTATGTATACGTGGATTTCGATCAAGCGGCATTTGATTTATGGATGATGCTCTAAGCAAGCATTGGTTTGTAACGAATAGCAAATCTTTTAAATACATGGATTACTATAAAGCACTAGCGGTTGTTCGCGGCTGTGAGGCAAGAAAACAATACGCAGAGGCATTTATGGTGCCTGCTGAAACGATGAAGGTTAGACAGTCTAGTCTTTGGTAGGAGGCCAGATTCATATGGTGTTAAATGGAATAGATTCTATTACGAAGTATCGTCATTTGTTTGAGGGTAAGCGCGTGGGATTAATAACGGCTCCGACAGGGCTTACGAAGGATTTTGAATCTACGATTACAATTTTACATGAAAATTTTAATCTTACCGCGATGTTTTCGCCTGAACATGGCGTTCGCGGTGATTTGGATGCAGGGGCATTAGTAGAAACGTATAGAGATCCTTTTACGAATGTTCCGGTCTACAGCCTGTACCGTAAAGATTCCAAGCGTTTGACAAAAGAAATGCTGGATGAAGTAGACATCGTTGTATATGATATTCAAGATGTTGGGGTAAGGTATTACACATTCATTTATACGATGCTGTATGCACTTGAGGATTGCGCTAAAGCAGGCGTAGAATTTGTTATTCTTGATCGTGTTAATCCACTTAATGGGATTACCGTAGAAGGCAATATTTTGAAACAAGGCTTCAAATCATTTGTCGGAAATTACGAGCTGGCTGCCAGGTATGGGCTGACAGCAGGTGAAGTAGCAACGATGGCAAATGATCAAATGAATTGGAATGCATCGCTACATGTCGTTCGTTTGGAAGGCTGGGAACGGAGCATGTCCTTCCCGGATACAGGATTAACTTGGGTTCATCCTTCGCTTGGGATGCCACGATATGAAACAGCGTTATTATATACAGGTACTTGCTTATTTGAAGGCACAAACTGCTCCGAAGGACGTGGTACAACGTTCCCGTTTGAAATGATCGGTGCTCCATTCATTCAAGCGCAGCAATTGGCAAATGAGCTGAACGCAAAAGGTGTCCCGGGTGTGCGTTTCCGTCCAGTGCATTTCAAGCCGACATCATCCAAGCATACTGGCGAGCTATGTGGCGGCGTGCAAATTTATATTACAGATATTCAAGTGTTGAAGCCGTTAGAGGTCGGCGTAACCTTATTGTTTACGATCAGAGATTTGTATGAGCCATTTTCGTTCCTGCCTCCGGTGAAGGAGGGGGCTAGACCATTTATCGATTTGCTTGGTGGAGATAGTATATATCGTACGGAAAATATTCAAGCAAAGCAGCTGCTTGAACAGTTTGCAGAGGAAAGCAGGCAATTTGCGGAAATGAAACAGCAATATCATTTATATCGCTAGAGGATGGTGAGCAATTGATGAAAACAATAGAACAAATGAGCTTACGCGAAAAGATCGGGCAAATGTTCGTGACAGGCTTCCCATCAACTGAGATCACTCCTGGGCTGAAGGAAGTCATTGAGCAATATAAAGTCGGCAATATTATTTTATTCTCACATAATATCGACAATAAACATCAATTAGGTGAGCTTGTTGCTGAATTACAGCAATGGTTCACAACACATACAGGCATCCCGGGCTTTATTACGATCGACCAAGAGGGCGGTCGGGTAACTCGTATGCCTAAAGACGCGACAAATGTCGCTGGAGCAATGGCAATTGCTTCTTCAGGACGACCTGAAAATGCGTATGCAGCAGGCCGAATGACTGCCAGAGAATTGAAAGCTTTAGGCATTAACTTCAACCTTGCCCCAGTTATGGATGTTAACAATAATGCATTGAACCCGGTCATAAATGTTCGCTCTTATGGTGATTCTGTTGAAACTGTTTCACAGTACGGGGTTCAAATGATGAAGGGATTGCTCGATGGCGGTGTTATGTCCTCGCTCAAGCATTTTCCAGGTCATGGTGATACAAATGTCGATTCACATATTGGCTTGCCTACAATTGAAAAAACGCTAGAGGAATTGGAGCAGCTTGAGTTGCTGCCGTTTAAAGCCGCAATTGAGCAAGGCGCTCAAGCGATTATGAGTGCACACATTTTATTTCCGCAAATTGAAAAATCCGGCGTGCCGGGAACCATGTCCTATACCATTATTACAGAAATATTAAAAGAGAAATTAGGATATAAAGGGTTAGTCGTATCGGATTGTTTGGAAATGGACGCGATTAAACGTTTCTATGGTACGGCAAAGGGAGCGTTAGGAGCTGTTAAAGCAGGTATTGATTTGGTATTCATTAGCCATACGCCTGAAACGGTGAAGGAAGCAGTTCATTTGATCGAAGAAGCTGTAGCAATCGGTGATTTGGATGAAGCGGTAATTGATGCAGCTGTTACAAAAATTTTAGCTTATAAAGCACAATATGCGACTATTGAGGAACTGGATTACGAAGTGGTTGGCTGCGATGTACATCGCCGTGCTAATGAGCTAATGCGTACGGAAACGATTTGTCACATTAAAGGTGAGCTCCAGCCCATTCAAACAGGTGATGAGCAAGTGTTATTTATCGGCTCTTACTCATATCGTACCGATCTTGCGTCCAGCAGCGTAAATCAAGATATTAGCTTCCCGCAATATATGGGTGAGCAATTTAATGCAGCGTATGAGTTTATCGACATTGATCCGAACGAGGAGCAAATTAACGATGCACTGCAAAAGGCTCAAGGCTACAAGCATATTGTAATCGGCTTGTTCAATGCGCGTGAAAACAAAGGACAGCTTGCTCTTGTACAGAAGCTGCTGGAAGCAGGCTGTAAAGTAACGGCCATTACATTAGGACGCCCATATGATTTAACATTAATTGAAGGCGAGTTCTGCGGAATTGCGGCATTTGAGTATACATTGGATGCATTCAAATCACTTGCTCCAATTCTAAATGGTGAAATTGCACCAACCGCCAACATTACGATTCAGCTGTAGAGAAAAAAGTACAACAAGGGGGACATGAGTATGGCATATATCGTTGGAATTGATGGGGGTGGCACGAAGACAGCTGTCGCAATTACTCATGACCAGGAAGATGCTTTATTTACTTTTACAGTAGGGCCTATTAATTATAACGGTGGTGATGCTGATGCTATTGCTGCCTCCTTTGGGGAAATTTTTAATCAAACGAAGCTCTACTGCGGTAATTTACAGGAAGTTGCCCATATATGTATAGGTGCGGCAGGAATAAGTAACCCACTAGTCGTTCATTTGTTGGAGCAGCATGTGAGAGATCATGGTTACACGGGGCCATTAACGATTACTGGTGATCAAGAAACAGCATTATACGGAGCACAAAATGCGATGCAAGGCATCATTCTCATTGCCGGTACAGGATCCATTTGCTTCGGGGTCAATGAAAAGGGAGAGCAGCATCGTACAGGCGGCTTTGGTCATCTGATTGATGATGAGGGAAGCGGTTATAGCATCGGGCGTGATCTATTATCTGTTTTAGTTCAAGCTGAGGACGGAAGAGTAAAGGATACGATTATTCCAGCGATGGT
>RCUU01000265.1_pt1 | contig 30027 bp, 27 predicted proteins | sample 2166211 | NCBI WGS metagenome assembly RCUU01 (sample SAMN09932620, study PRJNA488358) | compost metagenome | feature: garden; material: soil; isolation source: compost soil in phenylacetic acid-enriched culture | place: Germany: Experimental Botanical Garden Goettingen | collected 2016-01-27
AAACAACAAAAGCCCTACCTCTCATTTGTCCTTGCGGCTCCGATGACCGCGCCAGCGTGAATCAGAATTACTTGAAAAATCCTTACTTTTCGTGAGAGTTTAAAAAGGAATTTCATACCGAACCGGTAATAAGGAGAGTTATAATCTTTTGAGGAACTATTTCTAAAGAGGGATTACTAATTCATTATACTGAAAATAAAATGAAAACGCAAGAAAATTTTCAGGAGGCAATGATAAAAACCGTTCGTACTGGGACGAACGGCTTAATCTGTGTCTATATAGTTTGATTAGTTTGCAAACTCGTAGCTGTCATTCGTTTTATTAAGCATTTCTTTAAACCCGGAGGAAGCGTAGAGTTTTTTATCCTTTGTAATGAACAGCGTCTCGGTGTCAGGTATATTTTCGATAAAAGCAAGTCCATCCTCAATGCCAAGTACAAACAGAGTAGTAGACAGGGCATCAGCATCCGCAGAGGATTTCGTCACGATGGTTACGCTGCTGATTCCATTATCGACAGGGTAGCCTGTTCTGGGATCAAGGATATGCTGGTACAGCTTGCCGTCCTCAATGAAGAAGCGTTCGTAAATACCGGAAGTCACGACCGTTTTATCTTCGACTTTAATTGTTCCAATCGGATTGCCGCGTTCCTGATCAGGGTCCTGGATACCGATGTTCCATTTCTGGTTGCCCGGTTTTTGACCCATGGCGTATACGTTGCCGCCGAGATCGATAATTGCGCTGCTGAAGCCTTGTCCTGCTAAATAATCATATATGATGTCGGCAGCATATCCTTTACCGATGGCACCGAGATCGATGACCATGCCCTTTTCCTGCAAATAAATTTCATGGTTAGCTTCATTCAGCTCGACTTTTCTGTAGTTGCAGAGCTTGAGGGCCTCGGCGATTTCTTCCGGTTCGGGCACGTGCGCACCTTCATGTCCGATATTCCAGAGCCCAACCAGCTTGCCGATGGCTGGATCGAACAACCCGTCTGATTGCTTGGCGTATGATATAGCCTTGGCTACAAGATCATAGGTTTCCCTGGATACCTGAACCGGGGCGACTCCGGAATTTTCGTTCACCTGATAAATTTCACTGCCTTCAAGCTGACGATTTATTTTTTGATCGATATCCTTAAGCAGCGCTTCAATTTCTTTCAGGTTTTGATTGGTAGCGCGATTATCGTAAATTTTCACATTTACAATAGTATCAAAGATAAAAAAGGTTTCAGATACGGGTTGTACAGCTTGGGATTGAGACTGTTTACTGTTAGTGCCTGACTTAGCATCTGCAGCTTCATTTGCTCCACCGCAGCCGCTAAGCAAAGCTCCGAGTAAAGACATAGTTACTAATAAAATCGCGGGTTTGTTTATTCTCATAGGTCTAACCTCTTTTCGTTCTGTCACTTCGACCCTGATTTTAGCAGAAAAGAGGGTATACTAAAAGTACTCTTTCTCACTAATAATTAATGTACTTTATATTTTCATTTTAAAATGATTATTTTGTGAAATGCACACCCAGTGAGACATTTGTCACTCTTCTAACTATAAGGTAAAATGTATAATGAATTCGCCTAAGATTTATATTATTAAAAAATAAGGGAGTACATGCATGAAGCGCGGAGATATTCTATTGATTAGCATTGTAGTAGTCATAGCCCTGGCATTTATGGTCCCAAGATGGATTAATGATAATACAAGTGAAACAAATCACGAGGGAAAAGTGGCTAAAATTACGGTGGATGGCAAGCTGTTTAAAACCGTATCCTTAACGAAAGAAGAACAAACCGTAGAGGTTAAAACTGAGCATGGCTACAATATTCTCAAAATTCATGACTACGGAATTGAAATGATTGATGCTGATTGCAAGGATAAAGTATGCTTCACCTTCGGTTTTATTGAACGGAACGGTGGCACTATTGTTTGTTTGCCGCATCGACTCATGGTTGAAGTAGAGGGGCCGTCCGGGGAAGGGGATGACGTCGATGTCATCGTTAAATGAGCATTCTAGCTTAGCTCTAAAAAGAACAGTTATCATCTCAATTTTTGCAGCGGTTGCTGTTGTATTAAGTTTGGTAGAGTCTTTGATTCCGGTAAATATGGGCGTGCCAGGCGCGAAGCTGGGTCTTGCCAACATTATGGTGCTGACCTGTTTATACTTTCTGCGTTCAAGAGACGCATTCATGATGGTAGTGCTCAAAACCTTACTCACTGCCTTTATTTTCGGAACCTTTTCAAGCCTGTTCTTCAGTATTATGGGGGCCCTGTTCAGCTTTGTGGCTATGTGGTTTCTATTAGCGATAGGACGTAAGCGTCTGAGCCTGATCGGCATTAGTATTATTGGAGGAATCGCACATAACATAGGTCAGCTGACAGCGGCAACATTATATTTTCAAACATCTAAAATATTCTATTATTTGCCTATGCTTATGATTATGGGGGTGCTTACGGGGATCGCTGTAGGCATTGCGGTGCGTTATCTGGTTCCGTCCTTATCTAAGCTTGCTCTTTTTGAAGATTTCCTACAGGATTAACGACATAAATATAAGACCGTAAGGGGAGGACAACGATGCCAGAAACCGAAAATGCTTATGAACTCCATCAGGTGTCTTTTGCATATAAGCCAGAGCAACCGGTACTTAACGGCATAACGCTGAACATCCCCTCTGGAAGCTGGGTGTCGCTTGCAGGTCCGAACGGCTGTGGCAAGTCCACGTTAGCCAAGCTGCTAGGCGGGCTGCTCGGTGCAAATGAAGGCGAGATCGTTGTTGAGGGTACCCCTTTGAATCGTAAGACGATATCCCGAATTCGCCCTCGAATCGGCATGGTATTCCAAAATCCCGACAATCAATTTATCGGCTCAACCGTTGAGGAAGACATCGCCTTTGGATTGGAAGGACGCTGCTTGCCAAGAGAGGAGATGCTCCATCGGGTACGCAAGTATGCGGATAAGCTTGAAATTGGCCATTTGCTGTCCAAACACCCGTCTGAATTATCCGGCGGGCAGAAGCAGCGGGTGGCCGTTGCTGCTATTTTAGCGATGGAGCCGGGAATCGTTATTTTTGATGAGGCCTCCTCGATGCTGGATGAGAAGGCACGCGGCGAGCTGCTCGACATTGTAAAGGAAATGAAGCAGGCGGGGGATTATACGATCGTATCCATCACTCACGATGCCGAAGAGATTCTTGCATCAGACAGAGCTATCGTGCTTCGTGAAGGTGGCGTAATAGCTGATCTGAGTCCTCAGGATTTGTTTTGCAATGATGAACTGCTTGCATCCTGCCGTCTGCTTGCTCCGTACAAGATTCAATTACAGCAGGAGCTGGAGAGGCTGGGTATCAGTATTCCGACCTTGCAGCATGAAGAGGAGATGGCGGAGGCGTTATGGCGATTACACTTGAACAAGTAAGCTATGCATATGATGATCGCAGTCTTTGGCGCAATGGTGCGCTTGAGGGGATCGATCTACAGCTGGAGCAGGGTGTGTTTGCTGGAATCGTCGGTGCTACCGGATCAGGAAAGTCCACTTTGCTTCAGCATTTTAACGGAATACTCAAGCCTACCTCCGGCAAGGTTCGGGTGTTCGACTGCGTTATGCAGGCAGGGGAGAAAAATCCGCCTCTTCGCGAGCTTCGTCATCGTGTCGGGCTTGTGTTTCAATTCCCCGAGCATCAATTATTTGAAGATACGGTGGAGAAGGATATTTGCTTTGGTCCCCTCAATTTCAGAATGACTAAGGAGGAGGCGAAAGAACGGGCAAGCCGTGCGCTGCATTTGTTGGGTCTTGATGATTCGTTCCTCTCACGCAATCCGTTTCATTTAAGCGGAGGGCAAATGCGTAAGGTAGCGATCGCCTCCGTGCTTGCAATGGACCCGGATATTATCGCTTTAGACGAGCCGACGGCAACCCTTGATCCGCAGAGCCGGGCCGAGCTTGCAGAGCTATTGTTCCGACTGCAGCGTGATCAGGGAAAGACGGTGATTGTCGTTACTCATCGTATGGAGGAAATGCTTCCTTATGCCAGTACATGGATCGTCATGAAGGAGGGCCGCAAAATTTTCCAAGGCTCCAAAACCGAGCTGGTGCGGGAAGCTGGGGCACTCGCTGAATCAGGGTTATCGCTGCCTTCGTGCATTACGGAATGGAACAAGCTTGCAGCGCGATTTGGTCTGGAGCATGAAGAGCCTTGCTTGACCGCTGAAGCGGCCGCAGCCAGAATTGCCAAATGGCTGGACAGCCACAGTGCCCAGGATCGCAATGATAGCGGCATTGAAGCTAGCGGTATTGAAGTTAGCGGTGTTGAAGCTAGCCCCATGGAAGCAAACCCTATGGAAGCTAGCCCGATGGAAGAAAACCCTACGGAAGTAAGCCCCATGAAAGGGGGCAAGCATCATGCGTAACAAGCTGTTGTTTGGACGCTGCATCGACACCGGTTCTTGGGTTCATGGAATTGATCCCAGGGCTAAGCTTACAGCTATGGTCATTTATTTGGCTGCGCTGCTGGTGGTCCGCTCCTGGATACCATTGGCCATTGCAGTGGCTTTCTCCTTAGCGTACATGCTTGCTACCAAAATTCCGCTAAAGTATTTTGTGAAGGCAGCCAAGCCATTATGGGTACTCATGGTATTTATTTTTATCGTGCAATGTCTGACGATAGATGAAGGGAATGCTGTTTTTCGGATCGGTTCATGGACGCTGTACAGCGAAGGATTTAGCATGGGCCTGATCGCAGCTTTGCGGATGGCACTTTTAGTATCCTTTACCGCGATCCTTACCTTTACAACAACTCCGGGCTTGCTGAATCAGGGGTTGTCTGGTGTGCTAAAGCCACTTAAACTAATCGGTATTTCTGCTGAACGTTTGACGCTTATGATGAGCATTGCCCTGCGCTTTATTCCGACGATTCTGGATGAAACTCATAAAATAGTAAAAGCACAGGCAGCTCGCGGTGCGGATCTGAAGGAGCTCCCGTGGAAGGAAAAGGGAAAGCTGCTCATTTCGCTGCTTGTTCCAGTGACGGTAAGCGCCTTTCGTCGTGCAGAGGATCTTGTGCTTTCGATGGAATCCAGAGGATACTTGATCGGCGCTCCGCGTTCCGAATATCATTTGCTGGTATGGCGCGTAAGAGATACTCTGTTCGTGTTGTCTTATATCGCTTTACTGAGCATTGTTATCTTTATAAGATTCATATAGATAAGTTGAACTAATGATTGAACGATAAGAGCAGCCGGGTAAAATGTTCTTTCAATCGCTGTTATTCCCGATTCTAGGATTTGACTAAATTCAGATATAGTAGAAATACGGGAATAAAAGCGACCGCTTTGCTTTTCCATAATCATTTTACCCTCTGTGATACCATTTGGGAGCGGATAGTTGGAGCGTTGTGATTAAGCTCTGCTTCCCGCTGGGACATAATTTCTACTGCGTATATGTGTGAAAAAAATCACATTTTACATGATATATTACTACAGCGACTGAGGGGGAAGCGCAATGGCACGTTATTTTAATGGAAAAGAAGTTGAACTGCTTGCACCGACGGGAACGTTTGAAATTTTCAAAGAAGTGATTCACGCGAATTGTGATGCGGTCTATTTTGGCGGCCCGAGTCTGAATATGCGCCTTATGCGCAAGGGCTATAACTTTACATTAGAACAGATTACTGAGGCGGTGAAGATCGCTCATTCCTTGAACAAAAAGGTCTACGTCACAGTGAACAACCTGCTGAATGAAGGGGAGCTGGATGAGGCTCGTACTTATCTGAGGTTCCTTGAGAATGCAGGTCCGGATGCGATTATCGTTCAGGATTTTGCCGTGCTTGCACTGATTCGTGAACTAGGGCTCTCTATCCCTGTGCATTCCTCCGTCATGATGAATGTGCACAATGTAGAGATGGTCAAAGCGCTTCAAGAGCTTGGGGTGACACGTGTCGTGACTTCACGGGAAATGGATCTGATGACGACGCGGCATCTGCAGGCTGTTACAGGTATGGAGCTTGAATATTTCATCCATGGAGATATGTGCACGGCTCATGGAGCCAATTGCTACATCAGCTCGATGATGTTCGGTATGAGCAGCAACAGGGGGAGATGTCTGAAGCCATGCCGTTGGGACTATCATGTAAAAAAAGACGGCTACGTCTATCCTACGGAATATCCTTTGGCAGCTAAAGATATGTTCATGTACGAGCATATTCCGGAACTGATCCATGGTGGAATAACTTCCTTCAAAATCGAAGGACGTATGCGGGATGCAAGCTTCGTGCTGATGCTTGTTCAGGCATATGGAGATGCAATTGATCGCTATATCCAGGACCCGGCAGGATTTAACCGCAGCAAGGATACCCAGCTGCTGCATGAGAACCGCAAGCGTGACTTTTCTACGGCGTATGCCTTTGGTAAGCCGGGCCTTTCTTACATTAACAAGCGTTATGAGGGAACGGGAAAATTTTATAGCACAGGCAAGGTATTCAGTACGCCAACAGAAGAGCGTGAGTTGAGTGACAAGCGCCTTGCAGAGATCCGGGATAAGTGGGCTGATGCCCATAAGGCTGAAGTCAATGGTAATGAAAATTGCATTGAACATAGTAATAAGAGCGTGTTTAGTAAAGCGGAGCTTTCTGTTCACGTTAATAATATCGCTCAGGCTAAGGCGGCCCTTTCTGCCGGAGCAGATCATATTTATTTGTCCGGAGACGTGTATGAGCCGGATCGTCCTTTTACAAAGGCAGAGATAGAAGAACTGGCGGCTATCAAAGGGAATGCGAAAGTTTATGTAGCTCTACCGCGAATGATGACGGAGCTTCATTTTGAAATCTATGACGGCCTGTTATCCGGTGAAAGATTGCCGATTGATGGCGTGATGGTAACCAACCTTGGGGCGATACGCAAATTTGCTTCCAAAGGGTATCCGCTTGTCGGCGACTATAATCTAAATGTATATAACCCGATTGCAGCGCAGTTTTATGCAGATTACGGGGTAGAACGTCTTACAGCTTCGATGGAATTGCCGCTTCATGATTTTATAGACCTGCTTGGGAATACAGCTGCTCCACTTGAAGCCGTGGTGCATGGTTCTCCAACCGTAATGTATATGGAGCATGACCTGTACGAGAATACAGAAGCATTTGAGCCGATTGAGGAAGAAGACAATCATTATGTAGATAACCATATCCTTGTACTGAAAACGGATAAAGGTGAAAACCCCGTGTATCGGGATGCAAATGGCCGCTGTCATCTAACGTTAGCCAAAGAGCTGTGCTTGCTGCCGCTTGTGAAGGAACTGTCAGAAGGCGGACTGTCCGTCTTCCGCATTGAGGGCTCTACTTATAAGCCAGAGCAGCTTGAAGCGATTGTTAGCGCCTATAGAACTGCATTGGATAACCCGGACATGGCTGTCGGGGAATTCTCCAAGCTGGCTCCCGTATATGCAGGATACACACTTGGCGTCCTTCAGTTTAACGGAGGAAAGACGGCAGAGCAAGGGGCGGACAAGGACGCGGAAAAAGGAACGGATAAGGACACAGAGCAAGTATCGGGCAAGAACATGGAGCAAGGAGCAGGCAAGGAGACAGAGCAAGGAACGGGTAAGGACACAGAGCAAGAAAGTGGCAAGGAGACAGAGCAAGAAAGTGGCAAGGACACAGAGCAAGGAAGTGGCAAGGAGACAGAGCAAGGAAGTGGCAAGGACACAGAGCAAGAAAGTGGCAAGGACACAGAGCAAGGAAATGACAAGGAGAGAGAGCAAAGAAATGATAAGGAGACGGCCGAATCGGAGACAAAAATGTCAGCTCAAAAGCTGACGCCGCAACAGGTATAGTATAGCTTGATATAGGTATAATCTTGTGCAGGTACTATACCGGACGATGGTCGCCAGCTTTTTGCAATGGTGGAGCTACTATGTAAGGTGAAATTAATGCAAAAATGCATCTTTTTTCCTCAAAGCTCATCAATTGTGTGATATTGCTGCAAAAGTGCAGTTTTTTCAGCTCCAGAATCAGGTTTTGGTTGTGAGAGTCGCTAAATTCCTGCACTTTTGCAGGTATTTGAGCGGATTCAGTTATTTTGGCTCCGAAAAACTGCATTTTTGCAGGCTTTTTGCGGAAAAAAGGTGACTGCAGGTGAATTGAGGGTGGTCTGCAAGACAGACACGAGGGCGGACACAAGGTGGACACAAGGCGGACGGCAAGGTAGACACAAGGTGGACACAAGGCGGACGGCAAGGTGGACGGCAAGATGGACACAAGGTGGACTACAAGGGGACCGCAAGGTGAACCGGCAAGATGGACCCGTAAGGCATATCGACAAGACAAACCGGTAAGATGGACTGCAAGACAGACGCAAGATGGTTTGCAAGACGGACTACCGGTGGACGGCAGGACAGACTGCAAGACAGACTGCAATATCTTTAAGCGCAACAGTGAAAAGAGGGGGAGAATGAGTATGCAGCAATTTATCGGACCGGAGGGTATTCTCTCGAAAAGACAGCAGTATTTTTATCCCTGTACCAGTTATTTTTATCGGAATCCGCCGCAGCTTGTGAAGGGTGAAATGCAGTATTTATACGGACATGATGGAAAATGCTATACTGACTTTTTTGCAGGGGTATCCGTTGTGGCAAGCGGTCACTGCAACCCTGAAATTGCAGAGCGGACAGCAGAGCAGCTGCGAACGCTGCAGCATACGTGCACCATTTATTTGACCCAGCCAAATGTTGATTTGGCAGAGCGCCTGGCAGGAGTGCTTCCGGGCAAGCTTAGTCGGACGTTTTTTGTGAACAGCGGGTCCGAAGCGAATGAAGGGGCATTATTGCTTGCCCGGCTTCATACGAAGCGGCGTGGTTTTATTGCATTGGAGCAAGGACTGCACGGACGCACCTATTTGACCATGAGTGTGACGGGGCTCAATATGTGGCGCACAGATCCAGAGCTTGCGAAGCGGACGGAGGATGTATTCTTTATACCACGACCATATGAGTATGGTGTAAGTCAGGATGAGGCTGCTCGACGTTCAATTGAGGCTTTAAAAAGGGTGCTGGAGGAAAAAGGACATGATATAGCCGCTATGATCGCTGAGCCTATTCAGGGTAACGGCGGGATGATTGTTCCTCCGGATTGGTATTACCCTGAAGTAAAGGCGCTTTTGGAGCAGTATGGTGTTCTGCTAATTGCAGATGAAATACAAACCGGATTTGGGCGTACAGGGCGAATGTTTGCGATGCAGCTGTGGGGAGTAGAGCCGGATATAGTAACGATGGCAAAAGCGCTTGGAAGCGGAATTCCTGTAGCGGCGTTCGCTTCTACAGATGAAATAGCTGCCAGCTTCAATAAACCGTCAGCCTCCACCTTTGGCGGGAATCCGGTATCATCCGTCACAGCGCTTGCAGTGCTGGATTACATTGAATCTCATCGCCTTGCTGAACGAGCTGAACGTCTGGGCGGCTTGTTAATGGATGGTCTTCGGGATTTGTCTGCCCGCTATCCGGAGATGATCTCTGAGGTACGAGGCGCCGGACTGATGATCGGTGTAGAACTGTGTGCAGGGGACTCTGATCGGGGAACCTTGCTGGTTGATAACGTTTTGGAGGAAATGAAGGATCGCGGATTCATCATAGGCAAAAACGGTGTTGGTCGCAATGTACTCGCTTTCCAGCCGCCACTGGTTATTACTGAGGATGATATCAACGAAATGTTATCCGCATTGGCTGCTTCATTTGCTTTAACTAGCGTGTAAGCATATCTGATGAATCATGATGGCATAAATTAAATTGTGTACCAAGAAAAGAACATCCGGAATTCATCATACGAGCGGAAATTCAGAAATTATGCCTAATGAAGCTGTAGGGTGCCGATTACAAGGAGCTTTTACCGTCATATGCAAACCACCTGATGTAACCTTCATATGCGGACAATTTATGCAAACCACCTGATGTAACCTTCATATGCGGACAATTTACGCAAACCACCTGATGTAAACCGTCATATGCAGACACCTTATGCAAACCATCTGATGCTATCAAGCAACGGACGTCTCATCGGATAAAATAGAGGTAAAAAAAGGCGTTATATACCCAACATTAGGGCTCACTTGAAAAAATAAGAGCACCAAGTGGCGTTATTCGGTAGAATAGTAGTTAATTGTGATCGTTTTATAGTGTTCTTAATGAAATAGAGCCTTTTAATGCCTCTATTTTTTCAATTTTGCTAAAAAATTTAGCAATAAGGCCTAAAAATGCCCTTAATTAGCTGAAGGTAGAACGAAAGGCCGACATGAATGGATGAACAACGGGAACTAAAGAATAGAAATCGTCCGTAGACAGCAAGAATATGGGATGATAGAGCACCAAGAACAAAGGAGCACCAAGAAAGAGGAACTTAGAGAAAAAAGAACAACAAGAAAGAAAAGCACCAAGAACAAGGAACAACAAGAACAAGGAACAACAAGAACAAGGAACAACAAGAACATGGAACAACAAGAAAGAGAAGCACCAATAACAAAGGAGCATCAAGAAAAGAACAATAAAGCGCCAATAACGATATAGCACTTAGATTGATATAGCACTTAGATCGATATAGCATTTAGATAACACCAAGATCGATAGAACTGTATGGATGTTTCAAGGAGAGTGGAGCAGATGGAATATGCCCGGAAAATTGGTTCAAAAATAAAGTTGTACGGCGAGCTTGTGATGTTTTCGCATACGCTGTTTTCATTGCCTTTTGCGATCATTTCGATGATATGGGCCGCAGAAGGATTGCCGTCCTGGCATGTCATACTATGGGGCCTCATCGCGCTTGTAGCGGCCCGTAACGGGGCAAATGCCTTTAATCGTGTTGTCGACCAGGCATTTGATGCCATGAACCCCCGAACAGCCCACAGGCACCTTCCAAAGCGTCTGCTGGCGTCCAAAGAAGTGCTTTGGTTCGTGGCAATCAATTACGCGATATTTATTTTTGCTGCAGGTATGCTCAATTTGCTGTGCCTCATTTTATCGCCAGTGGCCATTTTTCTGATCTCATCTTATTCGTACACTAAACGCTTTACGTATTTGAGCCACTTGTATCTTGGCTTTACAATTGCTTCAGCGCCGATTGGGGCATGGTTCGCAGTAACCGGACAGTTCGCTTTTACTCCTTTTATCCTGGGCACGATTGTAATGCTATGGATCGCCGGATTTGATATCATTTATGGCTCGCAGGATATTGAGTTTGACCGTAACCACGGGCTTTGGTCTGTTCCTAGCATATTCGGATTAAAAAACGGTCTGAGAATCGCAGCAGCGCTTCATTGCATCATGGTATTATTATTAATTGCGCTTATCCCTATTCGCGGGCTAGGCTGGATTTATATAATGGGAATTGTCATTTCGATCGTGCTGCTGTTAACTGAGCATAAAATCATCAAGCCATCGAGCCGGAGAGTTATGAAGGTAGCCTCGTACAACCTGAATCAGGTCATAAGCATGGTTATACTGATATGCACCTTGTGTGATTATTACTTAATATGATAAAAGCTTAATATGATAAAAGCTGCTCCATCCGGTCATAGATTGATCGGTTGAGCAGCTTTTTTAGCTTTTATAAGTTTTATGCGATGCCGGAACAATCTGTTAATCGCAAAATATGATTTCTATCTGTCCCGCCCACTAAAATAATACAGCAGCGTTTGTAAGTCCTTATGCGCCGGATAGGACTCCAATCGATTGATAATGGCTTGCGCTTCCTCTAGATATTGCTTACTAAGCGCCTCTGTTTTTGCCAGCGCGTCAGAAGCCTTGATGCTGGCGACAACGGCATCAATATCGGAGGAAGGGGTATCAGCAGTGATGGCTCTGATTGACGGAGCGATGGCGCTGTCCTGTAAGGCATAGAGAACAGGAAGAGTAACCTGTCCCTTGCGGAGGTCGCTGCCAGCTGGTTTTCCGAGCTGCTGTGATGTTTGAGTAAAGTCCAGCAGATCGTCGCGAATTTGGAACGACATTCCTAGCTTCTCTCCAAAGCTATACAGGAGATTGAAGGTTTCATCCTTAGCTCCTGCAGATTGTGCTCCAATACGCAGGCAGGTGGCCATGAGCTGTGCTGTTTTGTTTCTGGATTTTTCAAGATACTCCTCAACAGTTACATCGTAATCATAAAGATGTGACAGCTGCTGATACTCTCCAAGGCAAAGCTGGGTAGTAGCAAGCGACGACAAATCATATACAAAACGCTCACGCTCTGCAGAGTAAGCGGTAATCAGTTCTATGACACGGGCCGACATATAGTTCCCTACATGAATGGCTTCTTGTATTCCCAGCTTGACGTGGAGTGCAGGCTGGCCTCGTCTTATTGGTGAATCATCAATAATATCATCGTGAATAAGGGATGCGGCATGAATAAATTCAGCTGCTGCTGCAAGACGCCACACTTTGCGTTGATTCGGAGACGAGCCAAAGCGGCTGCCGACAATGACCATTAAAGGCCGAACCCGTTTTCCGCCAGAACGAACGAGATCAACGATGCTTTTAGCCAGTATGGAGGAGCGGGGGAGATCCTTATCGTATTTGACCATATTTTCGATTTCCCGATCAACAGAGGCGAGTGAAATGTTAAGTGCTTCATCCAGCTTCATAGCCGAACCCTCCCTTGCTTCATTCTATATATGTTGAACTCATGATTGAACGCAAAAGGCAGCCATGTAAAATGTTCTTTCAATCGCTGTTGTTCCCGGATTTCTTGGATTGGGCTAAATTCTGATACAGTAGAAATCCGGAAACAAAGGCGATCGCTTCGCTTTTCCAGAATCATTTTACACTCTTGCCTTCTCGTCCTTTTCTTTAGTTCAACATATATAGCTGCTATCTTACAGGCGCGAATTAGATTGCTTGGATTGCTCTGTTATGAGTGTGATCCAGCTGCAGAAATAATTCAAAGCATTTTAAAAGCTTATCATCCACATATTTGCTATCCATCCGCTCGATTTGAATTTGCTTGATGACAGGAGCAAGATGAGTGATCAGATCGTATTCATTCCAGGAAAGACATAGCTGAATATAAAGACTATATAGATAATCGCCGTCCAGAATCATGCGGGTGAGAGCTTCACCTGTAACGGATTCATCACAGCCGCTATGACGTAAGAGGGCGAATTTGATTGCGATGTAAATGGATAACAGACGACGAGCTCTAAGCTCCTGAAGATCGAAGTGATCGAAAAGCTTGGTCATGGGCAGAAGGTCATCTTCAAGTAGATTCAGGTGAATGCCGGTTTCGGGCGAGATTTCGCCCTGCAGCAAGTGACAAGCGTCTTGGATGAGCTGTAAGTTCATTTGGGCACACTCCTTAAAGAGGTTGTTCAAAAAGTCATCTTTAGATCAAGAAGTAATTCAGGAAGAATATTCGATATCAAATGTTGAATATAGCCAGGTCTAGCAAATGCTCCTGAGGTCGTTTCTACGAAAACGTGTAGCTCCGCTACTCAGCCCCTAGCTTCATCCAACCTAAGGCGTTTCTGAAACGCACATCGTAAGCATAAACTTTGGTGCTGAAAGGTAGACTTTTTGAACTCACACTTATAAGCAGGCAGGATTGCAGTGACCCGAACCTTTAGTTCGGCAAGGGGTGTAAAAATTTAGAGTAATGTGCGGCCAGCGCACATTACTCTAATTAAAACAAAATTGAAGTGGTTATAAATTAATTACTCGGTGTACAAATACCATCTGCGTACGAGTGGAATTCTCTTCCATTGTTTTTTGAGCCAAGGAAGAACATAGTAGTCAAGCCCGAACATGCTGCCAGAGCCGCCGATTAAGGCTACGCCTGCAGTCATGTACCACAGCATTTCAGTAGATGCCATGCTGGAAGACCAGATCATAACACCAAGTGCAACGGTAACTGCAGAAGCAACAGCTGTGAACAGACCAAGAATCAGCAAGACGCCGATTGCGATTTCTGCAAATACCATAAAGAATTGGAATACAGTAGCAAGTGCAGTATACCCACCGTCTGCTGTATAGAAGAATACATCCATGAACCAGCCAACGATACTCTTAATGAAACCAGGTACCGGAAGCGCTGTGACAGCAGTGGAAGCACTCTCGACGGCAGATGCTGCGGATTGTGCGTCAACGGTTTGTGTAACAGCTCCAGCCGCTTCACTGGCTGCTGAGATTGCGTCACCAGCATTAGGAGGAGCAGGGATCAGGAATATATTGTTTGGATCTTTCAAGATCTTAGGGAGCTTATCGATACCTTCCTCAAGCCATTTGTAACCTACAAAGATGCGGAGCGGTACAAGCCAGAAGTTCGGTGAACGTTTGGAGAAATGACCTCCAAGGAAGCTTCTGCGATTGTGCACGTGGAAGAACTCGTGCATCATGTATGTCCACACTTGAGTGAATCCGGCAACGGTAAACAAATAGTACATATTGATCATGTGCTTACTGAGCATCGCCATAAATCCGCTCAACATGAACATTTTGTTTGGAAGTCCAACATTGGCTACGCCATAACGGCTGCCGATACATACCATGGTTCCGTGGAATCCTGGTTTGTAGGATTTCTTAGGTTTATTATGCACATCAGCATAAATATTGTGCGCGATAAGCGGACCAGCCTGTTCAGCATTTTCAACCATTTGAGGTACCGGACGTGTTTCGCCTTCAGGAATAAAGAAGATGTTGTCGCCTACAACGTAGACATTTTCATGATCTACGCTTTGCAGTTTATCGTTAGTTACGATCCGCTTACGGCCTTCTTGCTTCACATCAAGCTTCCCAACCAGCTCGGAGCCTTCTACACCGGCAGTCCAGACGATAGTATCTGCTTCAAGCTCTTTATCGCCAAGGATAACACTTGACTTGGTAACTCCAGTGATCTTAGCGCTGGTGATAATTTCAACGTTCATCTTGTTGAGGCGCTTGACAGCCTTTTGAATCAATTTGTCAGGAAGAATAGGCAAAATCTTAGGAGCCATATCGGCAACAACGAGACGAACTTCGCTAGGATCAATGTAGAACTCCTTGCACAATTCATCACGGTATTCCGCAAGTTCACCTACAAGCTCAACACCGGTAAAGCCCGCACCTACAACTACAAAGGAGAGTTTCTTACGACGTTTAGCAGGATTGTTCTCTTTAGCGGCTTCGCCGAATTTGTTGCGGATTTGTTCCTTCAGGCGAACAGCATCCTCATAGGACCATAATGTCAGTGCGTTTTCTTCAGCACCTGGGATGCCGAAGAAAGTAGGCTTACAGCCTGTACCGATAACCAGATAGTCATATTTGTAGGTTTCGGTTTCAGACTTAAGCTGCTTGTTGGCAAAGTCAATGTTATCGATGGAATCCAGAACAACATCAACCTTTTGACCTGCAAAAATCTTTTTGAGCTCAATTTTGACCGAATCCTCCGGCGCACGGTTCGCTGCAACCTCATGTAGCTCGGTTAGGAGCGTATGGTACGGATTCCGGTCAATCAGCTTGATCTCAACGTCTTTATCTTTTTTGAACAGCTTGGCAAGATGCTTCGATGTTACGACACCACCATAACCGCCGCCCAGAACGACTATTTTTTTCAAGAGATTCACCTTCTTTGTTTAGGCTGGTAATCATGAAGTAATGTTTTGCTTGTTATTGTAATTATTTAGCTTGTTCCAATGCTTTTGCTGCAAGATCATAGTAGGATTGCAGGCTGATGGATACGCCGGAAATTGCATCAGTTTTACCTTCGCCATTAAATGTTACTGCTGCTGGATCTTGTTTTTCTACAAGGTATTGTTCAGCTTTTGCTGCTTGCTCATGCCATTCTGCTTGAGCGCCGCCTTTTTCTTTCATGCCGTATTTACCGTCGATGGAGTTTTGTTTCTTGTCTTCGCCAGCTGCGTTAACACCGCTGAAGTTAACTTTGATTACTTTACCTGCAGCTACAACCACGTCAGCAGTTTCTTTCCAACCGGAGTTAGCATCGAAATCAGCTGCTTCTGAATGATAGGTACCGTCTTTGTAAGGACCAGCTTGAACCGGACCAGCAGTTAACGCTTGATCAGCAAGTGTAAAGAATTCATTTACGTGTACGGATACACCTGTAATAGCGTCAGTTTTGCCTTCGTCATTCAAAGCAATGTCCTTAGGATCTTGCTTTTCAATCAAATAAGCTTCAGCCTTTTCAGCTTGCTCATGCCATTCGGATTGAGCGCCGCCGGCTTTCATGCCATATTTGCCTTCTTTAGAGTAAGTAACTTTGTCTACACCAACAGTAGCATTAGTTGCATTCCAGTTAGCTTCAGTAATTTTGCCTCCGGCTACAGTCAGTGTAACATAGTACTGCCAGCCTGTTTTTGCGTCAGCTTCGCCTTGTGCAAAATACACACCGTCTTGATACTTGCCTTCTTCAGCTGGAGCATTGCTGCTAGTGTTCGTGCTGTTCTCAGTAGCAGGCGTGTTGTTTGCCTTGTCAGCTGTGTTTCCTTCATTGCTAGATCCGCATCCAGCAAGAAGACCCAGTAACAGGGCACTGCTTAGAATGATAGATGCTTTTTTCATGATTGATGACCTCCAAGTAATTAAGATTATATATATTAAAATGTGTAGACATTTTAATAACGAGGATTAAAGAAAAATATGCATAGATATAAGGATTATAAGCTATTTTTAGTGGTTCGAAAACCCTTGTTCGATGGAATTTTAGCATATATATATATAGCTTAATGTGAAAAAAGTCACATGAAATGTGACATAGGTTACTCTCCCAAACAGTCTGAGGCCAGATAGGGTAAGGGACGGTGGGATTTGGACTAAGAATATAATTTTTTAAATTATTTTGCAATATTTAAAATTCAATATATTTTGGGGTAAAGCGAATTATAAAATTAATATTCTAAAAATTATCTTGAATTGTTATGCAAAAAAGAAGAATATAAAGACAAGTTAAAAAGGCTTGTTTGAGAAAACGTTTGCGTAGTGAAATAATAAACATTATTTACCGATAAATATAGAAAATAGGTCCTGTCTATTAATCGCGAGATGGAAGGAATGAATATTCCCTGTGACAGTGTATAAGACATTTATTTCTCGCTTAAGGATTAATTATGCTGTAGGCTCTCTTTTGACGGTTATAGCAATCAGCGGTTTGATTATACTGTCACCTATACATATAGAAGGTAGAGAATATTTTTGGCTGTTCTTGATACTTTTCCTGTCTATGGGTATTATGCTCTGTCTTGAATGGCTGGTTCTGACCTTGCAGGTCAAGCCCATTAGGGTATGCTTCGAGCATGAGGTTGCAAGCTTCTCCGCTTTGCAAAATGTATATATAAGAACACACCGCTTACCGTCACTTGCAGTCAAACGGATTCTTGGACCACATTTATTAGGGATGCTGCTGTCAGCATCAAGTCTGGGATTCTATTTTATACATATTGGTAAACTATCAATTCCTTATTATTCAGTTATTTTAGCTATGATAGGAGTTGTGGTCATTGTTGGAATGAGGGCCATGCTGGAATTTTATTTGACTTCCTCCTCCATCAGACCGCTCCTGAGGGAACTGAGTGAATGGTCGATTAAATTGTTCGGAAAGGAACTGACTCTCGGGGGAAGAGTGCTCATATCGCTTAGACGTAAATTAAGATGGAGCTTCTTTATTATCGGAGTTTTTCCTATATTATTGTATAGCTCAACTGTTCAGCCTCAGCTAGAGAAATGGGATGTGGCGAATAATTCATATTGGATGTGGGCCATATGTATATTGCTTGCAGGATTAGGCTTTGCATTTATAGGCTCCCGCTTGCTGACCAAAGAGATAGAATTGCCGATTCAGCATCTGTATGAGCGAATGGCCGATGTGAAGGTTGGTGATTTGCGTATGGGAGCGAGTGATTTATTTTCCGACGAGTTTTCCAGACTTGTATCCGGATTCAATCACATGCTTCGTGGAATAAGGGTTCAGGCTGCCCGAAACAATCAATTGCTGGAGAGCTATTTCGGCACTTTAGCAGCTGCCCTGGATGCTCGTGATCCATACACAGCAGGCCATTCATTAAGAGTGGCAGAATATGCTGTAAACATAGGCATTCTTGCCAAGCTGTCGGATGATCAGCTGCATGATTTAAGAAAAACAGCATTGCTTCATGATATAGGGAAGATAGGCATACGTGATGATGTGCTGTTAAAAGACGGTCGGCTGACAGAGGAAGAATGGCAGCAAATCAAACAGCATCCTGTTCTTGGAGAGACGATTCTAAAACAGATTGAACCAGCCGATGCAATGGCGCCATTCTTGCCGGGCGTGCGCTCACACCACGAGCGTTATGACGGCAAGGGCTACCCGGATGGCCTTAAAGGGGAGGAAATTCCGTTATTTGGACGAATCATTGCAGTTGCAGATGCGTTTGATGCGATGACCTCGGATCGCCCCTATCGTAAAGGTATGGAGAGCACGACTGCTATAGCTATATTGGAAGAAGGACGGGGAACGCAGTGGGATCCGCATTTTGCTGATCTGTTCGTTGAAGCATATCGCAAGCATTTGAAGAGCTAGAAGAAAGAAATGCCTAAGAATAAAAAATAAGATACAATAATAAGAAAACAAAAAGGTGGAGATGCTACATGGCTAAACAAATTATTTCTACAACTGCAGCCCCTGGCGCGATTGGACCGTATTCTCAGGCTGTGCAAATTGGAGATTTCGTCTTCACCTCCGGACAGCTTGGTCTCATCCCTGAAACAGGGCAATTGGCAGAAGGGGTAGAAGAGCAAGCGGCGCAATCCTTGCGGAATGTTAGCGCAATTTTGGAAGCTGCGGGCAGCGGTCTGGATAAAGTGATTAAAACGACTGTATTTTTGAAGGATATGAATGATTTTGCAAAAGTTAATGAAGTTTATGGTTCATTTTTCGCTGAGCCTTATCCGGCGCGAAGTGCTGTAGAGGTTGCGCGTCTGCCTAAGGATGGCCTTGTGGAGATTGAAGTCATAGCCTCAAAATAAATAATGATGTTATTAAATGAAAAGCCGGTCGAGGCAGAACCTTAAGGTTCTGTTCGTCCGGCTTTTAACATGGTTTAATACTATAATATGATATAAGAGTCAGTACCATGGATTGCTTTGGTTTTATTGTAGGGCAGTTTCGTATAAGATATGAATATGGAATTGGATGGAATTAGAAATTGACGGGAGATCATCATGAATCAACGTCTTTATGGAATATGGCTTGGAGAAGTGCTGTTTTGCTTCTCCGGTGAAGTATCAGAATCAAAAGTAGATGCTTGGACAGCAGCAATCAGACCGTTGAGATTGTCTTTTGGAGGCCGTCCTTTTCAGCATGCAGCGCTTCGACTTGCGGAGCTGAGATATCCCGTAACTTCGATACGGCGGGCAATAAAGCCGGGTGAACGAAGAAGTCTGATCGGAAGAACTTTAGAAGGGCTGGCGCTGCCGGTACAAGAAGCCTGGCCCATGCTTTTAAACTACGATGAGGCTGAATTTATCAATCAGGGGGTTCAACCCGGCGCGGAATTTGAATATTGGAGCACTGCTGCCAGGTTTGCCCTTGATCTTATGCTTCGAGGTAAAATTATTCCGGGCACGAAAGAGGTACCAGGAGGCCCGGGAAGACGCCGGGGTCAAGCATCGCTTGATTGCGTCTGGAAGCCGTTTTTGGAGGAAGCGGTGGATATGGAAACATTCCGTCAGCTCGCTGCGTCCATGCCGCCGATTTGCTTGGCGGCCATACAGGCCGGATCAAGCGGAGAAGAGGGGTCTATAGCAGGCCGTCAGATGGCTCAGCTTCATTCATTTTTGACTGCCATGATTAATGGGGAGACCCGCAAGGCAGTTAACGATCTTGGGAGAAAGCTGAACCCGACAAGAGCGGATTATCGCAGAGGAACGTCCCCGTTAGCTGAACTATGGTGGAACGGTATGCTGACGGGTGGTAAACCTCCAGAGATACAAGGCAGCACTGCGGAGATGGAAGAATTGGCCGGGGTTATCTCGTCGGCGTTTGGAGATTATCCAAGGGACGATGAAGACGAGATTCGGGCCCGCAAGGAAGTGCTTGGAACAATTCGTCTATGTCTTCGTATTGAGCCAACGCAGGAACGCCATGAGCGAATACAAGAGGAGGTCCAAGGACCCATTTGGCGATTAAGCTTCTGGTGTGAAGGAGCGGAGGACCCATCCATGCTGCTGCCGGCAGAAATGATCTGGAGCTACCCGAAACGAGATATTATCGTTCGAGGAAGAAGGTATAAGGATGTGCAGGAGAATTTGCTTCTGCGTATAAGCAAGGCAGCCGCTCTGTCCGAAGAAGTGGATTCTGCGCTTGAGACCGAGCGTCCTATAGGAAAAGCACTTCGCTCGGAGGAGCTCTATACCTTCTTAAGCAAGTCGGTCTCACCGTTGCGTAAGCATGGAATTACTGTGCAAATGCCCTCGAGTTGGACGAAGGAAGGAAAACGGTCAACGGGAATTAAGCTGAAGGTATCCGGTTGGCGTGCGGCCCAGGGACGTGCTAAGGTGGCTGACAGTCAAAGGCTCGGAGTAGAGCAATTGATCGATTACAAGGCAGAAGCCATGCTAGGTGACAAAGAGCTGACGCTTGAAGAGCTGGCAGAGCTTGCATCGTCAAAATCTCCGTTAGTGCTGTTTCGCGGCGAATGGATAGAGATTGATGTGAAGGAAATACGTCAGGTATTGAAATATATGAAACGCCAAGAGAACGGAACCATGACGTTCAGAGAATTGATGCATCTAACCTCGAACGAAGGATACGATGCTCGTTTGGACGGTATGCATGTAGAGGGCGTAGAAATTGAAGGCAGACTGTCGATGCTTGCTGAAGGCAATGGAGGGGCATCTCGTTACGCAGTCGTACACCCGGTACCAGGTTCTTTGCATGGCATACTGCGACCGTATCAAGAGCGAGGCTTTCAGTGGCTGTCCTCGATGAAGGAATTGGGCTTTGGATCACTGCTTGCCGATGATATGGGGCTTGGCAAAACCGTGCAGGTTATAACGACACTGCTGGATGGATTGGAGCAAAAGGACAATCCCAGTCTGATTATTTGCCCTACGTCGCTTCTTGGCAACTGGCAGAGGGAGCTCGCACGGTTTGCCCCGGAAATGCGAGTATACGTTCATCATGGCAGCGGCAGGCTGCATGGAGATCATTTTTTGCAGAATTGCCTTCACTGCGACGTTGTATTGACGACATATCAGCTGGTTGGTCGGGACACTGTGGAGCTCCGTTCACTCGAGTGGTCCACGATAGTGCTGGATGAAGCGCAGTATATCAAAAATTTTGGCACGAAGCAGACCCAGAGTGTCATGAAGCTGAGCGCTCCACATCGTATCGCGATGACGGGCACACCGGTTGAGAATCGGTTAAGTGAGCTGTGGTCTATTTTTCAATTTCTGAATCCGGGTTATCTCGGTTCTTATTCGGCATTCAGATCAAGATATACAGGGACGGGAGAGCAGCAGTCCGCTGAGCTGGATAAATTGCGGAAATTGGTATCTCCGCTTTTGTTAAGACGGCTGAAAAGTGATCCGGATATACGCAAGGACCTTCCTGAGAAAATAGAATTGAAATCATATTGTCCGATGACAGTAGAACAGATCAGAATGTATGAAGCGATTACCGAGGATCTGCTGAGCAGAATATCCGGCAGCGATGGTATGGCCCGGAAAGGTCTCGTTCTCTCTTCCTTGACGAAGCTAAAACAGGTTTGCGATCACCCTCAGCTTGCAGGCGGCAGAGTCAGGCTGCAGAATCGGGCGGAACGATCAGGCAAGCTGGAGCGATTGTCGGAATTGCTTGATCTTATTGTTGATAATGGAGAAGCTGCGCTCATTTTTACCCAATATGTACAGATGGGAGAGCTGCTGCAGGAATTTTTGAGCGAGCGGTACGGACAGAAGCCGTTTTTCCTGCACGGAGGAACAAGCAAGCAGGAGCGCGATGATATGGTTCATGCTTTTCAGGAGGGGAACGGCTCTCCTCTGTTTGTACTTTCGTTAAAGGCAGGGGGAGTTGGTCTAAATCTGACGAGAGCAAACCACGTGATTCATTATGATAGATGGTGGAATCCTGCTGTAGAGAATCAAGCAACAGATCGTGTATTTCGAATTGGACAGCAAAAAAATGTCGAGGTGCATAAGCTGATTTGCCAAGGTACGCTGGAGGAACGGATTGACGAGCTAATCGAAAAAAAGAAATCGTTGTCCGAGCAGGTTGTTGGTTCTGGCGAGCAGTGGCTTACGGAAATGTCCAATGATGAGCTGCGAAGCCTGGTTACACTTCATCAGGGGAGCTTTTTGGAGGGAGATATAGGATGAGCAGAACGTTAAGGATTCCAGAGGATGTTCAGATCAAGCTGGAGCAAGAGGGCTTAAAAATCGATGTTCCGGCTGGCGGCAATGCTGTTCATACCGTGATACTTCCGAGAGGCTCCAGAGATGAGGCTCAGGGGCAAAAGCTGCTTCAGGATTTACGGCGTTACCCCCGTGATTTGGCCGAATTCATCGATAAAGGTCCGGAAGCGCTGCGCTCCAGCTTCAAGCGCCTGGATATTGTGCCTCCATGGCGCTCCGGAACCACGAAGAAGAGCCAGTATGAGCCACATGATGTCCTTGCTATGGCATATGCCGATGTTGTATGGGAGCGGGACCCTAGTCTTCAGCTTGAGCTGCTGGGCTGGACGAGAGAGGCTCTGATCGCTGCGGTATGGGAGGCATGGGAGCAGGCCGCTCCCCTTCCCAATGCCGATGCAGCACTTCTTAAAGCGGCAGGTCAACTGGATGCAGCAACGCGGGGAACGACCAGTGAGGGTCCAAGCACAGCCGAGTGGCTTGCTGAAATGGCAGAGCAGGGCAGGCTTCATCTACCCGGACCGCAGTTCCATGACGTCGTAATAGGGCTACAGATCGTTGATCCGGGAAGTAATACGGACATTGGTGCGTCCCTGGCGGACGAGACCGGGTCACTGCTGCCGGGAGTTCCGGGAGCGGCTAAGGGACACAGCCTGGTTGCTGCTCAGGTGAGTCTGCGTGCAGAGGAGCTTGCAGCCCCGCTGAGGAACAGGCTTACGACTGATCGGAAGAGCTGAATATTTCAGGTTAATAAGTTTGATTTCGTATTCCGGGGGAGAGCGGCCTCGTTTACGCCCATAATTTCCTTGCGTAATCTGTGCATTTTTTTATCCAATGAGTCCGCCGCTCTGGCAGCCTCGGTCAGCTCCATCACGACATGGGAAGGAACCTGCTTCTCATACTTGTAGAACAAAATATGCTCCATGCTCGCCCAGAAATCCATGGCAAGGGTACGCATTTGAATCTCCACCTTCATCCATCGCTGTCCCTCAAATAATGTGAGCGGTACAGCAACGATAACGTGCAGACTCTGATAACCGTTTGGCTTTGGTTTTTCGATGTAATCCTTGATCTCAATAATCTTCAGATCCTCTCTTTGTTTGAGATGATCCAGTAAAAGATAAATATCCTGAGCAAAGGAGAATACTATTCTCATGCCTGCGATATCATGTATATTAGTAACCATGTTATCAACGGTCAGGTCATATCCCTTCCGCTCCAGCTTTTCGAGAATGCTCTTAGGTTCTTTTATTCTTGTTTTGATATGTTCAATAGGGCTAAAACCATTTATCAATTTCCATTCGGATTGGATGAGCTTGATTTTATTTCTTAATTCGTCCAGGGCAAGCTGATATAAAGTAGGGAGCTTCTTCCACTCGCTTAATTTACGCAATTCATCTTCGTTGACTTCATAATGATATAATTCGCGTAAATCCAACTGATTTAGCAAACTGTCACCTTCACTACTGGAATTGTTTCCATTTGATTTACTCAGTGTGATCTACTCCTAATAAGTGGTTGTATTATTAGTATATTGTACATTGATCTGTTGGTTAAAATCAAAAAGCGCATCTAAGCCAAAGGTCGGTTTTCACTATTTCTTTATTTCTGGTATGATTATTTCAGATTTTGATAAATATCGGATACACTAGATTTGTTTGCGGAAAGGATAGGCGAGCAAATGGATTGGAGGAACGCAGCTATGAATTTTTTTCAGAAAATTAAAAATGGTGCCGGCAAAGTAACCGATCGTGCTCAAAATGTAGTTGAGATCGGAAAGCTTAATACGCAAATTTCTAATATTGAACGTGAGATGGGACTTTACTATCAAAGAATGGGCGAAGTATTTTATGAGGGGTATCGTCTGAAGGATATGTCCAAAGCGGAAAAGGAAATGGTCGAGCTCGCCAAGACCTGCGACTTGCTCGTCGAGGAGCGGGATGAGATTCGCACTAAAATAGCGGAGCTCAAAAACGAACGTCTATGTTACCATTGCGGTAAAGTCGTAGCAGAGGATGCAATGTTCTGTCCTTACTGTGGAGAGAAGATTGTTAAGGCAAAGGCCGCTGAAATGGTTCGACCAACCGAAAAGGCCAGCGAACAGCCGCCAACCAGCATAACCCAGATACTCCAGAGCGATGAGCTCTACAAATCCTCCTACAGCTCTGCCAATATAGAGGATACGGTAATTGTTGAAGAGACGCACAGCAGTGCCGCTGTTGATGAGGAGGCGGAAGCCAGACGCCAGAGAGAGCTTGATCGTGAACGGGAACGTCAGGAGGAGCTGGATCGCCGTATACGGACATGGAAGGAAAACGTGGATACCAAGCAAGAGACCGGAAGCGGGATCGAGACAGGAATTCCAACGGTAACATGTCAAATATGCGCGGCTGCATTGGTTAAAGGCACGAAATGGTGCCCTCACTGTGGTTCAGAACAAATCTAGGCACTGGAATAATCTTTGAATTTATTCACTAAGTTGTAATAAGTTACGCCATACCAACGGATAATATATCCGTAGTAAATAGTAGGCGTACCGATTTATTAAAGGGCACGCTGGATCAGGTAGCGGAAACGATGCTGCAGAATCCATCGTGCCATCGCTTTTTAGAGTGACTAACTAGCATTGCACGAGACATCGAATACACAATGAGGAGAGCAGGCTATGGAATGCATCGTTTATTTTGAGGTAGTACATGAGAATGAAGTGAAGGAATTAAGGGGCTTAATTTTTTTGGACGAGGGCCAAACGCCGTCTGAAAATGATTTTCTGCAAATGTTTGAGGAAATGGGATATAAGCTGAGATTAGAAAACCGTGAAAGTCTAGTGTTCAAGCCAATCGAGGCAGGGGCTTCTTTCAGCCAGATTCGAGTTCGCAGATTAGATACAGGTGAGAAGAGCTACAAAGAAGACACAGAGCTGAAATCGGTAATCACGAATCTCCTGCCGCGTGAGTCCAGACCCCTTTAATAGAATAATGAGAGGTGACTACATCGGGAACCTTCGTTCTATGTAGATCGCCTCTCAAATGACTAAAGATTATTGCTGTGACTGGGCAGGCTCGTCCAAATGTGAGGTGCAGTGAGAGCAGCGGACGGCTTTAACAGGAATTTCTGATAGACAGAAGGGACATTCCTTCGTTGTCTTTTCAGGCTTTGCCTGTTCTTCTTTTTCATTACTGCGACGCAGGAAGTTGATTCCTTTGACAAGCAGGAATACGCAAAATGCGATGATGAGGAAATCGAGTAAAGTATTGATAAACTGTCCATATGCGATGACCGCTGCTCCTGCCTCATTCGCTTGCTTGAGAGAGTGGATCTCCGCTCCGGATGGCATTTTCTTATCAGGGTCCAAATTTAGGAATAAGTCACTGAAGTTCGCACCACCGAGCAATTTACCGATAGGCGGCATAATAATGTCGTTTACTATGGAGGTTACTATTTTACCGAATGCTCCCCCGATAATAACACCGACTGCCAAATCTACCACATTACCCCGAACGGCAAATTCTTTAAATTCTTTAACAAAGCCCATAATAGAACTCCTTCCATTTGATATCGTTAATACATACTATACCTTCATATTTGCAAATCGCAATGAAATCGTCTGAAAAATTTCACGTTCCCCATGAAATACCTCTTTATTTTGACCGGCGCTATGCGTTATACTTCTAACATTACATGGCTCGACATATTTTTAATCTATTTTCTCGTATATGTGCAGGAATGGGCCTGCATGTCTCTACCTAGTCACCGGAAATGATCGGACTACGAGGAAGAATCCGTATCTTTCATCCTAATCTAAAGGGGATTCTGCCTTGATCAGGTTCATTTTTCCTTCGGGGGAAATGGACTTTTTTATGTTGGAAAGATGCAGGGGCCAGATATTATAGGAGGGGAAACGAAGTGAAATTATTAAGAGAAAAAGTAATGGCGGAAGGAATCGTATTAGGTGATCAGGTATTGAAGGTGGACTCCTTTTTGAATCACCAAATGGACCCGGTTCTGATGAGGGAGGTAGGTGGCGAGTTTGCACGTCGTTTTGCAGGTGAGGGTGTGACAAAGGTTTTGACGATTGAATCCTCGGGCATTGCTCCAGCCATTATGACAGCTCTTGAGCTTGGTGTTCCCATGATATTCGCCCGGAAGCATAAATCTTTAACTCTTAAAGAAGATATTCTTGTTGAAAAGGTATATTCATTTACTAAGCGGGAAACCAACGAAATCACCGTATCCAAAAAATTTCTGCATCCCGAGGACCGGGTGCTTATTATCGACGATTTCCTTGCTAATGGTGAAGCAGCATTCGGTTTGGCGCGCATTGTTGAGCAGGTTGGTGCCAGCGTTGCCGGCATTGGTATCGTCATTGAAAAATCATTCCAGCCAGGAGCCAGATTGCTGGAGGAAGCCGGCTACCGGCTCGATTCTCTGGTACGGATTGCTTCGCTTGAGAACGGAACCGTAACCTTTGTGGAAGAAGTACATTAGTCCACTGCACAAAAATAGATAGAGACCCAGGGGGAAGCAGCTTACTATGGTAAACGATCGAATATTTCAAAAAAATCGACATCCGCTCAAAACATTTTCATTAGGGATTCAGCACGTATTAGCCATGTATGCGGGGGCAGTTATTGTCCCTTTAATCGTTGGCGGTGCACTTAACTTATCGCATAAGGACCTTACGTACCTTATTGCTATCGATCTGCTTGCCTGCGGGATCGCTACTCTGCTCCAGGTGTTAGGCAATCGCTTTTTCGGTATAGGGCTGCCGGTTATGCTGGGATGTGCGTTTCAGGCCGTATCCCCGATGATCGCTATTGGCTTAGAGGATGGAATGGGAGTATCTGCGATATATGGAGCCATCATTGCGTCAGGCTTGTTCGTATTTTTATTTGCCGGTCTGTTCGGGAAATTGATTGCGTTCTTCCCTCCGGTTGTAACGGGATCAGTGGTTACGATAATCGGGGTAACCTTGATACCGGTTGCTTTGACGGACCTGGGTGGAGGCAATGTGGAAGATCCGAGCTTCGGCAGCCCGTTTAATTTGGCGCTTGGCTTCGGTGTATTGCTGTTTGTTATTCTCATGAATCGTTTTGCTAAAGGCTTTATTCGTTCGATTTCTGTATTGATTGGCTTAATTGTTGGAACTATTATTGCTGCAATTGCCGGCCAGGTGGATCTGACTCCTTTAAAAGAAGCAAGCTGGTTCCATATGATCGAGCCGTTTTACTTTGGAAAGCCTACCTTCCATCTGACACCGATTATTACGATGATTCTCGTTGCTATCGTTAGTGTTGCCGAATCAACAGGTGTATTTATGGCGTTGGGTAAAATCGTTGATAAAGATATTACGGCTAAGGATTTGACGCGCGGGTACCGTGCGGAAGGCTTGGCTATTATCCTCGGCGGTATTTTTAACTCGTTCCCATACACGACCTACTCGCAGAATGTAGGACTTATTCAAATGAGTCGGGTAAAAACCCGCGATGTTATTGTTGTGGCGGGCGGGCTGCTTATTCTGATCGGTTTTGTACCAAAGATCGCCGCGTTGACCCAGCTTGTTCCTACCTCAGTGCTTGGGGGAGCTATGATTGCATTGTTTGGGCTTGTGCTCTCATCGGGCATTCGTATGCTCGGAGAACAAGTTGACTTGAACAGACATGAAAATTTGCTGATTATAGCTTGCTCAGTAGGCATGGGACTTGGCGTAACGGTCGTGCCGCAAATTTTTGATGCTCTGCCGGCCTGGCTCCGCATTCTAGTTGATAATGGTATTGTAGCAGGCAGCTTTACAGCAATCGTAATGAATTTATTGTTTAACGGTCTGGGTGGCAACAATAAGAAAGAATCAACAGAGCCGGCTTCACCGGCCTCTGTGTAATCTTTACATCTTGTTCATTTGATTCTCTGCTATGTCGCCAATCCAGGGCAGCTTAAGCCATTTGCCATACAATGAAGCCAGCATGAGAATGACCCAAAGAGCTGCGCCGAGCAAAGTAAGCAGGACACTCACAATCATTCCGATGAATGGCAAAAAGCCGGATAGCATATGAAATACCATCAGGCCGGCAAACAATATTACGGATTGCAGGGCATGAAACAGTACAAAGCGGCTTCTTCGTTCGACTGCCAAGAAAAAGACGCCGCCCACAAAAGCGAATAAATAGCAGAGAAAGCCTGCAACATTATCATGCAGTCCGGTTGATGATTTGAAAGGGGACAAGGAATGCACCTTCTTTCGTCAATGTAATGACTCTTAAGATAATGTATGACGAGCCCCCTGCCGGAAGAACAAGAGTTAGTATTGATCACGAAGTAACAAAACACAGCTCCATAATATCGTTAACGATGACCTCTGCGGCTTCAGGCTTGCGGAGGTCATTTATTTTGCTGCGGATATCCTGCAGTCTGCTTTCGTCTTGCAGCATGGAATGAATTTGCAGCACCAGGGAATCCACATCGTGGGCAATGAGTGCAACGCCTTTACGCTGTAGGTATATTGCGTTGTTAAGCTCTTGTCCCGGTACCGGGCGATAGAGAATGAGCGGAAGGAAGCACTCGATAGCCTCGGATAGTGTGATACCACCAGGCTTGGTGATCATACAATCGCTCTTTTTCATCAAAGAGGGCACATCGTTGACGTATCCGTAGATGTGAACATCAGGATGGCTTCCAAAATGATGGTTTAGCTGACGGTAAAGCTCCTTGTTATGACCGCATACAACGATCAGCTGATAATGACCGCTTGAGGTTAGTGCTTTGCATATTTCGTAGTTACCCTGCAAAACTCCATAAGCGCCGGCCATGAGCAGCACTGTCTTTTTGTTTTTTTGCAGCATCGACTCTGTAGGGTGCTCCTTCAAACGACTGAAATCAGGCTGAATCGGTATGCCGCTTGCTATAATGCGTTCCTCCGGTATGCCAAGCTCCTTCATCTCCTGCTTGAGGTCATCGGTAGCTACGTAATAGCGGTCAATATCCGGGTGAATCCATCGGCCGTGAAGATCAAAATCGGTAATAATGTTGATTAGCGGGATCGTTTTTCCCGTCTTTTTCATTAGCCTTGGCAGAGTTAATTGCGGGAAGGTATGAATAACCAGATCGGGATCAAAGGAGGTTACCGCTTCAAGCAGCGTGTTTGCCCCAAAAGAATTTAGTATCCGAAGCAGGGCAGCTCCGGATTGCATATTTCGGGTTGCGTTATATACCCATCCATAAATGGAAGGGAGCGTCTTGAAGCTTTGGATATACACAAATTTGGTTAAGCCATTAAGCAGCGGATGGGCTTGAGCCATTAAGTCAAGAAGTACTATATCAGACACGCCCTTACTGCGAAAAACGGCCTCGATCGCTTTGGAGGCCTGAAAATGTCCATTCCCGTAGCTGGCGTATAGAATCATTACTTTGGGCGATTTTGAATTCAAAGCAATTCCTCCTAAAAAGAGTAGTCTTTCGCGCGGCCATTCTACATTGAGATTACAGTACTTTTATCAGGGCTTGATAAACTTTCCGTCAAATTGCATACTAAAGAAAATAATGCTTGAGTATATCTTAACCAGAGGTTGAGCAACTATAATTACGATTTCTATTTATTTAAATTAAATTAGGTGTTTGGAAGAAAGCTGTAACTGTCGGCTGAATATGATACAATATGGAGGGTAGAGGTCTTTTTCCAACAACAAATTGCAT
>RCUU01000268.1_pt1 | contig 29896 bp, 22 predicted proteins | sample 2166211 | NCBI WGS metagenome assembly RCUU01 (sample SAMN09932620, study PRJNA488358) | compost metagenome | feature: garden; material: soil; isolation source: compost soil in phenylacetic acid-enriched culture | place: Germany: Experimental Botanical Garden Goettingen | collected 2016-01-27
AGGATCGGAATGTTCCGGTATACCTCAAGAACAAAGTGTTGGATGTTACTGTTTCAACGGATCATCCACGCTTCACGATAAAATGCCAAACGGAGACAGAGGACGAGGTTATTTATACCAGCGAATATCTGTTTCTATGTGCGGGTGGCCTTGCTGGCCCGAATGCGGGAAAAGATCGTCCTGGTTATACGCTTGCCGAAGGTCTGGGGCACACCTTGGTCGAGCCTTTGCCAGCCATTGTGCAATTGAAGCTGCAATATCCAAATATGAGGGCGCTGTCCAGTATCAAATTTCAGGGACAAGCCCATATCATTGTAAAAGGTAAAGTTATCTGTAGTGAATATGGCGAAATTGCGTTCACGGACTATGGTATTACCGGCCCGCCAATTCTTCAGCTAAGCAGGCAGGCGGCGTATCATCTTGCAAGAGGCGAAAATGTAACAGTATCAGTCGATCTGATGCCGGGCCGCACGGAGGAAGAGGTAGTTGAGTTTTTGGAAATGCACTGGGAGAACTTTGGACACCGGACGGTTGCCGATGCTCTCGTCGGCATCTTCAACAAGAAGTTGGTTTCCGTTCTGCTGAAGGAGACAGGCATAGACCAGCAGCCAGAGCTGCTATGCCAGGATTTATCGATGAAAACCAAAGGGAAGTTTTATCGAATCATGAAGCGTTGGGAATTTAAAGTGACGGATACTAATGGCTTTACGAATGCGCAAGTGACAGCCGGCGGCATCGATACGACTGAGTTAGTCGAAGGAACGCTGGAGTCCAAGCTAGTACCTGGGCTTTATTTGGCTGGCGAGGTGATGGATGTGGACGGGGATTTCGGTGGTTATAACCTACAGTGGGCATGGAGTTCCGGTTATGTGGCCGCGATGGCGCTTGCTAAGCAGATTTAATGAATTCATAGGAAAAGGGATGCATCGATCAACATGTATAAGGATCAGACTTCTAAGCACCACGAGCTGTTCATTATCGGTGCAGGTGCTGCAGGTCTAATGGCTGCAGTTACTGCAAGGGACCAAGGTATTGATACAGCAATTATTGAAAGCAATGACCGGATTGGGAAGAAGATATTAACGACGGGCAATGGGCGTTGCAATATTACGAATGAATCCACTGCGACGGGTACAGATGAAGCGGTCGCTTTATCGCACAAGTATCACAGCAATCAGCCTGGATTTCCACTGCATGTGCTGAAGCAATTTGGTATTCGCCAAACTATCGATTTTTTCTACTCGCTCGGGCTTCCTCTTGTAAGCTTGGAGGATGGTCGGATGTATCCGATGTCGTTGCAAGCTGCATCTGTGCCGGGTGTTTTTCGGCTTGCGCTGGAGGATCGGAATGTGCCGATATATTTCAAGAATAAAGTGTTGGATATTACCGTTTCGACGGATCATCCGCGCTTCACGATTAAATGCCAAACGGAGACAGAGGAGCAGGTTGTTTATACCAGCGAATACCTATTTCTATGTGCGGGTGGTCTTACCGCTCCGAAAACGGGAACGGACGGGTCCGGCTATACGCTTGTACAACGTCTGGGACACACTCTGATCGAGCCTGTGCCAGGCATTGTGCAATTGAAGCTAGAATATCCGCACTTGAAGGAACTATCCGGCATCAAATTCGAGGGACAGGCCCAAATCATCGTAAACAGTGAAGTCATTCGTACTGAATATGGCGAAATTCTTTTTACGGACTATGGTATTTCTGGGCCGCCAATACTCCAGTTAAGCAGGAAGGCTGCGTATAATCTCGGAAGAGGAGAATCTGTGACATTGTCGGTTGATATGATGCCGGGCCGCACGGAGGAAGAGGTCGTTGAATTTCTGGAAATACATTGGGCAATCTTCGGACACCGGACGGTTGCGGATTCCCTTATCGGCATCATCAACAAGAAGCTGATTCCCATTCTGCTGAAGGAGGCAGGAATTGATCAGGAGCTTCACCTGCTTTGTCAGGATCTATCGTGGAAAACCAAGAAAATATTGTATCGAATCATGAAGCGTTGGGAATTTAAAGTGACCGATACAAATAGCTTCACGAATGCGCAGACAACAGCCGGTGGCATCGATACGACGGATCTAATCGAAGGAACGTTGGAATCTAAGCTAGTACCTGGTCTCTATTTTGCAGGTGAGGTGATGGATGTGGATGGAGATTGCGGCGGCTATAACCTGCAATGGGCCTGGAGCTCCGGCTATTCCGCCGCGATGGCGCTTGCTAATCGACGTGCCAGCACCACGTAAGGGCATAGATAGTTGCTGACTCTTGGCGCGTTGCGGTGGAATACTTGCATGCATGAACACATAGCGGCTAATTGTGGATTTTCCATACCACGGCCCGGCTCCATCGCAAACCCGCTCGCAGAGCGGGTTTTTTTTACGTCTATAGATCAAAAATGCAGTCCAAATGTAGTTGGGTATTTTTTGAGTACTCTTTTGCTAAGAGGATTAGTAGTCCATTGGGCGTCACTCCGATCTATGAACATTGCTGTTCTTTTTAAGGTGATTTTTCATTCGAAATCGAATGAGAGGTCGCCTTTTTTTAATTCAAACTTGCTGCCTAACAATAAATTTTGCCTAGTTAAACGAATCTTAACAATCGGGCTTTAGAGTATAGAGTAATTGTAAAAGGAGGAGGAAACAGGATGCAGGAAGCTATCGTTTGGGGGCCGCTGATCATTAAATACAATTGGATCGCGATGGCCTTTTCTGCATTTGCAGCTTATATAGCCATGAAATATTGGTTGAAGGATATGAGCGAGATAAGCAAGTCTATTTTAGAAGATATAACTAATTCTCTTTTATGGGCATTTTTGATTTGGAAGTTTAGTGTCATTATTTTTAATCCTGTCGCTGTTATAAATAATCCATACTACATTCTTTATTTTTCGGGGGGAGAGCGTGGGATCTTGTTATCGGCGATGGTAGTCCTTATCTTCTTATCTATGCAATGCAAGAAGCGCAGGATTACCTTTTGGATGTATGCGGCAGTATTGGCGGCAGGCTTGTTATCCTATAAATGGGTCTATTCTTTGTTCCAGCTCATCTTTAACTATCCGACACCATCATTTCTATATGATCTCAGTCAAATTGTTTTAGCGACCGTACTATTGATTTGGATGTACAGCAGAAAAAAGGGCTTTGAAAAGCCGCAAGAGATCAATCAACTTATTATGTGGTTCAGCATTGGACAAATGACCAGTTACTTTTTTAAAAGCTTTTCTGAAGCAGTATTCCTGGGATTATCTACTGAGCAACTTGTTTTCTTTGCGGTTGCTTTATGTTGTTTGATGGTTCAAAACGTTATAAAAAAAGAGAACTTTAATGAGTCTTAACAATACTGCTTTATGGTTGTGAGGAATACTCTGCTGGAGGAATTACAAATGGACAATATTTCAATTTTATTTGCTGTAGCGGCAGGGATGCTCTCCTTTTTTTCACCCTGTATTTTTCCGCTTTTGCCTGCTTATCTTGCTAATCTTACAGGTTCTTATGGGAGTGGGGGACACACAAGTATTTCCAATAGAACACTGATGATTCGTTCTACTCTTTTTATCCTTGGTTTTACTGTGGTTTTCGTGCTTATGGGTGCTTCCGCGAGTATGATTGGTCAAATTTTCACTGCGAATCGTGGGCTGCTAGAAAAGATTAGCGGACTACTTATTATTATATTTGGGCTACAGCTTGCAGGAATTTTAAATCTTCGTATTCTCATGTTTCAAAAGCAGCGGGAAACCAATGCTCCAAAGAACGGAAGCGGGTGGCATTCATTTGTCGTGGGAGTTGCTTTTGGAACGGGCTGGACACCTTGCGTCGGTTTGGCTTTATCTTCGATTTTGCTGTTAGCTGGATCTTCTGAAACGATGTACAGTGGAATTTTTTTATTGTTGTTTTATTCGTTGGGATTAGGTGTTCCTTTTTTATTGATATCGATCTTGATTACCAAATCTATAGGGATCATGAGAAAAATAAATAAATGGTTACCACGTTTGTCTCTGCTGAACGGTTGGATTTTGATCGCGATGGGCTTGCTTCTATTTACGGGTCAATTGCAAAAATTAAGTGCATGGCTTGCTTCCTTCGCGCCAATGTTCTAATACGAGAGGATGATTTCTCCTATGAAAAAAAATATAATCGTCATTGTTATTCTGATCGGATTGGTTGCGTGGGGGATTAACGATACAATTAAGCAAAAGGATGAACGTCAAGCAAGCTTGGCTGGCAGCGAACAAGTAATAGAGGGAATGGATATGTCCTCACTAACCATTGGGATTAACCAGGGCAATATAGCACCAGACTTTGAGTTAAATACACCGGATGGTGAAAGTTTAAAGCTTTCTGATTTTAGAGGACAAAAGGTAATCGTCAATATGTGGGCAACCTGGTGTCCACCCTGTAGAGTTGAAATGCCGGATATGCAAAAATTTTATGAGAAGTACAAAGATGATAATGCCACAATTATTGCTGTAAATATGACATCTTCAGAGAAGAGTTTAGACAGCATTCCTAATTTTTTAGATGAATTTGGGATTACATTCCCGGTTGCATTGGATGAGCAAAATAAAGTAGGGGAAATCTATCAAGTATATGCGCTTCCTACAAGCTTAATCATTGATTCGCAGGGTATTATTCAGCAAAAAGTTACAGGTCCAATGAATTATGAAATGATGGAAAAGTTTGTTTCAGAGATTCGTTAAGTCAATTTGGAGGGTTTTGGAATGACTGTGAAGGGAACCGGGATTCTAGTAGTAGAAGATGATGTGAAAATCCGAAAGTTGATTGCCCTGTACCTGGAAAAGGAGGGGTATGAAGTATATGAGGCGGGTGATGGGGAGGAAGCCCTGGACGCTTTTAAAAAATATGACCCTTGCCTTGTTATTTTGGATTTAATGCTTCCGAAAATAAGTGGGGAAGAAGTCTGCAAGAGCATTCGAGCGGATTTGAAGGATGAAATTCCTATTATTATGTTAACTGCTAAAGTAGAGGAACAAAGCCGGATTGAAGGCTTGAGATCGGGAGCCGATGATTATGTAACGAAACCATTTAGTCCGGGTGAACTGGTGGCACGGGTAGAATCCATTTTGCGGCGGACAGGCCAGCGGTGCAGCAAACTTACGTACCGTGGAGTAACCATCAAACAGTTACGGGGTGAAGTACACTATAGAGGGGAGACCATTCAACTCACTCAGCATGAGTTCCGTCTTTTATATTTCCTAATGATGCATCCCAATCAAATTCTAACTAGGGAACAGATCATTGATGAACTATATCCCAATAATGAAAAGGTAGTAACAGAAAGGTCAATCGATGTTCACATTGGTAAATTGAGAGAAAAACTGATGTGGGATGGGGACAGCGAACTAATCGAAACTATCCGAGGAATGGGGTATCGCTTTGTTGCTTTTCAAAAATAATCCATTACGAGTCAACATCATGTGGAAATTTACTTTGATCAATGTAGCGGTTATTGGGATTGCTGTTTGGGTTTCAGGAGTTTCGGTCAAAGACTACGCCTGTATGTTGTTTGCTAATTCCCCGTCTGTGACTCCAGAAGAGAGTGCTATTTTCACTCAAACAATGCAGACCTTTTTAATAAAAGCAAGTCTGATGGCTGTGTTGATTGCAGCGATCTTCCACTATTATTTTGTGAAAAAGCTGCTTCTTCCACTTAAGGAATTGGGTCATGCTACGCGAGAGATGGCTCAAGGGGAAATGCCAGAACCTCTATCAATTCGTGTTCACGATGAAATTGGACAGTTAACGGCTGACTTTAATCATTTAAGCCTGAAATTGAGACATGTGGAGGATTTAAGAAAAAAAATGCTATCTGATATGGCACACGAACTGCGGACACCATTAACGAATATAAACGGATATTTGGAAGCTTTAAGCACGGGGATCATTCAGGGTGATAAAGAGCTTTTCCAATCTCTTCACGAAGAATCAATACGTATTACCCGTTTAGTTGAGCAATTGCACCAATTGAATGTATGGCAAGGAAAGAAGATTTCCTATGAGAATAAGGAGAATGTACTCTCTATAGAAAAGGTGATTGAATCCTGCATGGATCACTTTTCATTGGAGTTCAAGAATAGAGGGATGTCTATTGATCTCGATATTGAAGCGGCGAAAGTAGTAGGGGATGAAGACGGACTAATACAGGTGCTACATAATCTGCTGACCAATGTACTGCAATATGACCAGGGTGGCTGGGTTGAGATTACAGGGAAGCAGAACGAGTCTGACTACCAAGTTATCGTCAAGAATTTAGGTCAGTCGATTCCTGAAGAACATGAATCATTAATATTCGAGCGATTCTATCGGTTGGATTCATCCCGCAGCAGGGATTCGGGAGGATCAGGATTAGGGTTATCTTTAGTGAAGGAAATTATAGAGCAACAGGGAGGAAAGGCCGGATTACGGTCAACAGGAAAGGAGCACTCCTTTTGGTTTACAGTACCTTTAAGATGAATTTTTGGAGTGCCAGTGAATGCACCTTAAATAGTTTCTTCCTACAATAACCAGCCATACCAATAAAAGAGCGACCCAGAGGGTCGCTTTTTTACGTTTTTTGCATCTGGAATAGTTCGCATTCAGAAAAACGTGATTTATTGAGACTTCAACATTGTCTGCGACCTTAATGGAAGTTCCCGGATTCATTCTCTGAGTATTTACCGTCGCTATTATGGAGAGCTTGTTTGCGGCGGTCATTACGGGCTTGCTGCTGCTGTTGGGCTTCCAGGCTATTTACGGGTGTGGCCTCCAGATCTTTTACGGTGTTGATTAGATTCTTGTCTGGTTTATTTGTGCTCAATTTAAAACGCCTCCCTTGAATACCTAATGGTTGTGAATTTTATTATGCGCTGGCAGCTGTCGGGCTATTCGTGGTGTATTCTCACCCTACATTCGGTTATTTTGGAAGATCAAATCCAGTGTGAGAGGGTCGTCAAAGTGCTAACGTTTTGTCGGAAAATGGATAGATACAATCAGTTGGAAACAGTATGATGGGGGGACATTGATTCTATATGATAATGATTTAACAGATAAAGCGGCATATTATGAAGATGGGAACAGCAGGAGATTGTTCCAGACTATTGCTTCGTGATTGTATGAAATTAGACAGGGGGGAACGGTGTGTTTAGTCGATTAGGCGCAATCCCTTGGAGATCAATTCGGGTCAAGTTGGTGCTTGGCCTTTTATGTATTACGCTGCCCATGATTGCGTTGTTAATATACAACAATCATTACAGTGTGAATGTGATCCATAATCAAGTGGCTAACTCCAATAAAAATTTGGTATCCGTCAATATGAGGCAAATCGACGATCAATTATCCGAGGCTGAGCGGCATATGATGGGCTTGCTGCTTTCTGATATTAATTTGATTCAGATGGGTGAAGCGTATGACGATGACCAGTATATGTTAGCCAAAAGCGGAGTTTCACGCAGGTTAACCTCTGACTTGATCGTCTATCCGTATATCGACGGTTTCTTTGCTTATTCTGTTCCGAGAGGCGATATTGTGGAATCTTACCGGAATGAGATGGGCTATGCTGAACTGATGAATTTACGGCAATCCGTTGAAGCATTGGTGATGGCCTATACGAAATTGCCCAATCAACTGGATACGGATTGGACCGTCCGAAAAATTAACGGTGAGAATTATATTTTGCGATTGTTTGGAGACGGCGCAGTTTATATCGGCACATGGGTAAAGGCGAAGTCTATGCTGGAGCCTTTACGTTTAATCAATACAGGTGAAGCAGGAGCTACGCTTATTGTGGACAATAAAGGTGATCCGTTGTATAGCACGCGCAACTTGACAGAAGAGGGCCTCGATTTTTCACGAGGATTTGAACAATATTATTTGTCCGGTACGAACGAGGATTATCTGGTAGTTGGCGAGCCTTCCCGCAAGGGCGGGTTCAGTTTGGTGGCGGTCGTGCCGGACAAGATTATTTTGGAGAATTTGCCGTACTTGGCAAGAGCTACACTTATTGTTGTAGTTGTCGCACTTTTTATGCTTCCTTTGAGCCTTTGGTTACTGCGCAAGATACTTCTCCTGCCATTGCAGAAGATGACGAAGACGATGCGGCGAATTGGAGATGGTAATCTGCATATGCAAATTGAGGAATCCTCTGTGCCGGACGAGTTTCAACTTGTCAACCGAACCTTTAACCAGATGATAGGGCAGATTGAGGAACTAAAAATACATGTTTACGAAGAGCAGTTGGACAAGCAAAGTGCGGAACTGAAGCATTTGCAGCTGCAAATTAATCCGCATTTCTTCATGAATGCACTCAATATTCTGTATAACCTCGCACAGGTGAAGCAATATGAATTAATTCAGGAAATGACAATGTGCCTAGTTCAATATTTCCGTTATACGCTGCAAAATAATCATTCGCTGGTGCTGCTCAAAGAAGAGATTCAGCATGTACGCAATTTTCTGCGTATTCAACAGCTGCGCTTCCCGTATCTACTGACCTGCGATGTCCAAGTGCCGGACTATTTACTGGATACGCCGATTCCATCGATGCTGTTGCAGACATTTGTAGAGAATACGATTAAGCACGGCGTACGAATAGGGGAACCGCTTGTCTTAACGATTGAAGCTTCGCTTGATGAATTGGCTGAGGAGCCGATGGTCATTATTGTAGTTTCTGATACAGGTGAGGGGTTTACAGATGAGGCGCTGGAAAAAATTCGGGGCGGGGAACAGTTTACAGATGAGCAGGGCAAGCATATTGGACTGTGGAACGCACGCGAACGGTTGAGGTTGCAATACGGTGAACGGTCATGGATGCATTGTTATAACGATGATCCTCAAGGCGCCGTTGTAGAAATCGGGATACCGTTCAGGCCGGATCTGTTCAAAAAGGGGGAATAGCAGGTGAGCCAACTATTAATCGTTGATGATGAGCTTATAGCGATAGAGGGATTGAAGTCAGGGGTGCAATGGTCGGAAATCGGCATCACCCGGTTGTTCACGGCGCATAGCCCGGAGCAAGCCAAAGCCGTTTTTTTAAGAGAGAGAGTCGATATTTTGTTATGCGACATTGAGATGCCGCAAGGCACAGGTCTGGAATTGCTCAAATGGGTACGGGAGGAATTTCCTGACACGGAGACAATCTTTTTAACCTGCCACGCTAACTTCCAATATGCAAAACAAGCGATTCAATTAGGGAGCCTCGATTACTTGCTGAAGCCGATTCCCTATCAAGACCTAGAGGAGACAATTAAACGGGCGATAAGCAAGCTTGATCAGCATTATCAGATTAGCGAGTTCAGCCAATACGGGAAGTATTGGGTACAGTATCAGCCACTGCTCGTTGAGCGGTTCTGGCTGGATATCCTCAATCAATCGATACCGGGTGATGCGGAGGCGATCGCAAGAGCGGCGGAAGAGCGCAACATTCCCTATTCACCCGAAATGCTGTTCCTACCAGTATATATTCGAATTCGGAGATGGCAAAAAAGGATCACGCTGCGAGATGAAAAGATTATGGAATACGCAATTCGCAAGTCTGCGGAGGAAGTGCTGCTAAACGATTTGCAGGATGGATTGCTGATTTCATTTGGCAATGGAGGCATGCTGGCGATGCTGAGCGTAGAGTCGGATAAGGTGAGTGGAGACAGCTTAAAAGCTGCATGTGAGAAATTTGTCGAAGCCTGTCACTCTTATTTCTACGCGGGGGTAGTTTGCTACATCGGTGAGACGGTGACTGGTCATGGGATGGCGAATATGTTCCTCAAGCTTCGCAAGGAGGATACGAATAACGTCGCTTATGAGCAAGGGGTATTTTTTCTTCAGGACTTTTCTTTGCCATCCATCGGGGATCTACCGTCTGACATGGGCATCTGGTCCGTTCTATTGAGAGAAGGCGCGCATGATCAACTGCTGGAAGCGGTGAAAAAGTATATGCAGTCGTTGGTCGAGTCTAATCAATTAAATTTAGATTTACTATATCAGTTTATCCAGGATTTTCAGCAGATGGCCTATTATGCGCTGCAGGTAAAAGGCTTTCAAGCGCATCAATTATTCAGCGACAGCAGTTCTACATCGTTGTATATGGCTGCGACCAAGTCGGCGACGGACGCGATGAACTGGATTGCTCATATTCTGGATAAGTCTATAACATTTCTTGCCTCTGTCGATCAGACACAGAGTGTAGCCGACAAAGCCAGGTCCTATATTCAAGAGCATTTGGCAGAGGATATTTCACGGGAAGACATTGCTAATCATGTTTTTCTGAATCCGGATTACTTGACACGCATCTTCAAGAAAGAGACAGGCATGTCCGTATCCGACTATTTGCTACAGCAGCGTTTAGGGATGGCGGCAGGCCTGCTCGTAAATACCGATCTGTCGGTTAGTTCCATAGCTAGCAAAGTCGGGTATGCCAATTTCTCGCATTTTTCCCGTATGTTTAAAAAATATATGCATCTAAACCCAGTTGAATATCGAACTCAACATCATCAGGGATTGCTCTCAGGCGGAAGTCGGGAAAGTGATAGAGAGAAGTCGTGATATGAGCAGAGGTGAGAGCCTCATCATCGTACAATGAGTTCAGAACCACTCTTAAATAGAAAACTGGGGGGAAAAAGATGAAAAGAATCACGTATACAGCGACCTTGCTTCTGTTATGTTTCACTCTTGTCCTATCGGCATGTGGAAAAAGCAATGACAGCGCTAATAAAGAACCGAATCCAGGCAACTCATCCGAAGAACAAGTGGAAGAAATTACGGTAGCTTTTCCGCTGCTCACCACTTCTCCACATGATTTGCAACTGGTAGAAGATGAGATTAACCGTATTTCCGAAGAGAAAATCAAGACTCGTGTTAAATTTTTGCCCATCAATGCCGGTGAATGGCCTCAGCGCATGAATTTGATCTTCAGCGGTGGCGAGGAACTTGATTTGACCTATGTCGCTGGCGCTATGTACAGCAATATGGTTGCTAAAGGCCAGTTACTTCCCATGGATGATTTGATCGCTCAGTACGGAGATGGCATTAGCACTGCGTTAGGCGATCGGTATGTGGATTCAGCGAAAATTAACGGAAAAATCTACAGCGTTCCAACGGTTCGCGATTTGGCGGGCAGCTACGGTCTGACGCTGCGCAAAGACCTTGTCGACAAGTACAACATTGACATCAACGCTATCCAAACGCTGGATGATGTCGAGAGTGTGCTGAAGTTGATCAAAGAAAATGAAAAGGGTGTGGTACCTCTTGTTCCCGGAGCTCCGGGTCAGTCGTTCCGCGACAATTATGTGTTTTTTGATCCGCTGGGTGACAATATGGGCGTCTTGCCGAACTATGACAACGGGTTACAAGTAGTTAACCTCTATGAGACTAAGGAATATAAGGATTTTGTAGAAAAAATCCGTCACTGGTATTTGGAGGGGTATATTTTACCTGATGCTGCAACGAACAAAACAACAACCTTTGAGCTGATCGGTTCTGGTAAAGCATTCTCGTATCTGGCTTTGCAGAAGCCGGGCTTTGCAGCTCAGGAATCGAAGACATCCGGCACAGAGATGGTTTCGAAGGAATTACTAGCACCGGTTGCAACCACAAGCAATGTGACGGGGGCGATGTGGGGCATTCCAGTTAGCTCTAAACACCAAGAAAAGGCGATGAAATTTTTGAACCTGATGTATACGGACAAAGATATTGTCAACCTGTTCGATTGGGGCATAGAAGGAACGCATTACAAGAAAGTTGAAGGTGCAGCTGATCATATTATCGCGTATCCAGAAGGCAAAGACGCGGCATCCGTCGGCTACAATATGATAGGCTGGATATTTGGTAACCAATTCCTGTCCTACGTAATGGAAAATGACGATCCGGACATTTGGAAAAAAACCGATGAATTCAATCAAACCGCAACTCCATCTAAAGCGCTTGGTTTTGTGTTCGATGCATCTGCAGTCAAGACAGAAGTCGCGTCGGTATCCAACGTCGTGACACAATACAAACTGCCGCTTGAGACAGGAAGTGCAGATCCCGACAAATTATTACCGGAATTTATCAGCAAGCTGAAGTCGGCAGGCATTGATAAGATCATTGCTGAAAAACAGAGACAACTGAATGAGTGGGCAAAAGGCAATTCAATTCAGTGATCACTTGGGAGTAGAACTGCTGCCCGGCCGATGAAGCGTTGGTCGGGTTTAGCATTCTGTCGAATACTTGAAGAGAGAAGGAGAGCACATGGTGAATTCGACAATTCGTCGGAAGAGAAGAACTAATCTTCGGCGTTTTATCCCGCTATACATTATGATGATACCGGGTTTTGCTTATTTAATTATCAACAACTACTTGCCGATGTTCGGGTTGTCCATCGCATTTAAGGACATCAATTATGCTAAAGGGATTTGGGGCAGCGATTGGATAGGCCTCAAAAACTTCGAATACTTGTTTAAAACAACTGATGCATACATTATTACGCGTAACACGTTGCTCTACAATGCGGCGTTTATTGTTCTAGGTCTTTCCATAGCTATTATAATCGCAATTCTACTAAACGAAATTAGAAGTAAGGTCGCTAGAGGTTTCTACCAGAGCGTAATTCTACTTCCTTTCCTTATTTCTATCATTCTGGTCAGTTACCTCGTGTATGCACTACTAAGTGTTGATTCCGGTTTTATGAACAGAACCATTCTTCCAATGTTTGGACTTGATCCGATTTCGTGGTATGTAGAGCCGAAGTATTGGCCGTTTATCTTGACCATTGTGCATATTTGGAAAGGCGCGGGTTACTCCTGTATTATTTTTCTGGCGGCAATTATCAGTATTGACCGTGAATATTACGAAGCAGCTGAGCTTGACGGAGCATCGAAATGGATGCAAATTCGTAAAATTACAATTCCTTTGATAACGCCTATTATTACGATGTTGACGCTACTTGGTATTGGACGTATCTTCTATTCTGACTTTGGTCTATTCTACCAAGTGCCCATGAACTCTGGTGCATTGTATGAAACGACAAACGTAATCGACACTTATGTGTTCCGTGGTCTTATGCAGCTAGGCGACATTGGTATGTCGGCTGCGGCTGGTTTCTATCAATCACTGGTAGGTTTTGTGCTGGTGCTGGTATCGAACTATATTGTACGTAAATTTGATAAAGACAATGCATTGTTTTAGAGGAGGGTTAACATGACGAACGAATATCGGGGCTGGCAGATTGCTTCTCATCTCATCTTAGGGTTGTTCTCGCTTGCTTGCATTCTGCCGTTTGTGCTGCTGTTTATGGCCTCTATTACGGATGCGAGTGTCATTGTCACGAAGGGCTACACATTTTTTCCATCTGATTTCAGCTTGGGGGCCTATAAATATCTGCTGCAAAACTCAAGTATGATCTTTAACGCTTACGGCATTACGATTATGACAACGGTGATCGGAACGAGCGCAAGTCTGATGATGACATCGATGCTCGCCTATCCATTATCCCGAAAAGATTTGCCAGGTGGTAAGGTGTTTGCTTTTATCGTATTTTTTACCCTGTTATTTAACGGTGGTTTGGTGCCTACCTATATGGTTTACACACAGCTATTCGATATCAAAAACACGTTGTTGGCGCAGATTGTACCCTGGTTGTTAATGAACGGATTTAACGTAATGCTGATGAGGGGATTCTTCATGAACAGTATTCCGACACCAGTACTGGAATCCGCAAGTATCGACGGAGCAGGAGAATTGACCATTTATTGGCGTATTGTGCTACGGTTGTCGCTGCCAATTATGGCTACGATCGGATTGTTCCAAACGATTGCTTACTGGAATGACTGGAATAACGGACTTGTATTCGTGACAGATTCCAATTTGTTTAATTTGCAAAATGTACTCAATCGTATTATGAGCGACATAGAGTTTCTGACGACCAATAGTAATATGGGCGCAGGCAACGCGCTTGCACAAATGCCGAGTGAGACGTTCCGTATGGCGATCGCGGTTATTGGTATTGTGCCGATTTTGATTACGTATCCTTTTTTTCAGAAGTATTTTGTAAAAGGGCTGACTATCGGTGCAGTTAAAGGGTAATTAAATAGAATTTATGGGAGAGGAAGTGCGCTATGCTCGGATTATGGCATGCTATTGTAGCAACCCCCTCTATGAGGCTGAAGATGCAGTTCAAGATTTCTAAGAAAGCCGTTTATACGCTGGATATTGCGTCAGAGCCATTATCGATACCGATTCCAATAGACACGATTGAAATAGATGGCAATAAATTAGTTGGCACAGCCAAGGCGTACTGGATGCCGGGACAAGATATTCGGGTGGAACTGGTGTTCCAGACGGATTCTTTTACGGGCAGCATCTCGATACCGGGTATTGGAACGCTGCCGCTGAAAGGGGAGAGAGGGCGTGGTCCTTTCTTGTCGGAGGCGCTCATTGAAGAGGTGCAGCCTTACCGGAAGGCGGACGTGAAGGAACGATCGAAAGAAGAGATAACGGAAGCGGTAGAGGTGCTATTGGTGCGTATGTCGCTGGAAGATAAGGTTGGACAGATGTTCCAGGTTCCGGCATCAAACTTCTCATTTGGTAATGCTGTTGACACTGACCCACCCGAGAAGTTAGTTGCAGAGGGGAGAGCAGGTTCCGTATTGGGAGCGTTCGACATAGACCGTGTATTCCGGTTACAGAAGATCGCGGTTGAGGATTCGCCACACGGTATTCCACTCTTCTTCAACGCTGATATCATTCACGGTTCACAGACGATCTTTCCCGTACCGCTGGCATGGTCTTGCAGTTGGGATCCAGAGGCGATCAAGGAAGCGTGTGCGATAGCTGCAAAGGAAGCAAGTGCGTCCGGTACTAACTATAATCACGGGCCGATGGTGGACATTAGCCGCGATCCGCGGTGGGGCCGTGTGGTAGAAGGAGCAGGCGAAGATCCATATTTGGGGTCGCTTATTGCGAAGGCGCAAGTCGAGGGATTCCAAGGCGGTTCGTTATTGGACCCGGAGACGATTGTTGCTTGCCTGAAGCACTTTATCGGGTATGGTGGAGCCGAAGGAGGACGCGACTACAATACAGTGGACATCTCGGAAGCGATGATGCGTAACCTATTCCTGCCCCCGTTCCAGGAAGGGATAAAGGTGGGCGCCGGTTCTGTTATGAACGCCTTTAATATTTATCAAGGCGTACCGGTAGCAGCGAGTAAGCCGCTGTTGAAGGATTTGCTGCGCGACGAGCTAGGCTTCGATGGTGTACTTATCTCCGATTATGGCGCAGTGGAAGAGATCGTCCTGCATGGTCATGCGGAGGATGTGAAGGAAGCTGCACAGAAGGCTGTTCAGGCGACGATGGATATTGAGATGGCCACACGTTCGTACGAGCATCTGCCCCAAATGGTAAGGGCCGGTCTGGTGTCGGAGCGGGTCATTGACGATGCTGCCCGACGTATCCTGCAACTGAAGTACAAGCTCGGGTTGATGGATGATCCTTTCCGGTACATTCGTCCGGAAAAGGAGCTTGAATATCACTTCCGCGAAGATCATCTACAGGCAAGTCTGGAGCTCGCTCGCAAGTCGATGGTGCTGCTGAAGAATGACGGTGCATTACCCCTCACTACGGAAAACGAACGTATTGCATTAATTGGACCGTTCGCGGACAGCCGTGATTTGCTGGGTCCATGGCAGTTTTCGCGATTCAGTCACGAGACAGTTACGTTGTATGAAGGTCTGCGGAACAAAGGCATTCCGGAAGAACGGTTGTTATACGCGCAGGGCTGCGGAGTGAACGAATCGCTGGCTGGAGGCATAGAGGCTGCGCTGGCGCAAGCTGCTCAAGCAGATATTGTCCTATTGGCACTTGGGGAAAGCAGCGATATGTCCGGGGAAGCCGCTTCTCGCTTAAGTATTGAGTTGCCGGAAGCACAAAAACGTTTAGCGGAAGCCGTTGTAGCGCTTGGCAAGCCGATCGTGCTGGTCTTGACGAACGGTCGTCCGTTAATGTTGGATTGGTTCGACCGTCATGTTAACGCCATCGTGGAGACGTGGTTCCTTGGCTCGCAGGCTGGAAACGCGATCGCGGATGTATTGACTGGGGACTACAATCCGTCCGGCAAGCTGACGATGAGCTTTCCGGCGCATCAAGGACAAATTCCGGTGTATTACAACCATATGCATACCGGTAGACCGGTAACGGAACAGAATAAAAATAGCAAATTTATATCGAAGTATCTCGACGGTCCAAATGAACCGCTATATCCGTTTGGCTTCGGACTCAGCTATGCGAAATTCCAGTATGCAGATTTACGACTGGATCGTGAATCCATTATTGGTGATGAGCCCTTGACTGTAACAATAACCGTTACCAATGTTGGCGAAGTGGCAGGTGAGGATACTGTTCAACTATATATTCAAGATTGTCACGGTAGCATTGTCCGGCCGGTGAAAGAATTGAAGGGCTTCAGCAAACAACGGCTTCAGCCTGGAGAGAGCCGTGAAGTCACTTTTCAGATTAGCAAAAAGGATTTGTCGTTCTGGTCGCCTGTCCATGGTTACGCGGCAGAGCCGGGAGCATTCCTTGTATTCGCAGGAACAAACAGCCGTGATGTGTTAACAGGCCAGTTCCGCTGGTCGAATTAGAAGGGATTTAATGGAGGAGGAATGGAAATGAGCAATGACAGAGATATTCAGGCGCTTATTGCGGAGATGACCTTGGAAGAAAAGGCTTCTTTGTGCTCAGGACTGGACACATGGCATTTGAAAGGGATAGAGCGTCTTGGCGTTCCGTCTATTATGGTGACCGATGGCCCTCACGGTTTGCGTAAGCAGCGCGGGTCGGCGGATCATTTGGGCTTATTCAACAGTGTACCGGCAACTTGCTTTCCTTCTGCTGCCGGTGTCGCAAGCTCTTGGAATCGCCAGTTAATTGAACGAATGGGCAAGGCGTTAGGAACGGAGTGCCAAGCGGAGAATGTTGGAATTCTGTTAGGGCCCGGAGCGAACATTAAACGTTCTCCACTTTGTGGCCGCAATTTTGAATATTTCTCCGAAGATCCATATCTGTCCTCGGAGATGGCGGCTCACCATATTATGGGTGTGCAGAGTGAAGGGGTAGGAACATCGTTAAAGCATTTTGCGGCGAACAATCAAGAGCATCGTCGGATGACCTCGGACTCTATTGTGGATGAGCGGACGTTGCGTGAAATTTATCTAGCCAGCTTTGAAGGCGCGGTGAAGAAGGCGCAGCCATGGACGGTGATGTGTTCATACAACAAGGTAAATGGGGAGTTTGCGGCGGAGAACAACAAGCTGCTTACAGATATTTTGAAGGATGAGTGGGGACATGAAGGCTTTATCGTTTCGGACTGGGGTGCAGTCAACGACCGGGTGAAGGGCTTAGCAGCTGGCATGGAACTAGAGATGCCGTCAAGTCTCGGACAAGGTGATCGTGCGATTGTACTTGCGGTCCAAGAGGGACGATTGTCAGTAGAGAAGCTGAATGCGGCTGTGGAACGTTTGCTGCGGATCATCTTTAAGGTCGTGGATGAGCGTAAACCGGAGACGGTGTTTGATCCGGAAGCCCATCATGCGCTTGCTCGCCAAGTAGCAGGAGAGAGCATGGTGCTGCTGAAGAATGAAGACGATATCTTGCCGCTGAAACGAAGCAGCAAGATCGCGCTCATCGGAGCACTCGCGAAGGAACCGCGCTACCAAGGCAGCGGAAGTTCGCAGATCAATCCTACTCGTCTTGAAGATATCAGCGAAGAATTGACGCGTTCGGCGGGAGCTAATGCTCAAATCGCATATGCGAAGGGCTATGAATTGAATGGAGATGCAACGAACGAGGCGTTAGTTCAGGAGGCGGTCAGTCAAGCTGCCCAGGCTGATGTTGCCATCGTATTCGCGGGGTTGCCTACTCGTTATGAGTCGGAAGGTTTTGATCGTAAGCATCTGTGTATACCGGATAATCAATTGACTCTTATTGAAGCAATAGCCGCCAAACAGCCAAATGTGGTTGTCGTGCTCAGCAACGGCGCTCCGATTGAGATGCCTTGGCTCGGCAGCGTTAAAGCGGTACTGGAAGCCTATTTAGGCGGTCAGGCGTTGGGTGGGGCCATCGCTGATTTGTTGTTTGGCGACGTTAATCCGTCCGGTAAGCTGGCGGAGACATTCCCTGAACAGTTAAGCGATAATCCTTCCTATCTGTTCTTCCCAGGGGAAGGCGATAAAGTAGAGTATCGGGAAGGGCTATTTGTAGGGTATAGATATTACGATAAGAAAAAGCTTCGCCCGCTCTTCCCATTCGGTTACGGTTTAAGCTACACCACATTCGAATATTCAGATCTAGCTGTTAATAAGAAGCAGTTGTCTGATCAAGAAACGTTGACGGTAACAGTGAAGGTGCGCAATACGGGATCTGTGAAAGGCAAAGAAGTCATTCAGTTGTATGTGCGAGATGTCCAAAGCAGCGTCATGCGTCCCGACAAGGAATTAAAGGGTTTCGATAAAGTGGAGCTAGCTCCAGGCGAACAGAAAACGGTGACGTTTACGCTGGACAAACGCAGCTTCGCTTATTACGACACAGACATTCAAGATTGGGTGGTTGAGTCGGGAGCGTTCGAAATCTTAATGGGCCAATCTTCGCAACATATCATATTGACGGAAACCGTCACAGTAGAATCGACCTTCGTTCGCCCCATCTCATTCCATCGCAATTCGACGATGTTGGATTTGAAGAGTACCGAGAAGGGCGCTGCGTACGTTAATCAGGTCATCAGCATGCTGCCGTTCGCTTCGACGATCGGCGAAGAGCATAAAGCTATGCTACATGCATTCATGGAGTATATGCCTCTCCGCGGACTTCTCTCGTTCAGTGGTGGTAAGTTTACAGAGGAGATGCTTGAGCAGGTGCTGGCTCAGTTAAACGAGTAAGCCACGGGAAGTCTGAAGAGAGGGGGAATATAAGTGGATCATCAATGGAGACTGACTCTACACCCGCAGCCGCGCAAGGTGGAGCGGCTGGAAGGGAGCTCGCCACTGTCCGCTGTTTTTAAGGTGGTGTTCCAGGATGCAGAGAGCGAACGGGCTGCATTCCATTATGTGTCACAGGTTGAAGGTCGCTCCGCGGACAATTCAGTGAAGAGTGAAGAGGCGGAAAGTAGTGATGTGGGGCAATTCATCCGCCTGCATCTGGAGCGTGCAGCTAGTCTGGCGGCTGTTAATGCTAACCGTTCAGCACACGAGAGGATTGCTGCGTCAAAATTTCAGGATTCGTCGTCCCTATCTGTTACGCCAGTATGTATTGCTCTGCTGCCGGAGTTACATGAGCAAGGTTATGTTCTGGAGTGGGATGGAAAAGGATTGTACATCGGAATCGGGGCAGCTGAGGGGTTGCATTATGCAATGATCACCTTGGAACAATTGATGATGCGTCAAGGGTTAATATGGGATCATTTTCACCTGGAAGATGAGCCGGATTTTCCTGTCAGAGGCGTTATGCTGGATATCGGGCGAAACAAAATTCCGAAGATGGAAACTTTGTATGAACTGATCGACCACCTCTCTAAGCTGAAGTTCAATCATTTGCAGCTTTATATCGAAGGCTTTGCTTTCGACTATACGTTGTATAGAGAGCTGTTCCCTGAAGCAACCCCTATAAGTGCTGCACAATTTCGTGAGTTAGATGCTTATGCGAAGGCAAGATTCATTGATCTTGTGCCGAACCAGAACTGTCTCGGCCATATGGCACCATGGCTTATGAAGCCTGAGCTCGCACATCTTGCGGAGCATCCCGGTGGACAACCGACACCACACGCATTCAAATTACCGCCGACGACCTTGAATCCGATGGATGATAAATCAATCGAGTTGGTGCGGACCATGCTTGACGAACTGCTGCCATTGTTCTCATCGTCTTTTGCCAATATTAATTTGGACGAACCTTTTGGTCTTGGAAAGGGTCAAAGCAAGGAAGAAGCCGATGAGATCGGCATAGGAAAGCTGTATCTGAACTACGCAGAAAAGGTGATTGATATCGTTCGCAGCCATGGGAAGCGAACGTTGATGTGGGGAGACATCGCGACGAAACATCTGGAGATTATTCCGTTGCTGCCGAAAGATGTGACGGTACTCCATTGGAATTACGACAGCCATACATCCTTCGAAGCCTACTCTAGGCTGCTGGCCGAGAATGCTGTGCCGTTCTATGTTTGTCCGGGCACCAGTTCATGGTCGTCGATTACAGGACGCACGGATAATATGCTGGCGAATTTAGCGGATGCCGCAAAGTATGGAAAAATTTACGGCGCCAAGGGATATGTTGTGACGGATTGGGGCGATACCGGACATTGGCAGCCGCTTATCCTCAGTTATCCGGCTTACGCGCTGGCGGCTGGAGCAAGTTGGAACGCAGATTGTTGTGCTGAGGATTCGAAGGGTGCGGCAAGTTATGTATCAGAGTGCATATTGAAGGATAATAGCGGTGTAATCGGCGAACTGTTACTGGAGCTAGGGCGCTACTATCACCTGGAACAAAGCACGCTGGAGAATATGACCTATACTAGCTATCTGCTGCATCGCGGGTTATCAACCCGAGAAAAGCTAGAGAGCGAGACGGTATTTTTAGTAAAGCTGCTAATGGAAATCGGCGGGAGAGGCATTCCGTTCCAATTAGACTACCACTATAAAGAAATGCAAATATGGCTGGTGGAGCGTATGACTGAACTCAGCCGCGTGAGCCTTGATGTTGCCGATTCTGATGTTATTATCGCGGAGCTGACCAATTCGTTGCGGCTAATCAAACACGGCTCCGGCTTGCATCGTTATATTTTTCAAATAGATCTGCCGGATGCTGCATCGGAAATCGCTTGGATCACTAAGCTGAAAGAAGACCTTGTAGTCATTATCGAAGAATTCAACCGATTATGGCTGCTCCGCAACCGAAACGCTGGCCTGTCGACCAGTAATACAAACCTATATAAGCTGCAAGCGCAATACGAAGAACGCCTCCGTGAGTTGGAAGGCGATTTGTAAGGAATAACTCGGATTTCATATGCTGGACCAAAAAAAGCGACCTGTTATGGTCGCTTTTTTATTTTTACCACAATCCCTTATTCCTCAACTAGTGAATTCTCCAAGTTAGAATACCGGCGTTCATACTACGGCATGCATTCATCGCAACTTCAGGTGTCTGGTATTGTTCTCCCCAAGCCACGAGATATCGGAATTCATAGAATCCCCCCAAGGTAGCTGAGAAGTTCGTCTCCCAATAATTATTCATCGCCCAGGCATATAAATGTCCGGGATCCTGCTGTAACTTGGCATCTCCATTCAGCAGACGGAACCCATGATTTAAAGAGCCGAGTTGAATGAGGGGGGTATCTGGCATGGCAATAGCGATACCATCATGGGCTGTTACATAAGCAGCGCCTTCGCCTAGGCAATAGTAATCGGCCAAGCTGCCTGTCAGTTGATCTTTGCGGGGGCGCGTTAGCGCATCCATCTTATCAATCCATAATTCCTCAGTTTCACTCGTTATTGGACTTCCGAAAGGAAGCGAAATATATAAGTTCTCTGGGTCCCATACACTGTCCTTGTGTATACGGACTGCCACATCTACTCGAGGGTGATTGGCATAAGCGGTAACAAGCAAAGAATAATGGGAGCAACCGGCTACCTCGAACGTCAGCTGGACCGTACCATATATATCACCCTGTGAGATGACCTCTACGTTAGTGAGGAGACCTGTAGAAATAACGGCATCGGGACCTTTTCGATTACGTCCCATTTTTCGCCGCACTTCATACATTTCTTGAACATTGGATGCATGAGTCACATCATACACTGGTGTAAAGGCATGGTGATTACGATCCTGACGCAACATTTCCTTCTTCGTACGTTTATCAACCCAAGATGTAATACCCGCTCCTTTAGTCCACTCGATCTTTACGAATGGGGTATCGATATAGGTGGATGTAATCTTAAAGGGTTGCTCGTCGCTGGTTACATCTAAATCCATCATGCGGTCGGATCCGACATAATCGTTCTGATACGCGGTTTTGAAGTTGTTCGATTTTACTGGCTGAATATGGACGGTTTTCTCCTCTCTGGCCTGTAGCGTAACGGGAAAACTTACAATAGTACCTCGTGATGCCTGTCTAAGTTGAGAGATATATAACTCACCGCTGTCTACGTCCCGGACTTCAAATCCGTCTTTAATGAGATTGTAGTGCCAACCCTCCATAATGAGCTGAGCGAAATCCTCTTGAGCATAATCGAAAGGGTTATACAGCTTAAATTTCATTGGCCGATCCGGGGATAAAAGTGCGTCTCCCTTGTGTGCAAGAATCTCATATAACGCTCGATGTGCTGCAGTGCTAGCATTTGCCGCAAAGGCTTCTTTTCGTAGACCTAACTCTTGGACAAATGGATTCCATGGTTCAGTAACCGAGGATTGATAACCCCATGTATGTTCTGCAAAGAGTGTTAATTGGTATTCCATATCTTTCATGGCATCGGGTGATACGATTTCACAAAGTGGATCTAATCTTTTTACCTTTTGGAATACACGCTGTGCCTCGCGGAATACTTGCACATGCTTTGGTGTCGAGCCTACACCATCTGTCCACCAATCCGGCCAATCTCCGCGATGAACAGGAATGTCCTCGGGGTGATCCACAGCATGTTCACGGACTTCCGCGAAGAAGTCTTCCAAGGTAGCGGGTACGATCGTAATTTGTTCTCCGTACTTGGCATTCCATTGCTCAATGAATCCCATGATTTGCGGATTCGGCGAGCCATTGTCCGTTGGTAAGCCGGAGAATACGATTGGGGCAAAGCGGAATGTATAGCCATCTTGCTCTAATCGGGCAATGTAACGCTGAATCCGAGTCTCTGCGATTTCAAAAGTAACACCATGGCTTGTATCGAATTCGTCTCTGATCATGTAGGACCCGCCAATACCAGGGATAAATCCCAGATCATTGCCGAACATATAATGCTCGCCATTCCATGTTAGTAACCGTTGGCCACTTGGCATTTCCCACCAAAATGGTTGTTGCTTCTTCCACAGCGGATACATGGAATGATGTGTATGAATGCAAGTTAATAAGTTCTGAATACCTGCATCGAGTAACACTTGACCATATCCCCAGCTGAATCCGGTGATATCGGCAGTCATGGCTGATGTCACCGGAAATTGAATAGATTCACCATAACTACGAACGCGCTCAATCATCGATTCAAACAGTTCTTTTCCAATCAATTCACTCATATTGAGGTAGGTGCCGGAAATCCCGATATCGCCCCGGTGAACAGCTTCTGCAAATTCTATTTTTTCTTGGTCACTGGCTCTCTTCAGAAAGGCTTCGATTGGCCAGAAGGTCTCGCAGACCCACTTAAATCCGGTCCATTCTGGACGGCGACCAGAGTGGATTTCACGTAAGATCTGAAGGTTCTGCCGAATAAAATCTACATGGTATTGCTCAATTTTCTCCTGACGTTCCGTATATCCGATATCGGTATGTGAATGGTGTATCGCATAGATCTTCCATGGTTTGCGGAGTGTCACGTTAAGTCTCTCCCTTATGGGTTATTGGGGGCATAACATGCTTGATTTGCTTCATGGCTTTATTGGTCAAACATACGTGAAATACCTATAAATGTTTTCTCCAGCAGGTTTTCTGAAGTGTGAATTTGAACTTGCTGTGGCTTTAAATGATCCTGAAGGGCATTACCAAATAAATCATAAGTTTTAGAAATTTGTCCTCCGAGAACGATGAGGTCTGGTTCAAATCCCTTAATATACGGAATGAGCATTTCTGCAAGACGTTTACCAAACTCGGTGAAAACCTCCTTACAGGGAATACTGCCGAGTCTCGCTGATTCAGCGAGCTCCTTCACATCCATTCCAGGTTGTAGGGCGCCAAATTCTTTTGCAAGCTGCAATACCCCCCTTTTGGAGAAAGCCTCGTCGATGATTCCATCTCGGTAGGGTTGATTATACAGCCATCCATTAGCAGGGATACCTTGGATTTGGTCGCTAACCTGCGATTGATCAATATAGGCAGAACCGAGCCCGGTTCCCAAAGTTAATGCAATAAAGCGCTGCTGAGGGAAGTCCAGACTTACCCCTAGCGCAAACAGTCTAGCATCATGCTCAAAACGGATTTCCGCACTTTGAAGTTGTTCCGCCCATGCCTCGTCCGCTTTCTCTATCCGTTCGTAGAATGCCTTTTTCAGATTCACCCCATAAAGGGATTCGAATTTACCTAGTCCCTGTACATAACAAATGCCTTGCTTGAAGTCGAATGGCCCGGGAAAGGCCAAGCCAATATGCCAATGACAATCTAGTTCATTTTCATTGCGTTGTGAATGATAGAATTCGAATTGAGATTTGAAAATGTTCATAAATTGGTCGAGAATGATCTCTTTATCTTGATCTGCGAGAGAAGGAAATTGCCGCTGACTTGCCAATAGGGGAAGATTGTCCTCTACAATGCATGTTTTGATGAACGTTCCTCCCACATCAAGTGCAATGACGATGTTACGCTTCATGGAGAATCACATCCCAAGCTTTAGATACGCCAGCTATAATGTCGTGACCCTCTTTGGTCAAACGAACCATTGGAGCTATGTTCCCATCGAACCCATACAGCAAGCCCGGCTCGGCAAAAGGCGCCTCAGAGCCAGGCTGGATAGGGTGATGAGAGTGAACAGGATTGACTGGTCTTTTCTGAAACATTCAAGTCACTCTCCTATACATTGAATAGATTCATTGTAAGAAGTTTTGTGCTTTAAATCTTTAGAAATAAACACCTGTTTTTTGTATAATTCGGACATTATCGTGGGGGAATAGCCTGTTTTTTTGTGCAATTATGTTGGCTTCCTATCTTGCCTTCCATCCGCAAACTGGGATTTTCGAAACTTGGCGGGGGCGACCCCCAGCTTTTTTGTAAATACACGGGTAAAATAATGAACCGATTCGAATCCTGCACGTTTGGCAATATCCTTAATGGCGATATCGCTGTTAAGTAGCCATCCTTTTGCTTTTTGAACTCTCCGTTCCTGAACATAATGTACGAACGTCTGACCGAGTTGACCTTGGAATAATCTGGATAAATGTCGTGAGGAAATACCAAGCTCTTGAGAGACATGCCCAATGCTCAAAGATGAAGACAAATTGTCCTCGATATAAAGCTTAGCCCGTTTCAGCAGGCGATGCCCCTCGGTATCTTCGTCCAAGGAATTTACACTATGGTCCGGCACGCTAGAGAGACCGTGTAGAAAAGAAAGAAACAAGGAGAGGACAAGATGTTGAACCATATCCTTGGAGGCAGGTTGTTTACTTTCAATAAGACTAAAGATCGTTTGCCAAATCTGAGCGGAAATGTTTGCATTTTTCGGATCAGCTATGATTTTTCCACGGTGAATTAGACTTCGGAAGCTCCTGGAATAGATTTCAGAAGTCCGTGATTCATCGATCTCAAACGCAACAAAAAACAATGTGAGGCCCTGCTCGCTACGAATTTGATGCCATATTCCGGGTCTTGAGCAGAATAAGGTACCTTCCTGCAGTGGATAGTCGATGCCATTGTCCGAGTATTCTCCACAGCCTTCATGTACATAACAGATTTCGAAGAATGAATGCCGATGCAGAGAGTTGTTGTAATGAAGCGGCATAAACCCCCAATAATGAATCTGAAATGAAACCTGATCGTCGGCAATATGCGATATATGTTGATTGAGTAGGGCGTTTGCTCTTCTGAAATTTTGATAAGGCAATATAAACCCCTCCAAATGAACTTATAAATCTATTAAAGCTATGTATAATATGTTTGATTCTATCAAATATATGTAGGTTTCACCAAAAGCGAGGCAAAGAACTATAATTGAAAAGCCTGACCGAACTTGTAAAAATGTACGGCAAAAAACAAAACCGCGAGTACCTGAAAAGCTCTTGGTACACGCATGGAGGAGCTAGCCTTTATTCTAGTGGTTTATATCCCGAAGGATTGTTAATCCATAAAATGTAAAAATGTCATATGATAACTTGATGACTGCTGTCACTATGTATCTTAATTTAAAACAATTACAATAAAGGATGGTTCTGAATTTTAAACTTTTATGCTAAAAGAATTATCACTCATACTGGAGGTCTCTCTTGAAGATGAACCCACAACTATTACGTGATTTCCCGTTCTTCGAACATCTTGATGATGAATATTTAGCTGAAATTGCCAAGTTATGTAGTGAACGTACTTATATAAAAGGAGAGTCCATCTTTTTTGAAGGGGAAGAGGGAGAGGAACTCTATCTGGTTATATCTGGAGTTGTTCAAATCTATCAAGATAACCACTCTAGGGATGTAATCCTTTCTATTTTTAGAGAAGGTGATTTCTTTGGAGAGATGGCTTTGTTGCAAAATGAAAGAGCGCGCTCTGCTTCTGCAAGAACCATTGAGAAGTCTACCTTATGTATTCTGAAAAAACGCGATTTTATTCCCTTATTAAAAAGTAATCCGGAAATACTAATCGGCATTTTGGAAACAGCGTTAGATCGTCTGCGTGATGCTAATAAATTAATCACAGACTTGACTGTTATCGACGTGCGTACACGCATTGCTCGTGTGTTGTTGCGTCTAACAGAACAGCATGGTGTGCCCTCTGATGAAGGTGTTCTAATCGATTTGAAACTAACGCATCAACATCTGGCGGATATGACAGGAACGGCGCGCGAGACCGTGACGAAATCATTGCTTGGACTTCAGGATGAACAGTTGATACGGATTGATCAGAGGAAAATACTCGTGTGTAACATAGATAGACTTAGAAATATACTTGATGTAATCTGAGCTCACATTTGGGAATTGTAATTGGGGTTACAGACTGTAAATCACCCTAAATGATATAACATTAGTAACAAAGAACGCGAACATTTGGCTTTATGAATCGTGATGACACAATGATCATCCATAAACGAAAAGAGGAAATGGAATGAGTGTAAAAAAATTAGTTTTATCTATGTCCGGTACTTTTGTGCTGGGGATCATTGTAGGAGGGGCGTTGTTATATAACAATTCGGTTTATAACTCCGTTAAGGATGCCCTGAATGGAAATGCCACGCAAAATTCGGTAGGCAGTGTCAATGGAGTGGGCGGTATGACACAGGTTAACATTCAGAACATGGATCTTGAAACAGCAATGATGGCTGTGCAGGAGAATCGTACAAAGCTGTTAGAGGGTCAGTTGAAAGATCAAATCGCATCCGTACAAGCCCAGAATGAAAGAATCTCGCAGCTGAATCAATTGTTGGGAGTTATCAATGAAGAGCTAGGGAAGCTTCCTTCAGGTGCTGAGGCCAACGCTGCTGTGAAGCTGGCAGATGACAAGGGTGCTATGTTTACTGCTATGGGGATGGCTATACCGCAAACCAAAGGGGAGCTTGAGAGTCTGTTGGGACAAATCAAGTCACAGATTGATAGTGCAAGCAATAGTCAGCAAATGGACATGCTGCGCCTGCAAAGTTTAACGAATAAACGTAACGAAGCCTTTGATGTAATGACGGATTTTGTCAAAAAAATGCAAGATTCCAGAAGTAGTATTATCGGAAATATGCGGTGATGAGCTAAAAACTATGATACCTAATACTGCAGTTGGTTTTCTACGTGATCATCCGTTATTGCGAGGCATTCCTGATGATGAGCTACAAAGTGTAATTGATGCTATAAAACTTGTGTCTTTAGAGGATGGACAGCGGCTTCTTATGGAAGCGTCCACCTCTAAGGACTGTTTCATTATATGGCAAGGGAAAGTGCAAGTCACCTCGGTCAACTTAGTTGGGAAGGCACTGCTCTTGGCTGAACTTGGACCCGGAGAGTTAGTAGGAGAAATCGGTCTGATTCGAAACCTGCAAAGATCAGCTAACGTCACGGCAATCGGGCCAGTAAAGGCACTGCGTCTAGACCGTCCATCATTCGAATATTTGGCGAACCTGAGTCCGTTATTTTACGAAAGTGTGCTTGTGAACATACGAATCCGGATGATCCATAGTATGCTTCGAAAAGCGACAATCTGGTCGGTCATCCCTGATGCTGAACTTCGGGGTCTTGCGGAGATTACAACGATCAAAAAAGTGGCGAAGGGCGAAGAGATTATCGTGGAAGGTGCAGTGATTGATCAATTTCTTATGATTAGCAGTGGGAGCATCGAACTTCGTGGTCGAAAGCGGCGCAAGACTGTCCTTCGAGAAGGGGATTTTTATGGGGAGACAGAATTGTTAACAGACACGGCTTCCTCGCATACGTTGATCGCGGTAGAAGATAGTGAATTACTCATCATGGGCAAGTTAGAGTTCTTAACTATTCTCGATTATTACGCTCCGGTTCGCCAACAACTCATTAAGGTTCTGAACATACGAACACCCCATCTGATGGAGAAAGTTACAATTGCTTTCAGCGAGGAGTCCATTATTGAGGAGAATAAAACGCTACCTAAGGCCAAAGACAAGTGGATGGATCAGTTGCTATGGCTGGTAGGCGGATTTCTTGTCTTATCCCTCATGGCACTGTTCCTACATAGTCAATGGTGGAAGATCGGCGCCTTAATTGTTGGAGGTATAGTGGGTCCCGTAACATTCGTAGCTTTTGTGAGAAGTCAGCAGTTAGTTGGTTTTCGGCAGATGAGGCTTGTTTTAGTTTTTGTGTCTACCGCGATTGTTGCCATCCCTCTGGCTTGGTATTTAGAGCGGATTTGGCTTTTTGAAGTAAAAGCGAGTTCCTTTGACTTTTCGCAGCTTTATGTACCTTTGTCTGTAGCTCTAATAGAAGAAACTGCTAAATTGTTAATCTGTGTGATGCTCGTTCGCACCCGAAAAATCCGATTTCTGATGGATGCAGTGGTGTTTGGTGCCGCAGCAGGAATGGGATTCGCTGCTGTGGAGAGTATTATTTATGGATGGGTGCATATAGACGAGGCATCTTCCCTTGGGATGCTCGCCGTCCTCTGGATGAGAGCATTATTATCACCCTTCGGTCATGGAACATGGACTGCGATTGCAACTGTGGGGATATGGTATGCAAGCAGCATGCATAAGAACTCGAACTTGGGGGACGGCAAGCTATGGACCAGGTGGCGACATGCAATGGAGATGTTCTTGGCAGCAGTTGTGATGCATGCACTATGGAATTATCGCTTTGAATCCGGTCTGATGAAGGCGGGTGTTATGACTTTAGTCGGGTTTGTGGGCCTCTATTTATTGTTCTCACTCCTCCGTAGGGGGAGAAGAGAGGAGTTCCACGTATTGAATATGTTAAATCCAACCACGCATGAGGCTATCCTTCATGACGATCAAGTGAAATCAATGGCGCAGGAGCTTTATTGTGAAGGCTGCGGGTCAATGTCTCCTCAAGGTACTCGCTATTGTGCACGCTGTAGCCAGGCATTAAGGATTAAATGATAGTTTGCTAACTCTAACGTAGAGCCAAAAGCTCCATTCCTAGTGGAACGGAGCTTTTTCGTGTGTTCATTTAGAAACATGTGAAGGATTGGATGGACCGCAGGCTCAATCCTGTATACATCCAAAACCTCCCATTCCACTGAAACCCCGCAACCGAGGTTCGCCCTACGAAAATAGGGAAAAACCAGAATTGATTTCTGTTCACGAGCCAAACGTACGTATTGCGAAACAAACAACCAGCGATTGCTCCCGGGTCGACAGCAAAGGATGAAATAGAAGGTTGTTGAGGGATGAATTGCGGCGGAGGTGAGCTGGGTGCCGTGACTCCCGGTTGTCCTGGTTGTCCTGGTTGTCCTGGTCCCGGTTGCCCCGGCTGCCCTGGGAACCCTGGGAATCCTGGGAAACTTGGAGGTGGAAAAAATGACATGATCTTGTCACTCCTTAATTGATGGGCTAAAACATTGTATGTAGGAGCGG
>RCUU01000270.1_pt1 | contig 29714 bp, 29 predicted proteins | sample 2166211 | NCBI WGS metagenome assembly RCUU01 (sample SAMN09932620, study PRJNA488358) | compost metagenome | feature: garden; material: soil; isolation source: compost soil in phenylacetic acid-enriched culture | place: Germany: Experimental Botanical Garden Goettingen | collected 2016-01-27
TACATATTCGATGAACCGCTTGGCCGCTGGCGAAACGTAGCGATCTTTTCGCCACCTCTTCGTTTAAAGATGGGGAGCGATGTTCAATCGGAATACTTCGGTCGGAGGGCGGTCTCTTTTGCGCTTATCATCGGTCAGAACGACGACGGTCTCCAGGCTTGGGATCACGTAGATGAATTGTCCTCCGTAGCCGCGGGCATAGAAAAACTCAAAAGACGACTCCCGCTCCCCCGTGTATACGTCCGTCCACCAATGCCAGGCATAGCAGCCGCGATGGGGGGCTTCGACGTCAATCGCGGGATGGACGGACTCCTTCAGGCGTTCCTGGCTGATCAGTTGTCGTCCGTTCCAGGCGCCTTGCTGTAAATACAATAAACCGAACTTCATCATATCCGTTGGCCGGAGCCATAATCCGAATCCGCCGGTATGAATTCCCTGCGGGTCTTGCTCCCAGCGGTAGGTTTCGATGCCGAGCGGGCCGAACAGGTTCTCTTCGGCAAAACGGGCTGTCGGCATGCCGGCTGCTTGGACCAAGATTGCCGATAGGAGCTGGGAGCCGCCCGAGTTGTATTCCATCCGGTCGCCGGGGCGATCGGCCATCGGCTGTTCCAGGGCGAACCGGACCCAATCGCGGGAGCGGGTCATCCGTGGAAACGAGTTATGCTCGCCGAATTCTGTCCAATTCCACCCTCCCGACATGGTGAGGAGATGCCGCAGGGTGATCTCCCGCTTCCGTTCGTCGGAGTCCGCATTCAATGAGGGGAAGAAGGTGCGGATTTGCGTATCGGGTGGAGGCAGCAGACCGCGGTCGAAGGCGATGCAGATCAAGGCTGATAGGAAGCTTTTTGTGCAGGAATTGGTTTTGGCGATTTGGTCAGCCACTTGCGTGTTACGATAATGCTCGAGGACAAGCTGGCCTTCCCGGTTGATGAGACAGCTTCGTAATTGAAGCGGCTGAATGGCCGCAGAAATGGCAGAGAGATTCATCGCTTAGATGTCCTTTCTAGTGTCGTGGGGCCCAAAGGATAATCGATACGCCGATCAAACAGATTGCGGCGCCAAGCCAATCGTAGAGGTCGGGCGTCTTCTTGTCTACCCACCAGCCCCATAATATCGCGAGCGCGATGAAGACGCCCCCGTAGGCTGCATATACGCGACCGAAAGAAGGGAACTTTTGCAGGGTCGGAACGATGCCGTAGACGATGAGGATCAACCCGCCAGTGATGCCATACCAGAGCGGCCTGGATTCCCGGAGCCAGAGCCAGATCAAATAGCCGCCGCCGATTTCGGCGAGTCCGGCGACAAGAAACAAGAGAATCGCGAGGAGCATGATGAAGCCAATCCTTTCGCTCTATTTTTACCCATGATTGTACCATGGATCCGTAAAGATGAAACCTTGATGAAGACTATGGCGTCTTCGCGCGAATGCGTTATAATCGATCTAAGGTGAATATTCAAATTTAAACTATCAAATCTACAATTAAAGGAGTGGATCCGGATGGAAAGAGTCCAATCGGAAACGCAATTCGAACAATTGATTCAAAGAGACCAGTATACGGTCATTAAATTCGATACAACCTGGTGCCCGGACTGCAAGAACCTCGATCGGTTTATTGGAGATATCATCGCCGAGCATACGGACAAGGAGTTCTACGCGATGGATGCCGAGGAATTCCAGCCGTTGGCCGAAGCTAACGAGGTGCGGGGCATTCCGAGCCTGCTCGTCTATAAAAACGGGGAGAAGCTTGCCCATCTACACAGCAAATTCGCCAAAACGCCGGGGCAGATCCGCGAATACCTCGAGAGTTTGGCTTAATCCGGTAGGGGGGCGTTCATCGTCCGTCATGGGGAGAGAGGAACATGAAGTTTACGGAAATGACTTTGTGGTCGGGGCAACTGCAGGAGACGGAAGCCTTCTACACGGAAATCCTGGGGTTTGCCTTAATCGAGCAAGGACTGGAGCACTTCACGATTCAAGCCGGAACCACGCTGCTCACGTTTCGTTTGGCCCAGGAGAACGTCTCGCCGTTTTATCATTTTGCGCTGAACATACCGGAGAATAAATTTGTTGAAGCCAAGCAGTGGTTGGCGGCGAGAGTTCCATTGATCCGTGAACAGGGGGAAGATGAGGTGTTCTTTACCTCCTGGAACGCGCATGCGGTTTATTTTGAAGATCCGTCCGGTAACATTGTCGAATGGATTGCCCGGCATCATTTACCCAGCGGGATCAGCCACGATTTTACCGTCGATGACATCATGGGGGTTAGTGAAATCGGTATCGTTACATCCGAAGTCCTCCCCTTGGTTCGTCGTTTGAACGCGGCAGGGATACCGAATTGGAGAGGGGACGATGAGGGACTGACCCCAGTTGGCGATGAATATGGGCTGCTGATCGTCGTCAGGGACAGACGGGAATGGTATTTCTCCAACCGGAAAGCGGCCCATTTCTACCCGGTAGAACTGTCCGCAGTCGGGATCGGGCAATTGAAGTTTCGTGCGCAGGACGAGTTGTTGGTCACATCGTTCGGTTGAATTGAAGCGGATGCTTCATGTACACGTTCATGGATGTTGTCCCTTGTTTTGTGGTATATTGCTTATATAATAAGCAGTTGAATTTTGGACAGGAGACACATGCATGAACGAGAATGGAAATAAGACGGACGATCGTAACTATACGAAGGGGCTTCCTCACGGAATTGCATTAACCTGGGGATTGATTCCGGAGCCTAAACGGGGGCCCAAACGGGAGCTAAGCATTCCGGAAATTGTCCGTACCGCAGTTGCACTTGCAGATAAGGACGGGCTCGCTGCCGTATCCATGAGCCGGGTCGCCGGAGCGCTGGGTTATACGGCCATGTCGCTGTATCGATATATTCCGAGTAAGGACGATCTGCTGTTGCTTATGCAGGAGGAGGTCGGCAATATTGCTCTCCCTGAGGATCAGGATCCGGAAGACTGGCGGGGAATGATGCGCACTTTCGTATGGAGCTCGTTGCAAATATATCAGGAACATCCCTGGTTTGCCGATCTTCCGATTTATGGCGCGCCAATCACACCCAACAGTTTACGGTTTGTCGATTGGGCATTGAAGGGAATGCGAGACTTCCCTACTAGCGGGTATGTCAAAATGTCAATTGTACTTCTCCTGAGCAGTTATGCACGCGCCTGCGGAATTCTGCAACGGGACATGGACCGGGCCTTCAACTCGGGGACGAGCCCGGATGAATTTAGCGGTAATAGCTACAGTGCTGCTTTGAAAGAGCTCGTCACCCCGGAGCGTTTCCCCTATTTGCATCCATTGATCATGTCGGGAGAGTACACCGGGGAAGATGAAGCCGAGGGCGGCGTGGGGAATGACATTGAATTCGGTCTGGAGCGGATTCTTGACGGGATAGAGCATTATTTGAGCGCTGCGAAAAAATAAACATAAAGCAGGGATAACGAAGCGATTCGTTATTCCCTGCTTTTTTTATTGCGCTTTTTGCCGGGTGATGGTTGCGTTTATCGTTGTCCTGACCGCCTTTGAAACACGACGCGACACCAGACGAAAGCACCGGCGATGAGGATCAGGCACCACCCGACTGCCCACCAAGCATTGTCACCGAGCGGGACGTTAGTGAGCAACCCGCGGATCGTTTCGATCGCCGGGGTGATCGGCTGGTGAGCCGCGAAGCCCTGCAGCCATCGCGGCATCGATTGCGTGGGCACGAAGGCGCTGGATAGATAGGGGAGGAACAGCAGGATGAACCCGTAACCGCTTGCGGCCGAGGCGCTCCCGGCGATGAGGCCGATGGCTGCGAATAACCAGGTGATGGCCAGGATAAACAAGATGATCATGCCCATAGCCCCTAGCCATTCCCAGAAACCGGCGGCAGGGCTGAAACCGACTAGCAAAGCAACGCAAATCACGATCACCGTGGCGATAAGATTGCGGAACAAGCTGGCTACGACATGGCCGGTTATTACGCCCAGGCTTTGAATCGGCATGGTGCGAAATCGCTCGATCACACCGTTGGAAAGGTCCTCGGCGACTTTCACCGCAGTCCCTGAAGCACCAAATCCGGCACACAGCAGGATGATCCCGGGAACCACATACTCAACGTAATTGCCGGAGGGGTCAAGGGCACCGCCGAAAACATAGGTGAACAGCAGCATCAGCATCACCGGGAGCACGATCGCCATGACCATGGCATCCACATCTCTCAGACTATGGCGGATGCCGCGGCCGATGAATACCCAATTGGTCATCCAGGACGAAGGCACTTTGGCTGAAAATGGGGCTTCCATTAAACGGATACCTCCTTATCGCCGGAAGTCAGAGAAATGAACACCTCATCCATCGTCGGACGCTGAATGCTGACACGTACATCCGCGGGTACCTGGGTTTGAAGATCATTTAAGATCCCCAACAAATCACGGATGGTGCCGTCCGTCGGCACCCGGGATAGCAACTGATCATCGGCGTCCCGGAGTTCGACCCGATCGCTGCGGACTTGAGCTTTCAATTGCTCCGCCGTACCGGTCGCAACGATTCGTCCGTCCTTGAGAACGGCGATCGTATCGGCCAATTGATCCGCTTCCTCCAAATATTGCGTTGTTAGAAAAATCGTATGACCCTGCCGCGCTAATTCCGTGATGCTACTCCAGAGTACGCGGCGGCTCAGCGTGTCAAGACCGGTTGTCGGTTCGTCCAGGAACAGTACCGGGCGGTTGACGATCAGGCTGATCGCTAGATCAAGACGGCGACGCATGCCGCCGGAATAGGTCTTGACCCGTTTTCGGGCCGCATCGGTCAAGTCGAATTGTTCTAATAGCTCTGCAGCGCGCAAACGTGCCATTTTGGAGGTTAGGCCTGAAAGACGGCCCATCATCACTAAATTTTCCTCTCCGCTCAGCACCTCATCGACCGCGGTAAATTGTCCGGTAAGGCTGATTGAACGTTTGACTTCGTTTGTTTGCGCGGTCACCTCGTACCCAGCAACCCGAACCGTTCCCGCATCGGGTGTGGTAAGGGTCGAGAGGATGCGGATTAGGGTTGTTTTACCGGCGCCATTGGGTCCCAGCAAGGCATAGACCGTGCCTTTTGGCACAACAAGATCAACCCCGTTCAGCACAGTTTGGCTGCTGAAGCTTTTGTACAACCCGCTAATTTCGATCGCATGATTCATTCCAAGGACTCCTCTCTCAATTAACAGTATATAATGTAAACAGTATATGGTGTAAGCATATGTGAAGTCAATACGAAACATTCATGGCATTGGCTAATTTTTTCGTTGTGCGACTAGAGAAATACTTCCTAAATCATACCTAGTGCTATTTTCCTGTTTTTTGAAACGAAGGGAATGCACTCTACACTAATAAGGTTGATCGGACGATAATCCATGGTGGAGTGGTACTTTTTTCCACAAAGGGACCGCTTTGAAGGACATCTTATCAAAGTGAGGAGACATGCGATGTAGAGAGATTGAACTAGAGAAATAGCGATAGGAGACTGTTGTGGAGCGCTACATAGTTAAACGACAATGAAGGAGAGAAATCATGGAGAGAGCGTTCGTGAGCAAACGCAAAGCCCGGATCTGGGCGCATTTATTGACCGCTATCATTTTATGGATCAGCAGCGTGCAAGTGATACCGGCACCGGAGGCGCGTGCAGCTGAGGGAGATTATTTACTCTCACTATATAGACCGGTCTACAGTTCTTCGTCGCTAGGCGGGAATACGCCGGATATGGCAGTGGATGGCAACGAGAATACCCGATGGGAAAGCGTATGGAAAAAAGATCCGCAATGGATGTACGTCGACTTAGGCGCCAGTGCTACGATCTCGAAGATATCCGTCCATTGGGAGAACGCCTATGCCAGCGCTTTTGTGTTTGAGGTGTCCGACGATGAAGTTCATTGGGAGCCCGTCTATTCCACGACGGAAGGTAAAGGTGGATGGACGGAGGTCGACGTGGATGTCAAAGCCCGTTATGTCCGTGTGTTAAGCACGAAACGGGCACAGGAAGCCTACGGCGTATCGATTTACGAATTTAACGTTTATGGCACCGGCGGTGTCAGCTTGCCTCCAAAGCCAGCTGCAGCAAATCTGGCGCTTGGCAAGCCGGTAACAGCCTCTTCGCTGGAAATCGATGAGCCTAGCAAATCGGCGGAAGATAAAGCCAAAATGGAAGAGAAAAACTATTTAGCGATCCATGCGACCGACGGCAGCAACGATACACGCTGGTCTTCAGTTTACAAGGACAACGAATGGATTTACGTCGACTTGGGTGAAACCCGGGAAATCGGCAGCGTATCCTTTAACTGGGAGACGGCTTACGGGCGCGCTTACGATATTCAGGTATCCGAGGATGCCAGCCACTGGACAACCGTATACCGCGAGTTAAACGGATCGGGCGGACGGGAAACCATCCCGGTCTACGCGAATGCCCGTTACGTGAAGATGGCCGGTCTCGGCCGCGGCTCCACAAACGGCTATTCGCTGTTTGAATTCGGCGTCTACGCTTACCGGGAAGGCGATCCGAAATCAACCTATGACATCCCGGAAATTCCGGTCGCTTCCGCCGTTCAGGTTGGCGCGGGCAGTTATGAAATCAACGATGTGACGATGCTGGAACCCAAAAATCCGAAGTATCGCACCTCTAACGTCGAAGCGCCGATTCCTTCGAATGACTGGTGGCAGTCGATTCTGATCACCAATTTAGGCGACGGTAACAGCCTGGTGACACTTCCGCTGAAGAATCGGTACACCAAGCAGGGGCTGAACATTTTGAACCCAGGAGCCGGGTATGCTTCCGCTGACGGAGGTTCGATGGACGCTGACGGCGAACCGGATTTGATCCTGTCGACGAATAACATCAACCCTGCCGAGCTTGTCACTAAGATCTCCGGATATGGCGATTACTCCGCCACGGTCATGATGAGCGACGACGATACGGCGAAAATGAGCACAACATTCGTCAAAGGCTCGCCGTTCCTCTACAACACGTTCGAGAATCCGGATGCGGCGATTTTGCAATCGCAGTACATCACCCGGCTGTATGATGATCACAACCAACCGATTCTGCTCAATGACGGCGATGTCCTGACGGCCGATCATATCGGGATCGAGGTAACCAACCAGGACAAGGCACCGCAGCCGCAAACCTTCGTGCGCCAGTACGGGGTGTTCGCACCAGAAGGCACGGTATTTATGAAGCTGGGCAACACGATCAAGATCAAGTTTGGCCCAGGAGGAAACTACCTCTCCCTGGCGGCGCTGCCGTCTGCGGACGAGCTGAGCGGCTACTATCAGCATGCCTATGCGTTCGTCACGGATACGCAAGTCGACTATCGTTACGATGAAGCGGCTTCGCTCGTAACGACGGACTTCCACTCGATCACGGAGCTGAAACGCCCGGGCTTCTCTTCAGAGACGTTCATGGCGCTGCTGCCGCATCAATGGAAGATCGCCACCACGCCTTTAACCGATCTGAGCTACCCTTCGATTCGCGGGCTGTTGAAGGTGAGCGAAGGGAATTCTTTTACGACCCAAGATCGTTTCTATGGCATCATTCCGCAGTTTGTTGAACCCGATGATCCGACCTATTCCCGGGCACAGATGATGGCGTATCTGGATCAACTGGATGCGGACGTAGTGGGCAACATCATGAGCGAAGACCCTTATTGGCAAGGCAAAAAGCTTCATCCATTGTCATTAGGTGTCTTGATCAGCGATCAGCTTGGCGATACGGAACGGAGAGATCATTATCTGTCCAAGCTGAAAGACATTTTGACGGACTGGTACACCTATTCGCCGGAAGAACGGCTGCACTCGTATTATTTCCATTACTCGGACGAGTGGGGGTCCATCTTCCCGTACGGCAGCGGCTTCGGCGTGAATACCGGCTTGACGGACCACCATTTCACCTATGGCTATTACATCTTTGCTTCCGCCGTGCTGGCGACGTACGATAAGCAGTTCCTCCAGGATTATCGCGAGATGGTGGAAGTGCTGATTCGAGATTATGCGAATCCGTCGAAGACGGACAGCCAATTCCCTTGGCTCCGCAACTTTGACCCTTACGAAGGTCATTCCTGGGCGGGCGGCTATGCGGACAATCGCAGCGGGAACAACCAGGAAGCGGCCGGGGAAGCTCTGTTCAGCTGGGTCGGCGAATATATGTGGGGCCTGGTAACGGGCAATGACGCATATCGCGATACCGGCATTTGGGGCTTTACGACCGAGGAAAAAGCAGCAGAGCAGTATTGGTTCAATTATGATCACGACAATTGGGTAGAAGGCTACAAGCACGCTACCGTAGGTCATGTCTACGGAAGTGCCTATTTGTACGGCACGTATTTCTCCGGCGATCCGGAGCAGATATACGGCATTCACTGGCTCCCGCCTGCGGAATGGATGACGTATTATGGACGGGATCCGCAAAAAACAAACGAGCTGTATGCCGGATTGATCAAGGACCTTGGCGGCCAGCCGGAACGTTCGTGGCAGCATATCATCTGGCCATTCCAATCGATTGGCGATCCGGAAGGCGCGCTGGCGAAGTGGGATACCCGACAAATGCAACAGAACGAAGTATTCAACGCATATTGGTTCATTCACAGCATGGTGTCGACGGGAACCCGTTCCATGGAGATTTGGGCGGACGATCCGGCCGTTACCGTATATGAAAAAGACGGCGTCTACACGGCGCAAATCTGGAATCCGTCGGATAACGCCAAGACCGTGCATTTCTTCGGCGCGAATGGGCCATTGGGATCGGCAACGGTATATGCTAAAGCCCAAGTGAAAGTAAACCCGCTAGAAGAGACCGTGTTGGAAGGACCAGATCCTTCGCAAGGCGTGAAATATCTGGATCGCAGCGGATGGACGATCACGGCTTCGTCCAGCTCGGAAGGCGTTGAACGCTTGGTGGACGGCGACTTGTCGACCCGCTGGTCTTCGGGACGTTTGCAAGCTCCCGGCGACTGGCTGCAAATCGATTTGGGATCGGAGCAAACGTTTGACACCTTATTTATGAACTCCGGCACGAACTGGGGAGATTACGCGCATGGTTATGAGGTTTACGTCTCGGCTGACGGTGAAAGCTGGAACGATCCGGTGGCAACAGACACAGGTACATCGCCAAGCCTAGCCGTATCCTTAAATAAGCAGCAGGCCCGTTATGTGAAAATGGTGCTGACAGCGCCTGCGGACAGCTGGTGGTCGATTTCCGAGCTAAAGCTGGCCGAGTTCGGCGCTGCTGCGCCGCCTGTAACACCGCAACCGGCAGATGGCTCGTTGGATGATCGCTCCGGCTGGGTCGTAACCGCATCCTCCACCCAGGGGAAGGATGTAACGGTAAACATGTTGGACGGTAACCGCGACACGCTCTGGACGAACGGAAGAGAACAAGCAAGCGGCCAATGGGTGAAGGTGGATTTAGGCGCGGTCCATCGCTTCGATTCCATCGTGCTTGATCCGGGCAATGCGGGGGAAGATTACCCGCGCTCGTATCGACTATATGTTTCAAACGATGGAGAGAACTGGGGGGATCCGGTCATCGGAGGCCCAGGACAGGCGGGCCGCTTGTCGGTCACTTTCCCGACGCAAACCGCCCGTTACCTGAAGCTGGTGCAAACCGGCGAAGCGAACCGGTGGTGGTCGATCGCCGAGCTCTATGTCAATGATTACGGCATCGGCAAGCAGAAAGAAGTGACGCCCGACAACTGGATCGTTACCTCCTCCTCCGGTGATATTGCGGGGGCGATCGTAGACGGCGTGGAAAGTTCCCGCTGGACGAGCGGCCGCGAACAAACCGGCGGTGAATGGTTCCAACTTGATTTGGGTATGGCGCAGCCGGTAGACCAAATGGTGATGGACAGCACACACAGCCATGAGGATTACGCACATGGCTATGAAGTGTACGTATCGCTGGACGGTGAATCTTGGGGAAGTCCCGTCGCATCGGGGACGGGCAAAGGTCCGATTGTGACTGCTGCCTTCCCGTTGCAGACGGCTCGGTTCCTCAAAGTCGTACAGACGGGAACCGACCCCCACTGGTGGTCGATTCATGAAGTGAAGGTATACACAGCAGATTCGACCCCATGGATTCCGGAACCGCAGGATGGGGAGGAAGTACTCTTGAATACGTTGGACCGCTCGGGCTGGACGGTTACGGCATCGACCTACGCCGATCTCTCGGCGCTGTTCGATGATAACTTAGGCAGCCGCTGGACCTCTGGCGCGGGGCAATCCCCGGACCAATGGATACAGATCGATCTAGGCGGCGAGCGGCATTTCAGCCGATTAAGTATGGATTCGGGAGGCAGCGATAACGATTATGCCCGCAGCTTCCAGGTACTCCTCTCAGAGGACGGCGAGAGCTGGACAACGGTCTCGGAGGACGTCGGAACTAGTAAGCAAATCGTGACGACATTCCCACAGCAATCCGCCCGGTACGTAAAGATCCTGCAAACTTCCACGACACCGGAGTGGTGGTGGTCGATTGCCGAAATAAATCTATATCGTTAAGAAGCGGCAAGATCAGATAGTTGAATGCAGCTCCCGGACGGAATTTTCCGTTGCAGGGAGCTGCTTTTTTATTAAATAATTGGAGAACGGAAATTCTAAAATAATTCTTTACCGAACGTTCTCAATATGATAAACTCAAGATGAAAGGAGGGACCGCCCATTGGCCAGAGCCAAACAATTTGACGAGGATACGGTGTTGCTGAAAGCGATGAAGCTATTTTGGGAACAAGGCTATGAGAGAACGTCGATGCAGGATTTGGTCGAGCAAATGGGCGTTCATAAGCGTAGCATGTATGACACATTCGGCGATAAGCATTCTCTGTATGTCCGAGCGCTGAACCGGTATCAGGAAGTGATTGCGAAACGGATGGTGGAGGCGATGAACGGAGCCCGTTCCACAAAGGAAGCGATCCGCGCCTTATTCGAAATGGTGATCTATCCGGAAACGGGATTCCCGGCGGGCTGCCTGATGGTGAACACGGCGGTTGAGCTCGCAACGATCGACGCGGATGCCAGGGCTTTCGTGACCGAGGGTTGGGCGCATTCCGAGATCGTGATCCGTGGGCTGATCGAAGCCGGACAACGATCAGATGAGTTAGATCCGTCGCTGAACGCGGAGGAGCTCGCGTCCTACTTCAATAATGCCTTGGCTGGCCTGAGGGTAATGGTGAAGACAGTTGAAGATAAAGAGAAGCTCGTCCGGATCGTCGATACGACGTTGTCTTTATTGAAGTAGTCTTTTTTTTGCACAAAAGAGAATGATCATTCTCAATAAACATCTATCTAAAGGAGCGAGTACGATGGGAAAACTAGCAGGTAAAGTAGCGTTGATTACTGGAGGGAGCAGCGGGATTGGATTCTCCACGGCCCAATTGTTTGTAGCCGAAGGGGCGAAAGTTGTCATAACGGGAAGGAACCCGGACAATTTGAAGAAAGCGGTGGATACGCTGGGCACATCCAATAGCATTGGCGTGGTATCGGACGCGGCTGATCCGGAGAGCGCCGAGAAGGCCGTCGCGGCAGCAGTGGAAGCTTTTGGCGGATTAGACATCGTGTTTGCCAATGCCGGGATCAGCGGAAGTACGCCACTCGGCAGTACGGACCCGTCCCTGTTTAAGCGCATTCTCGATATCAACGTCGCCGGTGTATTCTTCACGGTTCAAGCGGCTTCGCCCCATTTGAGAGAGGGGGGCTCGGTGATCCTGAACGGTTCTGTTCTGGCCAAAGCCGGCAGTCCGGGGTATGCCGCCTATGCTGCAAGCAAAGGGGCGGTCACAAGCATGGCGCGGGTTCTGGTTTCGGAATTGGCACCGCGCGGGATCCGCGTCAATACCGTCGTGCCGGGCGCCACGAAAACGCCGATTTGGGGAGATACTGCTGCGCCGACTTTTAATCAGCTGGAAGATTATTTGAAACGCAGCATCCCGCTGAACCGAATGGGCGAACCTATAGAACTGGCAAATACCGTGTTATTTCTGGCTTCAGACGATGCATCCTTCGTCAACGGGGCGGAAATCAGCGTAGATGGGGGCTCAGGCTCTTCACCGATGGGAACACCGCTCCATACCCAACGTTAACAACTCCTCCCGTCAGGGGGTTCATATACATCAGAGCCGGTCGGTTTCCGATCGGCTTGTTTACTCGAACAGGAGGAAGGTGGAAAAATGATGAACAAGCTGTGACTTGTTATGTGAAAAAAAGCACATTAAAAGTGAAATAAATCACATTATATGATTCCACTTTTTTTTATAATTCAAACTGAAGATAAAAACAGGAGGGAAATCAAATGAAAATGGTCAAAGGTTTGGTAGTAGCAGGGATTGCAGCGGCGTTGCTGGCAGGTTGCGGTTCGAATAACGGGAATACGGCGGAAAACACAAATAAACCCGCTGAACAAACCGACGTAACGACGACGGCATCGATCGTAAACCAAGCGGATGCGTTCACGAATGCAGTCAGCGAAAAAGGGACTTGGATCGTCGCGATTCTGGACGACTTGACAGTCGATAAGGATGTTGTAGTTGCTGGTGAATTCCATGACAAAAACGATGCTGCAAAAGACATCTATCGTAAAATCGCGCTGTACACCCAAGACGAAGATCACAACATCACCGCTTCGTTTACATTGACGGTTCCTAAATTGACGGTACAAAGTGAAAACCTGAGAATTCAAGGCGGTACCGTGAAAGGTGACGTCTATGTAGAAGCAAACGGGTTCAACTTGGATAAAACCGCTACGATCGACGGCAACCTGTACTTCGCCAACGCGGACGTGCAAGCTAGCGCGAAAATCGACGGTAAAGTAACGGGCGCAACAGAAGTGAAGTAAGTTTAGTCCTAATCATAACGAAGGCCAACCGATCAGGTTGGCCTTGTTTTTATACCAAAAATGATTTTACGAATACATAGATCCGTTTATCCTCCCACATTCAGATCATAGTTCTACACTCTTCAGCGGGCGGGAGGTTGCGGTTTGCCCGGCCGTATGTTCTAATCGCAGTAGCTGCGTTCCGCAGCGGAAGACCCGGTGGAGGCGATCGGTTATGAACTTGAATAATCTCTATTTTCATATCCATTACTGCAATAGTAAGCAACCAAACGATGGCAAGAAGATCAGGACCCAAATTAGCAGAACGCTTCAGCATCATGAGCTGCTGCTTGTAAGCGGAGGTAAGGGCAGCTTAACGCTGGGCGGCAAGAAGCATCTCGTTCAGGAGGGGTTGATCTTTTACCTGCGAGCGGGGTTACCGCATACGATTGAAATGGATGAAGAGGAGCCGATCTGTTTCTATTCGGTCCACTTCAGCTATACGAGCATCGGATATGACGAAGGCGCTTGGTCTATCGGAAAGGAACATGAACGGCTGCCGTTGCCGCCGATGCGCATACTGCAAAATGGATACTTGGTCGTGGACGCCTTTCAAAGGCTGACGGCCGCCTGGTCCGCCAAACTGCCGGGTTATGAGCTGTTGGCAAGAGCCAGATTGCAGCAGCTGCTATATGAAATCTTCTTACAGGTAAAGAGACAAAATCAGAATCACGCGGTTGCGCTTAAAGTCGAAAAGGTGATCCAGCATATGCGTGAGCATCTTACTGAGCGGCTCACTTTGGCGGAGTTGTCTGATTTGGTGCAACTGTCAACGTACTATCTGACGCGAGTGTTCAAGCAGGCTACCGGCTATACGGTCATCGAGTACTTCAACAAACTTAGAATGGATAAAGCCAAAGAACTCATCTTGGACGGTGACAAAAAAATCAAGGACGTTGCATTAGAGCTCGGTTTCGCCGACGAATTTTACTTCAGCCGAATTTTCAAGCGTACGGAAGGGATCAGTCCATCTGAATTTTACAGCAATATCGTCCATGGAGTTTAGGATAATGCATGGTACATAGCTGTTTTTCGCGTTAAGATCATTCTGCAAGAATGTTCAATTGTCGCGCAGTGGACAGCGAGCTCTTACAGAAGGAAGAAGGCTTTGGGTTATGCCGATTTGGAAAAGAAATTTGATCGTCTGCTGGTTTGGCATGTTCGTGACAGGGGTAGGCATGAGTCAGATCGCTCCGATTTTGCCGCTCTACATCAAGCAGCTGGGGGTTGATCAGGCCGATGCGGTAGCCCGTTATTCCGGACTCGCATTTGGCATTACGTTTATCGTCTCGGCGATTTTCTCCCCGATTTGGGGGCTCGCGGCCGATAAATATGGGCGGAAACCGATGCTCCTCCGGGCTAGCCTCGGAATGGCGATCATTATCGGATGTATGGGGTTCGCTACCCATGTGTATGTGTTGATCGCCCTTCGTCTGTTGCAAGGCATCATTACCGGCTACGGCACAGCATGCACAACGCTGATCGCGACGCAAACGGACAAGGCTCATGCGGGTTGGGCGTTAGGTCTGTTATCCACGTCCAATATCGCGGGATCGCTGTTAGGGCCAACGATCGGCGGGTTCATTGCCGAAAACGCCGGGATTCCAAACACCTTTTTCCTGACCGGTGTGTTGATGCTGATCGCTTTCATAACGACCTGGTTATTCGTTAAGGAAACGTTCGTGCGGACGGATGAGAAAGTGGCGGGAATGAAAGAGGTATGGGCGGCAGTTCCTGAAAAAAGCTTAACCTTGACGCTGTTCGCCACTTTTTTTATGCTGAGTGTCGCCATGTATTCGGTGGAACCGGTGCTAACGGTGTATGTAAATGATATTTCTCGGAACAGCGGCCATGTGGCGCTGTTGGCCGGGGTCATTTTCTCGGCATCAGGTTTGGCTAATATTTTGGCCGCGCCAAGGCTCGGGAAGTTGTCCGACCGGATTGGCGCTCATAAGGTGATGCTGGCTGCGCTGCTGGTGGCCGGGATCTTGTTTATCCCGCAGGCACTCGCACGGAATCCTTGGGAGCTGATGGGGCTGCGTTTTTTGCTGGGATTGGCAGCGGGCGGACTCAGTCCCTCGGTCAACACACTCATCAAGAAGATTACTCCGGATCATCTGACAGGGCGGGTGTATGGATTTAGCATGGCAGCCGGGTATCTGGGGGTATTTGCCGGTTCCGTGCTGGGCGGTCAAGTCGCGGCTTGGCTCGGCGTTCCATACGTATTCTTGACGACCGGCGTTTTGCTGCTAATCAATGCGGTCTGGGTTTATGCGAAGGTGTATAAGAAGTTGAAGGAACCTGGTCGATTGGCGCTTATCCAAAGATAACCTAGAATGGAGTGAAGGAGAGATGATGATGGAAATGGGTCCATCTGACATGAAGACGAGGATCGTAGCGGAAAAGACAGCGCTGGTTGTGATCGATTTGCAGCAAGGAATTGCGCATCCCTCCCGCAAAGGGGCTCCACACGAGAGCTCCGTAGTGGTAGGAAACGCAAGCCGGTTGGCACAGGCATTTGCCGAAGAAGGCGGGTTCGTGGTGCTTGTCCGGGTATCCTCCTTTGATGGAAAGGACATGTTGAAGCCAGAAACGGACATGCATCCGAGCCCAACGGCGTACCCTGCAGGTTGGGATGAAATCGTGCCTGAATTGGCGGAGGTTAAAGGGGCACACATGGTGACGAAACGCCAGTGGGGAGCTTTCTTCGGCACGGACCTCGATCTGCAGCTGCGGCGGCGCGGCATCGATACGATCGTGCTCTGCGGCATCTCCACCTCCATCGGGGTTGACATGACTGCGCGTGAAGCGTTCCAGCATGGGTACCAACAGATATTCGTCGAGGATGCCATGTCTGCTTCGACGACGGAGGAGCACGAGTACGTATGCCGATTCATCTTCCCGCGCATCGGCAAGATACGATCGACGGAAGAGGTTTTGGCGGCGCTGCGGTAAATGGTCGTTTTGATGTGAAAGAGCCTTGGACCTTTGGGTTCAAGGCTCTTTGGGTATGCGCCCAGCATGGGGACATCGATAGGGTGAAAATCCCGAGCGGGGGTTGTGAGCGCCTGCCGACAGGCCATGGAACAGGAAGCGGATTGGCCGGGCAATCCGGGGTATCCGCTTCTACCCGATTGATCGTGTACTAAAACTGCAGCACAACCATCTGATGGCAGGACCAAGAGGGAAGAGTGTACGTGATGCTCCCTTTCTCTTGGCGGAATGGAATCGCTGTCCGCTGAGGCGCCAGATAAACTTCCCGAACCGGTGCCGGTACAGCGATCGTGGATTCGATGCCGCTAAGGATCGGGAGGTCTTCGATGACCTCAACGTTTTGGCCCCGGCGTACCGGAGAGGCATACAACAGATGGTGAATCCAGCGGTTGCTGGCTTGTTGTGCCTGAAGCGTTGTTACCCCTTGTGCAGGGAGATTTGAGCTCATCGTCTTACGTTGCAGCAAACGGTCCAAGGCGTAGTGCAGAATCTCCTTGACGGGCAAGCTGCCCTTCAAGGCGTAGTCCTCGAACAGATTCCAGGCTGCGTAGATACCGGAAGGACCCTCCACCATGCCGGGGCCGGCGTCCTGCAAATTGGACGGTGTGTGCTGATGCGAGCAAAAGGTGAACAGATCGCGGTTGAAATAGGAATTTTCCCGGCTGCCCAGCTTGTGACCGTTTGTATCCAGCTCGATGTCCTGACCATCGGCGTAAATGACGAAGGAAGCGTTGCTTAAGGAAGGCAGTTCAAAGTCCGGCCGAAAATAAGACGGCTTGAACGCGGAGGCCTTAAGCGGTTTCGCACCGAAATCAAGTTCGAACCGCGTACCGTCCGACGACAGGCCGGAGCGTCCGGTGGCCAGGATTTTGCCGCCTTTGGCGACAAATGCTTCAAGCTTCGTCTTGAGCGGTTCGTCGAGGGTAATGACGTCCGGCAGAATGACGATTTGATAAGAAGTTAGGTCGGTTTCCGTGTCCACGACATCAAACAGGTAATTCCCTTCCAGCAGGATCCGTACGGCCCCCGAATCGGCGTCTTGCACCGAAGCGCCCGGAACCCCCGATGCCTCGGCAGACAGCAGCGCTACGTCGGCGACGGAGGTTACGTCCCGGCACCATTCCTCCTTCGCTTCAACTTCCCTATAAGCTTCGCCGATTAGCGCATAAGTTGCGGGGTCCATCAATCCGGTCGGATGCAGTTGGTCGCCGATCGAGATCCGTGCCCCGTTCGCCAAGCTAAGCGCCGTCTCGTACTTCAGCGCGTTTGGATGCTTGTAACCGCCAAATTCGCCCCACGAGGTGTGAAATTTTCCCGTCATCCCCAGGAAGTTCATCCCCAGCCCTTGAGCGTACCGCGCGGAAAGCGGAAAGTGGTCATACCCCCAACCGCCCGTCGGCAGGGACTCCAGCTCCAGATGGGTGTTCAGCTTTGCGAGGTCACGCCGACCGCGCTTAACATGTCCCCCGTTGTGGAAGATCGGCAGGCCAGGCTTCACGGCATGCACGGCATCATCCATCACTTTGGCGTAGCGGAGATAGGTCTCTTCCCAAAAGCGTCTCATCTCTTCCAGGTTGCGTGGATCCGAGCCGCGTTTACGGATTTCAGCAACGCAAGATTGGCAATAACATTCGCGGACCCCAACGATATCGAGGAAGATTCCGTCCGCATCATAATGGGTTACGACCTCACGGACTTGAGCAGCCAGGATGTCAAGGTAAGGGGTGTTCATGCAAAACTGATGATATCCCGGCGTCATAAAATCGGGCGACCAGCTAAGTTTCTCGTGCGGATCGCGGATCAGCCATTCCGGATGTTGGCGAGCGAGCTTCTCATCCAGACCAGCGGAGAGATAAACCGGCGTTTTGACGCCGATTTCGTGAGCCGCTTCGATTTGTGCGCCGAGCAAGTCGAACGATAGATGCGGGTGCATTTCGTTGGCGGTTGTCGGATGGTAAGCCCAGCCATGATGGCATTTGGAGAACACCGTAATCGAATCGACATGGCCCAGTTGGAGCATCTCCTGGAATTGCTGCTTGGAGAATCGGCTGCCGATGCCTTCGATCGCTTCGGAAGTATGGAAATCGAGATGAACCTGTCGGAATCTCATGGGTATTCCTCCCGTAATGGATTGTTATCATCGTACGATACCTACCATTCTAAAGAGATTAATCGCTTGATACAGCTGCTAATTGCGACTAAATATAGTACAATTTCTACATAACATGGGGGGCGATAACATGCTCATGCTGGAGTTTGAGGCACCGCCTTTGCCGTTGCTGGCAACAGTAGGCTACGCGTTATGGAAACCGGGAGTGACGCATGCCGAACGGGTCTTCGAGGCGTACGATCTGATTATTTGCGCGAAAGGGTCTTTATATATGGAAGAGGAGGGGACCGCTTACGAGATAGGGCCCGGGAAGCTTCTGGTGCTGGAACCGGGATTAAGGCATCGCGGTTACCGTCCGACCGAGGAAGAAACCGAGGTGTACTGGATCCATTTCCGACACCCTGCCGCGTCCCCGCTCAAGCTGGCGGAGAAGCAAGGGTGGCAGCAGCAGCCGCTCGCACGAACCGATCAGGACACGGAGCCGCGACCGGCGATGATTGACGTCCCGAAATTTGCCGACGTGGATCTCCGAACGATACGGCCTTTGCTGGACGAGATGATCGCGCTGCATCGGTCGCTTACGCCCTATCGTTCCTTCGAGCTGCAGCTTCGGTTCAGTCAGTTGCTTTTGCAGCTGCAGCATGGGATGAGACAAGGAGGTCCGCAGTCGCGGTCGTACGAGCTCAGCGAGCGAGTTGCTTCTTATCTGGAAGATCGATTGGACACCGCTTTTGATGCGGGACAAATGGAACGTGATTTGCATTATCATTTCGATTATTTGGCGCGGTGCTTGAAGCAGCATACGGGAATGAGCCCGCTGCAATACCGCCATCATCAACAAATCGAGAGGGCCAAGCGGTTGCTCGCGCATACTGACGAGCCGTTGAAACAGATTGGGGAGCAATGCGGGTTCCCGGATCCGAATTATTTCGCCCGGTTGTTCAAACGGGAGACCACATTCACACCGGGGGCTTACCGGAGAAGATACCGCGTCATCCGGATGGACTAAGGGAACATTTGGGCTCTGAAAATTTCTTCAAACCGGTTTACGTTCTGGCGCGAATCTGGTAATATTATCGCAACATGAAATGCGATGACGAGATGAGTAGGTAAATGGAACCTTTCCCAGAGAGCTCCGGTAAGCTGCAAAGGAGCAAAGCGTTTCTTTATCGAATAAAGCCTCTGAGCAGCGCATCGGAACGCAAAGTCGGCGGGATGGTGTGACAGGAGCTCCTGTTATAGAGCTAGGGTATACGCTTGGCTGGGTCAGGCTGTACTTGAAGAGGTTAATATGGCGACATATTAACGAATCTGGGGTGGTACCGCGGGCATACCAATCTCGCCCCCAAGACGGAAGACTCGTCTTGGAGGTGGGATTTTTTATTTTGGCGATGGTTAGAACACTTATATGGAAAGGACAGGATCAAACAAATGGGTGAGAGATTGAAAGTAGGCATCGTCGGTGGGACGGGAATGGTGGGCCAGCGCTTCGTACAGCTGCTGGATCAGCACCCTTGGTTCGAGGTCACAGGCATAGCGGCCAGCGCGAATTCGGCAGGCAAAACGTATGAGGAGTCCGTGCAGGGACGTTGGAAAATGGCCACGCCGATCCCGGAAGCCGTTAAATCTATCGTAGTTCAGGACGCGGCCAAGGTTGAAGAAGTGACGGCAGATGTGGACTTCGTCTTCTGTGCGGTTGATATGAAAAAGGCGGAAATTCAAGCGTTGGAGGAAGCGTACGCGAAAACCGGTACCCCGGTCATCTCCAATAACTCGGCTCACCGCTGGACGCCGGATGTTCCGATGGTGATCCCGGAAGTCAACCCGCAGCATATCGAAGTGATTGCCGCACAGCGCAAACGCCTCGGAACGAGCACAGGGTTCATTGCCGTGAAGCCGAACTGCTCGATTCAAAGTTACGTACCCGCATTAAATGCGCTGCTGGATTTTGAACCTACTACGGTGGTTGCTTCGACGTATCAGGCGATTTCCGGTGCCGGGAAGAACTTTACCGATTGGCCGGATATGCTGGATAACGTGATCCCGTATATCGGCGGCGAGGAAGAGAAGAGTGAGCAGGAACCGCTGCGGATTTGGGGCCATGTGGATAGCGGGCAGATCGTCAAAGCAAGCTCCCCTTTAATTACGACGCAGTGCATCCGCGTTCCCGTGACAGACGGTCACTTGGCAACCGTGTTCGTGTCGTTTAAGAACAAACCGTCGAAGGATGAAATCATTGGGCGCTGGCGCGGGTTCCAGGGCAGACCGCAAGAGCTGGGACTGCCAAGCGCACCAAAGCAGTTTATCACTTATTTTGAGGAAGAAAACCGTCCGCAGACAAAACTCGACCGTGATATTGAACGTGGTATGGGGGTTTCGGTGGGTCGGTTGCGCGAGGATTCGCTGTACGACTATAAATTCGTTGGACTTTCGCATAATACATTGCGCGGAGCTGCAGGCGGAGCGGTACTCATTGCCGAACTGCTGAAGGCGGAAGGATATATCCAAGCGAAGTAAATGAGGTTATGAAGGGATAGGGAGGGAGCCGGTTGTTAACGATCAAATTGGATGATTTGAGCGGACCTGAGATTGCAGCTTTAATTGGTGAACATTTGGCGAATATGGCCGAGAACTCCCCACCTGAGAGTATTCATGCGCTGAATCTGGACGGTTTGAAAAGGCCGGACGTTACGTTCTGGAGTGCCTGGATCGACGACGAGCTCGCAGGATGCGGTGCCCTAAAGGAGTTGGATGACCAGCATGGCGAGGTGAAATCGATGCGTACCGCCATTCCTTATCGGGGAAAGGGCGTCGCGAAGCAAGTGCTGGCGCATCTCCTCGAGGAGGCGGCACGGCGAGGGTACCGGCAGGTCAGCCTAGAGACAGGTTCTATGGAGGCTTTCGCCCCGGCTCGTCGGTTGTATGAAGGCTTCGGGTTTACGTATTGCGGGCCCTTTGCGGATTATGTAGAGGACCCCAACAGTGTGTTTATGACCAAGAGGATCTAATGGGGATGAATCATCCCGAAGAGCCCAAAAAAACCCGCGAATCCGCGGGTTTTTGGTTTTTCTTTAGGGTGAAACTAGTGATTAAACGATGACGGCCGTTCCGCTGACCGAAACCATCAGCATCCCTTCGCGAATCACCTCATAATCGATGTCGACGCCGATGATGGCGTTCGCCCCGAGACGCGAAGCTTTCTCGTGCATTTCTGCGAACGCCGTGTCCCGGGCCTCTTGGAGCTTGTTCTCATAAGCGCCCGAACGTCCGCCAACGATATCGGTAATCGATGCCAGAAAATCGCGCACAACGTTGGCGCCCATGATGACTTCGCCCGTGACGATGCCGATGTATTGTCTTACCGGTGAGCCTTCAATGGTTGTGGTTGTTGTCATAATCATTCGAGAGTCCTCCTCATTTTTTGAAGCGTTACTGGATGTTACGCAGGTTTGCCTTGCGGGTTTCAACTTAAACGATTTGGTTTGAAAAGGGGGCGTCTCATTTGCAAAATTTTATCGTGATCGGCTCCGGAATTCTTGGCGCATCGACGGCTTATCATTTAGCCAAGCTTGGGGCGAACGTGACGGTCGTCGATCACGGCGTTCCGGGACAAGCTACCGATGCGGCGGCGGGAATCATCTGCCCGTGGATCTCGCAACGGCGTAACCAAGCCTGGTATCGGCTGGCTATAGCCGGGGCACGGTACTACGGCCCGTTGATCGAGGAACTGGAAAGGGAAGGAGAGCGCGATACCGGCTATGCCCGAGTAGGAGCGATTCGTCTTCACCGGGAACGCGAGAAGCTCGTCGCTTTGGAGAAGCTGGCCCTTGAGCGAAAACGAGAAGCTCCGGAAATGGGGGAACTCGCTTTGCTCGAACCGGACGAAGTTAAGCGACGGTTTCCTCCGCTTGATGAGGGGTACTATGCGCTCTATGTGAGCGGTGCCGCCCGCGTTGACGGGCGCGCGCTCCGCGAGTCTCTCTTAAGGGCGGCGGTCCGGCACGGCGCGACCTTGGTGCGCGGCGAAGCTGTGCTCCTGCACGACGACTCGACTGTGACCGGGGTGAACGTTGGTGGGGAAAAAGTGAGCGCCGATGCCGTTGTCCTTTGCGCAGGTGCATGGGCCCGCCAGTTGCTCGCCCCGTTGGGAATGGAATTTAGGGTGACCTTCCAGAAAGCGCAGATTGTTCATTTGGCGCTGCCGGGCGTATCGACAGAACACTGGCCTGTCGTCATGCCGCCGGGGGATCAGTACATCCTGGCGTTTGACGATCGTCGCATCGTGATCGGCGCAACTCACGAGAACGACCCTTCCGGCTATGATGCCCGTGTGACGGCAGGCGGTCTACAAGAAGTGACCTACAAGGCACTGGCCGTTGCACCGGGTTTGGCAGACGCCAGTTTCCTGGAAGCGAGGGTCGGCTTTCGTCCTTTTACTCCGGGCTTTCTTCCGGTTATCGGGGCTGTACCCGGATGGAGTGGGATTTTTGCAGCTAATGGCTTAGGGGCTTCGGGACTGACGATGGGACCGTTTATCGGAGCGCAGTTGGCCAAACTGATGTTAGGGCAGGAAACTGATGTACGGTTGGAGGATTATAAGCTTGAGAAGGCGCTTGTTCCAATGTAATGAGAATAGATGTGAACAGTAATGCACAAATGTTTCCACCAGGAGGACAGGTGTCCATGAAGCGTGATATACTATCGCTATGCTTCTAAGCGACATCATAAGAAAACGGGGGAGAAACATGAAGGCAATCCTACACAAATGGAATCGTATTAGCCTTGTAAAACGCATCTTAGCAGGATTGGTGGTTGGCATCCTCTTGGCGATAATCGTGCCAAAAGCCAGTGGGATCGCGTTGCTCGGCACGTTGTTCGTATCGGCACTAAAGGCAGTTGCACCGCTCCTGGTGCTGCTGTTGGTGATGGCAGCGATCGCGAATCATCAAAAAGGGCGCCAAACCAATATGAAATCGATTCTGATTCTATATGGGATCAGTACGTTCCTGGCTGGGGCAACCGCCGTGGCATTCAGTTATCTGTTCCCCGTCCGCTTATCCTTGGCTGGGGCAACCGAAGGTTTGACTCCGCCTGGAGGGATCGTCGAAGTTCTCAAAGGGCTACTGCTTAATATCGTGGACAATCCGGTTAGTGCATTGATGAATGCCAATTATATCGGCATTTTGGCCTGGGCGATCCTGCTTGGGTTTGCCTTGAAAGGGGCAGGCGATCACACGAAAAGCCTGCTCACTCAAGCGTCCGACGCCGTATCGCAAATCGTCAAGTGGGTCATTCAACTAGCGCCGTTTGGGATCCTTGGGCTGGTGTATGAATCGATTACGGCCAGCGGCTTAGCCTCCTTGCTGAGTTACGGAAAGCTGCTGCTCGTATTGGTTGGGTGCATGTTGTTTATCGGTTTGGTTGTGAACCCCTTGATCGTTTACATGAACCTTCGACGTAATCCGTATCCGCTGGTGTTTACTTGCTTGCGAGAGAGCGGGATTACGGCGTTCTTCACGCGAAGCTCGGCGGCGAATATCCCCGTGAATATGCGTTTGTGCGAAAAATTAGAGTTGAACAAGGATACTTACTCGGTCTCCATTCCATTAGGTGCGACGATCAATATGGCGGGGGCGGCTGTGACGATTTCGGTCCTCACGCTGGCAGCCGTGAATACACTAGGGATTCAAGTGGACTTCGGTACGGCGCTGATGCTGAGCGTGCTGTCGGCGATTTCCGCGGCAGGCGCTTCCGGGGTGGCCGGCGGTTCGCTCTTGCTCATCCCTTTGGCTTGCAGCTTGTTCGGAATTTCTAATGATATCGCCATGCAGGTCGTCGGAGTAGGGTTTATTATCGGGGTTGTGCAGGATTCATGCGAAACAGCGCTGAACTCCTCCTCCGATGTGCTGTTTACAGCCACGGCGGATTACGCCAAGCAACGCAGGGGAGAGGAGCTCCCTCTCTTGAACACAGCAAGTTTGGATTAAAAATGAAAGGCTGGCGATTATTCGCCAGCCTTTTTTAAGCGTAGCTTACTGTTCAGTTCATCCCAATGAGGGGTATTGACCTTGGCTTGCGCCGACCATTCGTGGAACTTCTCGGCCAAAGCTTCGATTTCGGCAAAGTTGCCATCGATCATCCGGCTGACCGGAAGCAGGTGATAGATTTTCAGGAATCCTTGAACAAGACGTCTGTGCTTGCGAATGACCGAAGCTTGAACGGCAGGGGTCAGAGGATAACCAAGCGTCTCCAGCACGTGGAAGCCTTCACCCATGGCAGTTACCGCATGGTGTATGAGCTTGCCGTCACGGGCAACCTTATTCATTTGGCCGTCGTGGATTTGCGGTAGATAATTAAGCATCAGAATCGGTACGATATGACTTTTTAACCAGGCGTCCATGTTCTCGTGGGTGGTAATTTTGTATTTGGTTTTGGCGAAGGCTTGCCTAAGCTCCGCTTGAAAAGAAATGGGTCCGTCCAACCCGCCAAGCACCATCTGGCCTCGACTGCGGATAATCAAGGTTCTGCTCGGATCCCGGCGACCGCCGGATAATTGGAAACCGAAAGCGATGTTTTTCTCCGTCTCACTTTGCTCGATCAGCTCCGTTTGCATTTCCCTTGCTTCTGCATTATTGCCGACCAGCACGAGGTTACGGCTGAGGTTGCCGGCTAGGATCGGCAGCACCGCTCGGAAATCCGTATATTTCATTACGACAAAGATCAGGTCATAGAGTTCGTCCTTCTCCAGCGTCCGAATGACGCGAACCGGATCCACCGTTGTTTTTCGTTGAAAATAATGGCGCAGCACGATTCCATCCCGCTCAATTTCATCCGCTCGAGCACCTCGGGCCATTACAGAAACGTCATTGCCTCCTCGAATCAAGACATGAGCTAGGTAGCTGCCTAATACTCCCGCTCCATAAACTAATACCTTCACGTTGTGATTTCACCCTCTCTTGTTAATCAACAATTGTTGAATAATCAACGATGATTTAATAGAATTACCTTAGCATTGTCGTTAGTTAGGCATCAATCGTTAATTTGCTTCGGTTTTGTTGATAAATCAACAGATGGGCGAGGTTTTGTTCATTTGGGGGAATTAGGAGGTAAGAGAATCACATGGATCGTAGAATTATGAAATCGCGGCAGGCGATTATGGAAGCATTCGTCGCATTGCTCGGCGAGAAGGGTTTTGACAAAGTGACGATTAACGATATCGCCGAACGTGCGAATGTGAATCGGGGTACGGTGTATCTGCATTTTACGGATAAATTCGACCTGCAGGAGCAATGTATTGAGACCTATTTACAGCAACTGATCGAGAGCTGTCAGCCGGCAGGGGAGATGACTCCGGGATCAGCCAGAGAACTGCTGCTTCAAACGTTCGAATTTTTGGGGGCCCATGCGCCGATTTATTCCATTTTGATGACCGGCAAAGGGAACCCTGTGTTCCGCGAACGGATGATGGTTTTCATGCGGCAAGGAATCACGGATTATCTGAGCACCAATGGCATCCCTTCTGGTATAAGCAGAGAGGTCGAGGTACAGTTTCTAGCCTCCGGCGCTGTAAGTCTGATGGAATGGTGGATCGAGGAGGGGATGCCGTATTCTCCGACTGAAATGGTAGATCAGCTCTTCGCGTTGCTCCTTCGCCATTTTCAGATGCCGGAGGGGGAGAAGGAGAAAGGATCGAAGGTGAAGGTCAGTGAGGAATTCGCCCGAGGGTAAGATGGAACCCAAACGGAGGGTCCTTGGGCAAGCCAAGTTCGGTCCGTAATCGCTCCATTTCGCGAGAGCAGACCGGAAGCCAGTAATGCTCGGCATTATGGCCCATTTCGTTGGAGTAAGCAAAGGTGAGGGGCTGATGGGCGTATTTGCCCCAGAACCTTATTTTTCGTTCGGGATCCACGTCTTCACCGCGAATAATCGAAATGTGGCTGCCAAACTTAGGCTTGTTCAACTTCATATGATGGGTCCGATACACCCAATGCCCATAATAATTCATAATGTCCTTCGGGCATTCGGCGATGGCCCAAGTCTCAAAGTAGGTAATGGTTCCCGTCGTTTCAAACCATGTCATGGTGCTCGATCTCCCGTTTACCGCCATCCGGCGTAGTCGTCGTGGTTATAGCTTATGCAAATCGCGTGGATCGCAAACGGGAGGGGATTTCGGTAGAGAACTATCGACTTGGGCTATCCTATTAAGCGAATAAGTCTTGGATCGATACTTGTAAACCCGGGTATAGCTGGGAGGTTACATACACATCTGCATGGTTTGAAAATACGGTCATGTCCGTAATATTGCTGTCCTCCAGTGAGTAGACGAATACGTGTGCTTTCATCGGATCCACAATCCAATATTCCTTCACGCCACATACGCTGTACAAGTCGAGTTTCTTGACCAGGTCTTTGCTCCGCGTGGAGGGGGACAATACTTCAACGACCAATTGTGGAGTTCCCATGTATTTGCCTTTGTTGTCGATTCGATCCTTGTCGCAAATGACTACGAGATCGGGTTGTACGACGCAAGTGTTGTTTTCCTCCTTCTCTAGTGTGATATCCAATGGGGAAGTTAGGGGTATACATGGCTTTCCCTTAAACCAAGCGTAAAAAGTGCCCAGCAGTTCTTGAACGGCAAGTTGGTGGTTGAAGGAAGGAGAAGCCAAATTATACACGACACCATCGATCAACTCGTAACGTTGCTCCGATGTCTCCGTCAACTCGAGGAAATCTTGGTACGATACCCATTCGCTCCCGGCATGATAGCTCGCTGCTCTCTCTCTTAGCACGGATTCACTGGCCTCAGAGAGTGCGTCTAGCTTAGCGACGTCCTTCCCATTTCGCGTAACGATAATTTCCTCCCCGGCTTCCGCAAACTTTAAATATTTCCCAAAGTTATTTTGCATATCCGTCGAAGATACTCTCATGATTCCCACCTCCAATTAGCTAATTATAGTTTTATTTTAGCTAAATATTACGTTGGAATCAATATGGAATTAGCTAAGATGTATCGTCGCTGATGCTGGGATCGCTTCAGTAAATTACCTCATGAATCAAGTGAGGGAATATCGATGGTCATGGTCCAGGAAGTACCTGAAATGCCGTAATAGGAAAATCCTAAATGTTGATATAGCTTGACGGCTGAAGTATTCTGGGGATCGACGCTCAGGGAAAGGGATCGGTATCCGTCGCTCGCTGCCTGCTTGATGATTTCATTCATCAAGGTTCGCCCGATCCCCATCCCACGAAAATCCGGATGGATGGCAATGCCTAACTCCGGCGTCTCGCTGTCGACATAACCATAACCAGTATTCGTCTCGTCGAACAATCTGTACCATGCCGCCCCCGCAAGATGATCCTCCTTCAGTGCGACTAACGCTCGATCTCCTTTTCGCCCCCAATCCTCGTGATACTTCTTAAGATGCGGAGCATTCAAAAGCTCATGCTTTGGTGGTTTCCCCTGCGGGATGTGGATAGACTCATAGTGCATATCCGTGAAAAAGTCGAACTCATGGGGTTCGAGCGGTTTAATTGTAATCATTTCAACACCTCATTATGTAGGGATATGGTGATTATTTTACCATGGGAAATAGGGGGAAGAGTGTAAAGATGTTGTTTACACGATAATATTGAGTTCTCTATTTAATGACAGGGAGCGTCCGATTAACCTTAGAAAATGCAAAAGCCCCTACTTTTTGAAAAAGTAGGGACCAGCTAAAACTCATGTATTTATGGTTATTTTCCATTGATACGTTTTGAGTTGTTTGTCTGTCCAAGGATATAATCAATGCTTACATTGTAGAATTCGGATAACTTAATCAATACAGAGCTTGGAACATCCAAATTCCCGTTTTCGTACCGCGAATAAGTTGCTTGCGAAATATTTAAATGCTCAGCTAATTGTTGCTGCGTCAAATCTCGATCAACTCTTAAATCTCTTATCCTCTTGTACATTCATTTATCACCCAAGCTAAGTTTAATCTATGCGAAAATTGCATATTGAGTTTTATGCATTTTTCGCATAAAATTTAATCATACAGATACCAAATATTTCAAGAGTCATTGATTATATGGACACCATTATTAAAGGGGGGGAGAGGCATGAAAAGTATTGTAGAAGAAATATTTTGTGGCAACTTAAAACCTGAGGAACGAATGGTTCCTAAGGATCCCGACTATCGCCCACTAAATAATCAGATTTCTGAATTAATGCAAGCAGCTAAAGAAAGATTTTCGGAGAACCACTTCGCTACCCTCGAACAAATCTTAGATTTAAACGGTGAATCCAATTCTATGGTTATAAGAGAGGCTTTTGTACAGGGTTACAGGATGGGTACATTGGTAATGGTAGAGGTATTTTGTGGGGGTGAAGAGAAGGTGTAAGTGTAGTGAAATCTAAGTGATGACTATAATCGATAGGTTGTTACCGTACCGTAAATATTCAAATAGCCAGTCAAGCTTCCGCTACATCTATTAGAGCGGGAGTTTTTTTATTTTCGAGCAATTTATATTTCATTCGTCATAATCTTCCATTTTAAGGTTGGATATGATATAGGTAAATTATACTAGTTAGTCATGGGGCTGTTCGAATATTTCTATGTATTGTCGAATATATGAAGCACAGAGACATGGTGTTATCGGAAATACTCAGTACTGCAAATAGAATAAGAGGAGAAAAGAGAAATGGAATTATATATATCCAATAATGATGATGCTATGGACAAGTACGTACACTTTACCGAACTGTTCCAAAGCAACAGATTTTTGATTAATCAGGATCATGATTTTATCAAGCATTATCTTTCCAGTCTTGCAAAAAAAACATATGAAGTGAAAAAAGGACAAAAATTTTATAGAGCAAGGGTTAACGGACTGACTCCTTTCAAAGAAGATAAGGACTTGGAGGCTCCACCAGACGGAAAAGCTACTTATGGCAGGGTAAATCCAAAAGGTATTTCCTATCTCTATGTAGCAGAATCTAAGGAAACTGTCATTGCAGAAGTTCAACCATGGTTAGGCGCAAGCATTACAATAGCTGAATGTACTGCACTAGAATCATTAGAAGTAGTAGATTTATTACCTTCACAACAAGAAATTTCAGCAGAACATAGTCATCGTAGAGTTATAAGCGGGGAGTTCTCGAAACCCGTTAGACCTGAAACTAAAGAGTTAGATTATATCCCCACGCAATATATAGCTGAATGGTTCAAAAACAAAGGATTTGATGGAATTAGGTATGGAAGTGCTTTACACTTTGGAGGAATTAATGTAGCGTTCTTCGATCCTGCTAAACTACAAGTTAGAAGGATTGAAGAAGTTAATGTAAAAGAAATAAATTATAGAGCTGATTGAATTTTATAGCTAAGATAAAAGAGTTTTTTGAGTAAATCAATGAAGTTGAGTACATCCGATAACATAATATTCACGCTGCGGCTCCGTTGGAGCCTTGGTCTGCGAGTTGGATTTCGAGGAGGCATTTCAGCAGATAACCCCTCGGGGTTCGTGAATACAACAACGTTATCAGAAATCATATGCAAAATAAATTCAGGAGACAAAACATATGAATAACTTTTCTGAACAGGAAATAATTGAGTTAGATAAACTATCAAAACTAATTTCAGATCATTTTGATAAATTCTTAAATGATACGAAGTCCGAGAATTACTTCCAAATAGTTCTAAGATCTCACTTGTATATTGAAAATGAGCTAAATAAAATGTTGATTAGTTC